>CXWK01095302.1_pt1 | contig 42430 bp, 70 predicted proteins | sample 590851 | NCBI WGS metagenome assembly CXWK01 (sample SAMEA3498364, study PRJEB10139) | wastewater metagenome | biome: wastewater treatment plant; material: activated sludge | place: Denmark | collected 2014-08-01 | reverse complement strand
TCCCTAGAAAAATTCTGCGACGCTCCGCACCCGCATTCTAAAAGGGTGGGGAAGGACCCGTGAAATTTTATAACTTAGATAAGAAGTAAGCGAGGTTGGCTTGGAATTCTTTTTGTATTCGTTCGGATGCTTGTGATTGTATTTTGAAAAGTGATGATGTGTGTTGAGTAGAAAATAAATTTGAGAGCGATGGCCCCCACATTTTTTTAATCTTTTGCTTTGTTGGGTTTGATTTCATTCTTCCTTGCACTCGAATAAAAACCTGTTCTTTGCCACCTGCTTCCCCACCAGCGCGGCCGCGCGCGATGAATGCACCCTTGGGCATCTTTGATTTTCCGAACGTCTTGACGGTCACACCATACATCGGTTTTTGATTCTTCTTGGTTGTTCCGGTCTGCACACGCCTTGCAAAGAAATTAATTAAACTTATTGCTTCAGGGGATATTCCAAAGATTGCATTCATATCCTCAATTGATTGTGTTGTGCTCACATTCATTTGTTCCCTGAAATATCTTTGTTTGAGTTTGGAAACGGGAAGTTTTTTACGATCAACCATTTTATTTTTGCCAACCTCTTTGGAAACTTCTTTTCTCACACCCACAAATGTCCTTCGGATTGATGTAGCCACCGCTTTTTTGAGGGCTTTGTTTTGAAGCCCTTCAAGGGTTTCAGGTAGTTTTTTTAAATCCAAACGGATTTTTACATCACTCATTTTTTCATTTTATCATTAATGGATTCTAAAAAGGCAACCCATTTGGGATAACGAATTTTGTCGGCCATCACATCGGGAATTTTGGAGCGTTCAAAATATTCCTGTGCAAGTTCCATGTCGAATTCCCGAAGATGCAGTGATTGCATGGCCTCACGAAGCCCACAATCATTTGATTCCATGAAAGATTCAACCTTTTTTCGGTCCTCATCCCCCAATGCAGCAAAATGAGCTCGCATGAGGTTCCTTGATGGCTTGAATTGTGTTGGTCCCGTGTTGTTTGAATTGAAATTGTTTTTCCAATTCATTGGAATCAACCACACAATCCAATTGCAAAGAATTTTCGAAGGATTATTGCGATGATGGCAACACCCGTTCCCATTCCCATGCCTGTGATTACTGAATTCAGATAAATTTTAAAACCTGTCTCAATAGGATTACTCATTTTGTTTTTCCTCTTTTCGATTCAATTAAACCACACTTAAAGGTTTTTTCTGGGAATCGGTCAATCAATATCCAATTAGGTGGCACGACTTCTTGGAAGCTGCCTTTTGGAAACCATGAAAGTTTTCCATTGAATGCATACCATGATTCAATTCCCCCAATTGCGTAGTCCCAGCAAAACTGCCAAATGGAATTAGTCTTGGTGCAATAAAAAACATAATCATCAAATTTGGTTTTTCTCATTTTAATTTGAACCGTGGTTTTTAATAAATTCTTTTAACTGCGCGGCCGCGGCTTGCATTGCATCATTGTCTTTCATGTCAATCCGGACAATTGAACCATTAGCAATGCGCTTCAAGGCTTGTGACAATTCCACACCCTTATCAACAATTAAAAACAATGGTTTGTCCATTAAGATTGCAAAACCAATCTGCATTGCTTGTTCTGCACTTTGGGCTGAACCTGAAGTTATAAGACTGGCAACAACGGATGATTGCATTATTTTCATTCCTGAATCGTTTGCCATTTTTTCAAGCCATTCTTGATATTCTTTATTTTTCATTTTTAAAACCCAATGCCCTTTGTTTTGTTGTAATCATATTCATCCCACCTTGGAATCTTGTGGGATTCAGAAAATGCACAACCCACATGGCCATGCAATTGCATGAATTCAAAAAGTGCCCGCTCTTGGGAAACATCCGCTAAGCAATAATCAATGAGTTTCCCCATTTCCCCACGAAGAAACCAAATTGGGGCAATGGCACCATTCGCAGTTTTCATTGGCAAGCCACAGGCTTTTAAATGATCGTCAAGCTTGAAACCTGAAACCCGTTCATTGATTCCAACCCCAGCGGCCTCTTGGGAAATCACTTTCATGTCGTAATTTTTCAATTCAGAATCTTTTTTCAAATCAAACCCATTCGCGCGCAATAACATGTTGTCGAATGAAATGTGGTTGAATCCCACAATCACGGTTTCAGGTTTGTTGAGGCGTTCAATTAATTCATGGATATTGTCGTCAAGAAAAACCCTATAACGCATCAATTCATAATCAAATGCACATGCCACACTTATTCCCATTTCATTCAGGGAAGCCCATTGTTTCGAACACATGTTGACGGGAATTTTGATTTCGGCATCAAAGACAATAATGTTTTGGCCTTCAAGGTTACTGATATTCATTTTTATCATTCCTTTTTAGGAAATTAAAAAACCTGCTCCAAAAGAATATAAAAACTGAGACAAACAACAAATAACCACCAAGCCAAAGTTTCCATTTTGCCGTTTCACTTAAAAGTTCCATTCCACGTTCAATCAATTTAAACCACCTTTCAAAAATCGAAAATGTTGTCAAACCCCATGTTGCAACCGCGAATGGTGAACACCAAAAGGGCAAAAACCAATAAAAAATAAAAATTCCAAATCGCGTTTTTCATCACAATGGGAATTCCCCGATTTCTTCAGTCACGTAAACATCTTTATCCGAAGCTGGAATTCTGAATTTTTCTTCTTCAGTCAACCATGAGATTTCAAGCCCACCAGATTCCATGAGGAAATAAGTTTTCCAACGTTTGACGGATTTCAATTTAATGGGTTCAACTTCCCAATCAATTTGAGACAAATCTTTTATTGAATAATTACGACTTTCAGGATGAAACCAATCCGCCCATTCTTTTCGTTTAATTTTGCCACCACGTTTCAACGCTTGTGCCAATGCTTCAATTAAGTTCATTTGGTTATTGTCTTTCTGAAATCTTGGGCAAACATTTCAACGGAGTTTGCAATTTTCTTCAAGTGCAAGGTTGCTGTGAGCTCATGCCAAAGCCCAGCGACTCCAAGGCCCAAAGAAAACATTGCCAAATGAATTAAAGTTTCTTCTTTCATCCTCTTTTGAACCATTCAAAATGCATCCCATCTTTTCGGCCTGTGTAATCACCGCCCCAAAAGAATCCGTGTTTTTTAAAAATCTTTACAACATTTCTATCCATTGCAGGGGTTGAATCCCCAAGTTCATTTCCTTCATAATTCAAATCAATAGCAATTGCATAACTGTGCAAACTCATGTTTGAGGAACCCGCAATTTGTCTCCAGTTAAAAACACCTTCATAAGAATAAATTTTGTCTTCTAAATCTTGTGCAACAATTTCACTAAAAACAGATTGAAAAACTGGCACTAAAAGTTTGTGACAAGTAAATCCACGTTTCCCTGTATTCCCACGGAATGGGAAAGCTTTCAATGAGGATGGGACTTCACAAAACGCAAGTTTTGATTCAATTTCGGCTTTTGTGGAACCAAATATTTTTTTTACTTCAGCATTGCTGCTTGGGATTGGGGGAATTCCCACGCTGGGGGATGGTTCAGTGTTCAAAACACCTTTCATCACTGCATTCCAAGTTATTTCCCCAACAATACCATCCACAACCAAATCATTCGCGCGCTGAAACGCGATAACAGCCCCTTGGGTGTTCCTTCCAAAAAAGCCATCAGCTTGATTTTTTCCATCAATGGTTTCTTTAAGCCAACCATCTTTGATTAATTTTTGTTGCAGTTTTTTTACTTCTGGGGATGCAATGCCAATTTTTAAAACTTTCATTTTTCAATTTCCTTTTCACCTTGAAATTTGATTCCATTTTTCATCATTTCAGTTTTTTGTTTTTCGAATGTTTCATGATTTATGGGAATGATGGCTTGGGCGTGAAGAACCAAATCAGTGGGAACCATCCCCGTGCGTGTAATGGTCAAATAAAAGCATTTCCATGCATAACCAAAGGCATGAAGGCCATGGTGACAAGCCATTGGGAAATAAAAGATGCACATGAAAACTTTTTTCATTTCACACCCCCAAGCAAAAGTTCAAAATGCTTTTTGATTTTATCAGCACAGCTTTTGAAGCACCCCAAGGTGCTCCGATCAGCCCCATAATCCGTTTGGTGTTGGTTGCAAAATTCCGTGATTTTTTCCTCATTGGGGAAAAATCGCAGTGTTGCGGTGGCGCCTTTCAAATAGGCGTTTGAAATTTCGGTTTCAAGAATTGGCTTTGTAACTGCGGCAAAGTTTTTCTTCAGTTGTTCGATTGTGAGTGGTGGCAATGAATTTTCAAGTGCCACGGTTTGCCCAGGGGCAATGGCTGATGGGTCTGAAACCATTCCCACCCCATCATCAAAAAGCAAATCCACTTCCCTTTTCTCAAGTTCCTTTTGAAGTTCAATTTTTATGAATGCTCTTTGATAAATGGATAAGTGCAATTTTTCTTCAAACACCTTCATCAAATCGTTTACAAATTCTTTTGTGCTTTTCATTTCTTTAAACCATCCAAGTTGGTGGGGTTGGAATATCCTTGTTTGTTGAACGCCACAAATGCAAACAATGGTTGTGAATGTTTACGTGTTCACTTTTAGGTGGGTGAAATTGCACAACCAAATCATCATCACCCCAGAAAATGCTTTTAATGAAACACATTTCATTCCAATTGGGGCATCTTGGAGCATTTCCCAAAGTCACTGAGACGTGTTCCCAACCTTCCCCATCTGAAGCCACAACAAAATATTGAATGTTTCCAGCTCGAATAAAAAATGCCCCGTTGTTCCCAATGGAATCATCACTAGCTAATGCTCCAGTTTTAATTCTGAATTCATTTGGAACTTTAAAGCTCATTGTTTCCACCAAAACACCCAGCAGCCTTTTTTGGGTTTGGGTGCGAATCGGACGATTTGACCAACTTTGGGTTTCATTGAAAAAAGGTTTTTAAGTTTATTCCAAAAGTTCATAAGGAAACCATTGTGGAATAAAATTCGATTCACAGAAAGGGCACTTCCTATGAATCGAAAATGTTTTTGAAGAGTGATTGACTCGGATAAGAAAATTAAGTTTAATTTGCCACATACTTTTTTGTCACAAAAAAAGTTTTAAACCCTGAAGGTGTTGTTTACAACCCTTTGGGGTTTATTTTTTGTGTTCCCACACACCGCAACAAGATGAATTCCCAAACAAATTGTGCTTTTGGCCCAAAACTGGCTATCGTTAAACCCGACTAGCAGTAGTTTTGGAATCCCAATTGCCGATCACTACTATAAAAAAGATTCAGGGAAGCATGGCCGTGGCGTCGATCACGTAAAAAGGCAGAGATGTAGTTTTACTCTTAAAAAAGCAAACTAGGAATTCATGGCCGTAAACTAAAAGTCCTTATCCTTCGAGGGGGAAACTCGAAAATGTGGTTGGTCCACATAAAGCAAAATGCTTGGGTTGGGTGTAGTGGGGCGTGTCGTGGGTGTCACAGAAAAATGCCATCGAGTGTTTTTCGGCCTTTCTCAAATGGGGGTTCTTGTGTGGTAACGGCACACGGGTTTGTTTCCCACTGAGTACAAAATGAGCAAATTTTTTCTAAAGTTGTTTATTTTGTAGTGAGTGGGAGAACCGTAAATGAAAGGGGTTGATTTGGGTAGAAACCAATTAGTTGCAGTAGTTGGAATCCCTACCCAAACCCACACACCGTGTAGTGTAGTGGGATTCGTTCCCTATTGTCAAAAATCTACCCAAGCAAAGCAAAATTAGTTTAAAAAAACCAAGCTGAAGTGAGTCAAAAGTTTGTTGGGTGTCTTGTGGAATCCCAAAAGCAACCGAAAATGAAATAGGGAGAATTTAAAACCATGAATGAACTTTTAGACAAATGGCCTTTAATCCTTGCGGTGGTGATTTCCGTGAACCTTGCTTTGAGTGGGGTTTATGCCGCATTGGGCAAAATAAAGGATTTAACTGAAACGAGTGTGGATAACAAAGTTTATGATTTCTTGGGGAAGGTTGTGGATGTGCTTCAGAAAATAATTGAATTCGCTTCCGGCAATCCCAAGAACAAATAAGTTTTGTTAAACTGAATTTTGTAGGCCCCAAAAATCCAAAAGCTGTGAGGCCCTCCCAGGTCACTTGTGGTTATAGGGTTTTTGGGGTTTGCTTTTGTCTGTAATGCGATTGAAGAAACTCCCTAGTGGTTCCCCCGAAACGTGGCGTGTGAGCGCGGGGAAGGCCGCCCAGGCTTCAGGAAAGAGTTTTGAAACCCTCTTCGAGACCATGTGCAATGTGCAACAAATTAAGTATGTCCGGATTCCCAGCGGTGCCCGCACCGTGAAGAAGGGAATTCTAATCCGTGAAAAAGCCCCCTTTGATTGTTACATCCAAAAAGGTGGGAAACTTTTGTTTGCTGATTTGAAGTCAACCAAAGCGGGAACCTTCCCCACGGAGAAAATCAAAGAACACCAAATTGAAGCCTTAAGCATTTTAAAATTGGGTGGCCAAAAATCTGGTTACATTGTCGATTTTTCAAGCCGCCATGAAATTTACTTTTTTGATGTGACGACATTAATCAAACTTAAAATTCTGAAAAAAAGTGCAAGCCCCGCACAAGGAATTTTGGTTGGAACCACGGGTGGGGTCTCGAGACTTTTTGATGATGTGCTTTTTTGTCACAATTCAGAAATTTTGCACAAGTAAAATCCCATACACTGAAACCATGAAAGATTATTTGAATGATGTGCAAATCCTTCGTTATCTTTTGGATTTGGTGGTTCAAGAATTGCGATCAGCCCAAGAATCGGGTTGTTATCGGTGTGACACCGCGAGAAACATTTTGAATAAACTCAATAGCATGGCAAACGAATGTGGCATTTCATTGGATAAAAAGCCCCCCAAAAACTGATAAAAAAGGGCCATAAACCCCCCATAATTGGGTGAAATTCCCCATGAAATGGGTCAAAACCCCATAACCCAAAGCCCCTTTTAAGCTGACCAATGTTTGGGCATGGTGTATTTTTTTCCGACACCACCTATGAATCCACATGTTTATGGGTGGTGTGCTTGGTGCTATTTCAGGGAAACCCAAAGGGGGTTTTGGTATAATGGATATATGAGCAACGGAATCAAAACAGAAAAAGAAAAAGTTTCGGAACAAATTGGTGATGTGTTTGCTGATTCATCACTCACACTTTCAGAATCCATTTGGGTTTTTGAACAACATCTTTATTCAATTGCCGATGGTGCCAATGGATTGCAGAAACATTGCATTGACCCCGCAGAAAACGACATTTCCCAAGCCATCCGTTTGTTAAAAATTGCACGAGCAAAACTTGAAAAAGAGGGTTTTTAATATGAAACACATTCCACGTGGTTATAAAACCAAAAAAGAATTCCAAACATTTGAAATCAAAATCAAGTTTGATGCTTTTGCCCCCCATGAAGTCATTTGGGAATTGCTTGAACACATGAAGGCCCAAGTGGAATCACTTGAGGATGGCACCATTGGGGAATTTGATGTGAAAAACATTGAAGCCGATTGGGAATGCAAAAACCCATCAAGAATCACTAAAAAAAGGAAATCAAAATGAACAAAAAAACTGAAAATGCATTGAAACAAATTCTGAAAATGAATGGTTGGTCAAAAAGCGGTGGGCATCCCAACAAAAAACTAAAGTTGATTCAAGACACGCTTAAAATTGCTGGGTTCCGTGCAAAAAAAGCATCACACAAATCCACACCCGATGGGTCAAATGATTACACCACACAAAATTTCACCCACCCGATCGGGTTGGAAGCCCAACTTTGGTCAAAATACGGTTCCACAAAATGGGATAACAGTTTTAATTTTGGTGTTCGTGTGAAAGGTAGCCAATGAAAAATTTAATTTTAATTACAACAATAATGTTTTTGGTGGCTTGTTCCCAAAAAGAAAAGCCGGACCTTCGTGCCCCCCAGGGGGAATTCCTTATTGGGGAAGGTTTTGAAATGTCCCCCGTGGATTTCAATGGGGAAAAACTTTTGTTGGTGTTTGAACGGGAACCAAGAATTCCTTATTCAAGAACCCGAAAAGTTGTTTTTTATGAACGGGAATCCATGAATGTGGTGCATGAATTTGTTTATGATTTGGCTTTTTCTTCAGCACTTGTTTACAACAATGAACTTTACATTTTTGGGGCCACCCGCGATGGCCGACAAATCAAAGCATTCAAAACATCCGACATGATTTCATTTGAGGATTTGGGTGCAGTGTTTGAAGTTCCCGCGGGAACCGTTCTTTATAACACTTCAGTTATTTTTGATGGCACCCAATTTGTGATGGCATACGAAACCACAAAACCCGTGGCATTCAGTTCCCATGTGGCCATCGCTGATTCCATTGAGGATGGTTTTGAAACGATTGGTGGGGCCATTAGGCCCGAACAATACACCGCTTGTCCTTTGATTCGAAAAGAAGGGGCATTCTATTATGTGCTTTATTTGAGTGTGGATTGGAGTGATGGGTTTCAACTTGTGACCAAAATTTCACGCTCCACGGATTTAATCACATGGGAACGGGGGCCTGAAGTTTTTCGCGCGGGCTACCGTGATGGTTTCAACTTTTCCGATGTGGATTTGATTGTGGATGATGATGGGAATTTTGAAGTCTATTACATGAATGGGGACCAACAAACGTGGATGAATTTGAAGCGACTTGTTTATGAAGGAAATTTTCAAGACATGTGGGAAGGAAACTAATTATGGGACACGCATTCAACCAACACAAAAAACATTTTTGTTCCCAAGAGATTCTTGATGGCATCAAGCCCTATTTTGTTGAAAAAGAAAATGCATGGGTGATTCAACTTCAAGAGCACAGGTTTCTTCATTGGATTGAAACAACCGATTGGGTTCCTGTAACGGTTGATCGTCCAGATTTCTCAATGAGAAAATACAATTTCAAAGCGGAAGCCCAGGCGCTTTGTGATTATTTGAGAAAACTTTGGGCCGAACACCGTGACCCAAATTTTGACCCCAATGCAAAACTTGATTGGCAACTTGATATTGATGGGGAACAAAAAGCCCGTGAAGAATGGAAAAAAAACAATGAAAACTTATAAATACAAAGGCCATTTGATTTATTGCCAATCCCACACAACCGGAAGTCTTTGGAAGGTCCATGGTTTTGAAATGATTGGATTCGATTCATTAAGCAAAGCCCGTGGATTTGTAATTGAACTTATAAGAAAGGCAAAAATAAAATGAAACCTAAACTCTCAAAAGCCGCACTCGAGTTCTTTAAACAACATGGTTCCCAAGGTGGGAAAATTGGTGGGGCCAAAACAAGCAAAGCCAAAAAGAAAACTGCACGAGAAAATGGAAAACTTGGGGGAAGGCCCAAGAAAGAGGAGTTGAAAAAATGAAAACTAAACACACACAAGGCCCTTGGATGAAAAAAGGGTGGGAAATTTTGACCGCGGGTTTTAAATCTCTTGATGGGAAAAGTGGAACCCTTGCGGGGTATGAAATTGCCATCATTAAAAATCATCCGAACACAATCGAACAAGATGAAGCCAATGCACACTTAATTTCAGCAGCCCCAGAAATGTTGGAAGCATTAAAAAAAATGTCTTATCGGTGCAATGATTTTGAAACTTCTGAATGGTTACAGGACCCACTTGGGGAACTTGTATTGAGTGCGATTCGAAAAGCTGAAGGTAGAAAATGAAAAATCAAAAATGGACATTGAAGGAATTGGATTCTGTGACTTCTGGGAAGGCCTTTCACATTTTAGATGAAACAAATTTTGGTGTGGTTCCCCCATTGAAGAACAAAAAAAATGCCACACTCATTGCCACCGCTCCTGAAATGCTTGAAGCATTGGAAGGGATTCAATCAGCCATAAAAAATTCTTCCTATTATGAAACGGCTGACTTGGTTCCAATGATGGCAAAAATTCGAGATGTGATTAAAAAAGCAAAGGGGGAACAATGAAAAAGTTTGAGGAAGCTGTGTTCACCACAATTGAAACCGCCCAAACCCTCAAAGCAAAGTTTGGGAAATTGGAAAAGTTAACGGATGAAGAATGGGAAGTGCAAGCCCAAAGGCTGATGGCATCCAAAGTTTATTTGAATGATGAATTTCAAGTGACCAAGGAAGTCTTGGGGCCAATCATTCACCTTTCAATTAAAAGAATTGACCGCGAGGTGATTCGTGATTGGAGAATTCTTCAAGAGATTAAAAACCAACTTTTAGGTCCGGAATGGGAAGCGGTTGAATTGTTTCCCGCGGAATCCCGTTTGGTTGACACATCAAACCAATATCATTTGTGGGCTTGTAATGATGCAAACTACAGGTTCCCATTTGGTTATCCTTCACGCCTTGTGATTGATGGTGATGGGAAGGTGGGGCTTGATGGCACCAGACAAAGGCCATTCAACAAGGGGGATTCGTGAGAGCACCCCGCAGAACTAAAAAAGAAATCTTTGAAGAACACGCCACCAAAGCATCCAAACGACACATTGGGCACGAGGTTGCATTTTGGTCCATTGATGAAGAGGGAACCAAAGTCACCCGCACGGGGAAACTTCTTCGAATGGGTCAAAACAATTTTGGTTCCTTTGGTTCATTCATTGATGTGAACACCCCATTCCCCCACTTCGTTTATTTTGGGGACCTTCAAAGTTGCCAATGTGGAAAGTTGTTTGTTTATTGCAGCAACAAAGGCCATTACTTCCAAGATGGGGAACAATCCCCATGTGAATGTGGGAAGTTTGCCAACACCCAAGAAGGCAAAGATTCCCAGAAATGAAACACCAAATCACACCCCCAGCCTTCAACAAACCTTCCCAGCGAGCTCGTGCGGGCTATTGTTATGCAAACGCCTTCCGGTTCTTCGTGGCCAACCCCACATGGGTCTTGGTGCATGGAATCTGTGTGGGCACGGGTGGTTCCATTGATGGGAAGGAATTTGGACACGCTTGGGTTGAGAAGTTGACCCGCATCAAAGTTGGCAAACATTGGGTGTCTCAATGGTGGGTTTACGACACCAAAGCAAAACAAGTTTACATCCGTGAACTTTACTATTTGACCGGACAAGTGAAATTCACCAAAAGATATTCAGCAAAATCAATTTTAAAAAACATGGAATTGCACAGGACTTATGGTCCATGGAATCAAAAGATTTTCGATTCATTCCATGGTGGGAAACGCATTCCATTAAACAAAGGAAAAAAGAAATGAAATCCCGATTGGCCAAAAAGCAAAAAGCTTGGTTGAGAAAATACCTCGACAAATCATTGATGATTTTTGTGGGGGAACCCAACACCATTGACACGCAGCAACGGATTGCCTGGGGGATTGACCAATCCGTGGAACAAATCACACCCCGCAGAAGGGCCCTCTTGAAACGCGCGAGGATGGCCTTAGGCCGCGACTTCCAAACCACTAAGGGCATTCACCCCAAAATCTGAATTCGAATCAATGAAGGACATCCGTGGGTGCCCGAAGGAACCATTTGACCCGTTCCCCACTTTGAATGCTCTCCAGATAAATCAGCATTTGGGCATTTGAATGCAACAGGGCATCAATCCGGTCTTTTTCTTTGTAATGTTTCGCGTGCTCACGAGCGGTTTCCAATCCGTCAATCCGATCGTTTACAAGTTTCAGGGCTTTTTCAATATCCACAACACGTCAATTCTTTCACACTTCAATCAAAACAGCTTCGGGCCTTAAAATAAATCCATGCCCAAACAAATCCTACAATTCGACATTCCGCGTGAAGAACAAGAATTCTTGGATGCCAAACTTGGTTGGAAATACAAGCAAGAACGGCAAACCCTTATGGCATTATTGCAAAACGCAATTGAAGAAGAGGGGGAAGGTCCAGTGAAGGATAGGCTTCAAAAGCTTTATAAAGACTTTCTCCATGAAATTTGTTGACCTTTATTTCATTGTGCTTGGGTGTGTGGGGATTCCCATTTTGATTTATCTGTTTTTTAAAGTGCCGTGAGCTAGGAATTTAATAGCGTGATGGCATGGGAACAAGCTTTAACGTTTTTTAAAAACTCACGGCAATAAACTCTTCGTGTGATTTGTTGGGAACTTGAGAGTCAAAAGATTATTTTAAAACCGCCGCGGAATAAAGTTGCATCAATAAACTGAGCTCATCACTTTTCAGACTTCTTTTTGAGCTCCAAGTGTTCCACAACACTTGAACGGCTTGGTTGTAGCGGGGGTTTTTGTATAAAGTTTTCAAAACCACATCAAACATTTTGTCCACGGGTGCAGTTTTTTCGGACCCCACAGGCTTGGGCGTTTCTTTTTTAAAGGAAACCATGTCCCAAGTTAAGGGAACCGCGGCCAAAATCTTGTTGGCCATCCGGATGGCTGATAAGGCTTCATTGTCGTTTGGGGATGTTGAGAGTTTTAAAAGCTTGATGATTCTTTCAGTGTCCATTTGGTTCATAACCTTTGACTTCAGAATAAATGTGGATGGCCCCATGTGATGGGTGCCACATATCCTCTGAAAAAAGAATGTCTATTTTCAGTTTTTCAATTTGATTGGCTTTTTCTGCAATCAGTGCAGCGGTTTTGCGATCAACAAACCTTCCCTTGCTTGTGACAAAACCTTGGTCAAGGGCTTTTGTGGATGGTTCAACGTTTATGTATTTCATTTTATGGAAACAATCAGCGTGGCATTTCCCAATGAAAATCCAACCCGTTTTTGATTTCACTGCTGCGTGAACTATTTTTTCATTTTCCATTTTGTTTCATTTCTTCAATAAAGAACTTTTCCAAATGCCCCACCAAACTCATAAACAAAGCTTCGGGAATCATTCGCCTTGCAATCCCCCCACCAAATTGCCATTTACTTAAACAAACCTTCAGGCGATCAGTGAAGGTGTCACGTCGTTTATTGAATCCACGGTTTTTCCAAGGGTCTTTGTTGGCCAAATAATCTGGGGTTGTTCGTGGTATTGAACCAAGCCCAGCAAACCCACTTGATTTCTTTTTGTATTTACAAGTTGAGCATTCATCTTGGATGCCGGAAAAAACCTTTTTGCATGTGATGCATGGGTGTTTGCGGCACGAAAAACAAATTTCATGTTTGCTGGAGTTTAATTTTTTGCTGCACTTAATGCAGTTATCAAGATCATTAATGGGTGGGGTAGTTGTCATGGTCCATTTTCCCTGAATCAATGCGTTCTTTGATTAAGCCTTTACAAAATTGAAATGCACCAAACCAAATTAAGTGCCATGCAGTTTGTGTGTTGAATCTGTCGGCACCAGAAGTTTCATCAAGTTCACTTTCACTTATGGTTTCTCGAATTCCCAACAAAGCTTTGCGCCATTCTTCTTTGGTCACACTTAGAATTGAAGGCTTGGGGTTTACATCACAAAACTCATCAATCTTTTTCCAGTCGATTGGTTTTTGTTTTTTAATTACGGGTGGCATATTCATTTTAAAAATTCCTTCTGTTCACAAACTCTTTTAAACTTAATTTTCTCAAAACGGCATTCCCACCATTCAAGGTTGTGAAGAATGAATTTAACGTTGTGTGGTGCCCAATCTTGGATGTAATCATGGAATGCATTTGACCAATAGGATGTGCAGATTATTACTTGTTTCAAATCAATGTTTTCTTCGATTCGCGCTCTATTGATTCCAAAATATTTTAAAGTTTCAAGAATGTCGTTTTTTGTAGCGATGGTTTTGTTTATCATTTTGATTTACAACCTATTCGCAACCTTCGTTTTCTTTTACAACTTCATTTACAACCATTTTTTGGCCCGCAAGAGATTTAATCCATTCATGCAATTGCTTTTGCACCGAATCCCCACCCAACTCACACTTGAAAATCATTTGGCCCAAAATTTCTTTTATTGTTTCTTCTTCTGGAACCTCAAAGCCAACATTTGCGGCCTCAAATCCTTTTTCAAAATACCATTTGGAAGTTATGGATTCATTTGCTGGGGGTTTAAGTGCTTTCCATGCACTATCTATTTTCTCATTCATTTGAATAATCCTTATTTGAAATTTGAAGCCCCCAAGGGAATCATACCTTGAGGACTTCAGGTGCAGAGGGAACTAATCAAGTTCATGTCAACAAAACTTGAGGAGTTCAGATTTTTTACATTACATGATTAAAACGGAATTTCATCTACTGCAGAGCCATTTCGGTGTTGCTGTGCTTCACGTTCACGCTTGTTGAATTCCAAATCCACTTCAGATTCTTTGCCAAAGCCTGTGATTCGCATGAACACTTGACCCTTTTCATTGGGTTCTTGGGGTTCCACGGCAATCCCCACGCGCTTCCCAACAAGGTTCATGGCATCCTCATCGGCCTTCATTCCACAAGCAACCTTCAAATCCTCAAGTTGTTTCATGTGGAATTTTAAAGTTTTAACAAAAAAACTTTTGATTGTTTGTTCTTCTTCGGTTGCAAAGGTCAATGTGAGCATGGCATCACCTTTGGAACTTTTTCCAACCACCATGTCTTTGATGCTCACCACGTATTCCCCAGCTTCATCAATGTATTTACTTCCTTTGTATTTTCTTTCAATTGCCATTTTCCTCTTTCCTCTTCTTTCTTTTTTTTAATCAATCGTCTTTGTATGCCCGATTGCTATTTCCAAATTCAGGTTCAAAACTTTTCACAAAACTTTGTGCCCAATCCGGAAGTTCCATTCCAGATAAATGCATTGTGTTTTGGTCAAACTTATAAGCGTGGGCCACCTTGTATTCTGGAAGGTATTTATTTTCCCCAGAATCAAACTGTGTGATGCCAACAAAACGCGCCACACTTGAATCTGTACGCATCTTTTGGCATCGCATGAAGGTTTCAAAGGTGCGGTTCCCGTTCGATGCACGGGCATCATTGGGTGCAAACATAATCACTTTGGTGGCGATTTTATAAACATCACTCGAACCAAAAATGTCCTCCATGTCCGGAATCAAATTGCTGTCGCGTTTGTCTTTTTTTCTCACTTGGGAAGCCATCAGCACAGGCACATTCAACCGAAGCGCATGTGCTCGGATAGTTTTCATAATTCTAAAAACTTCATCACTACTTCCTTCAGTTCTTTTGTCGAAGTAATTCAAATGGTCAATGATGATGAAATCAGTTTGGCCACGAATTTTTCCAAGTTTTTCTTCGAAGGTGTCGATTGTGAATTCAGAATCGGTTTCATCTTTGTAATAGGTATGAATGTTTTTCATTGAGGCTTCGGCCATTTGTCTGGAAGCTTTTTCATAAGGTTCCAAATAAAAAGACAAACTGCCATTGCGCCAATAACGATATTTTACTGTGATGCCGCGCTTGCGATCTGGGTCTGCAAAATACAAATTCGCAATGTGCTTGTAACGAACCCGCCTTTCAATCTCATGGGTTTCAGCTTCGAGTGCAAAGTAATGAACCCGCCCGCCTTGATTGGAAACACTTTGGGCCACGTGTGTGAGCATTTCAGTTTTGCCCACACCCGATCTGGCACCAAACACAATCAAATCATTTTGCTCGATTCCCCCCATGGCATCATCAAGGAATTGGATTCCAAAGGGTTTAACTTTTGCAGTGCCCTTGTTTCGCTCGAGTTCTTCAGCCAACAAACGTTGTGTGGAACTTTTGAAGCCCCCAGAAAAAACCTTCTGGGCATAATCTTTTAAATCAAAATCCGGTTTGGCCATTGATGGGTTCCTTTGCTGGGGCTGCAATTGCCAATGTTTCTTCGAGTTCTGGGAACACTGTTTTTAAAATACGGGCCACATCTTTCCATTGATAACCAAAATATTGAAGCCAATTGGCAATGGTGGGGCCACCCCCAGCAGAACTTCCGATTTTGAAATCTGGGTCAACAAAACAATTGGTGCTCTTTCCATTGACCCAAATGTTGAAGTTGTTCCGGTTGCGGTGAAAAGAATAGGTTTCCCCCCGCACGGCTTCATGCCCGCTTAGGCGTTTCAGTGCATCCATTTGATTCATGGACCAAACTTTTTGCCACAAATCATCCCCATGGAACTTCAAAGTTTTCTGAAGTTCTTGTTTTTGAACCACCCTGAGCTCATGGATTCTGGGAAGCTTGAATGATTCAATCATTTCTTCTTCAGTGTATGTGTTGGAGCATTCATAAATGGGTCTTATGAAGAATGGGTTTTTGGGATCTTTCAAATGATAAAAGCCAGGCACCCGCAAAACCCTGCAAAGGTCTTTGGCTTTTTTATCACCTTCAAAATAATAGCAAAGCCGATCGTCAACCACACTTGCGTAATTGTCTGGGTGGGCATCAATGGCAAACCAATAAACGTGAAGGCCTGATTTGGTTTCAACAATCCGGCTTGGGGGAAGTGGGCTTGCTGCAAGTTTATCCACGAGCAAGCGCTTGTCCATGTTGTCTATGTCGATGGCCCAAGAGTTTATTTTCGTGAGTTCTTCAGTGACCCGTCTGCGCCCCTTGAATTCGTTTACAGTCCAAAAAATCCCGAAGCCTTGTTCATTCCATTCTTGGGCCTCACTCACATCAATGGGATTCATTGAGGTGTCGGGGTCTTTGGGGTCACGCACTTTTGAATCATGCATTTTGAAATACAAAGGCACCTTCAACACCCCATCTTTTCATCAAGGATTGCATGAGCGGCGCGTAAAGTTGTTTTGTTGAGGATTGCACCCCATGGAAAAACGCTCACCATACCGAACCCCCAAGCTGTTCAATGGTTTCGGAATCCGAAAAGAACCCACCCCCACCATCCTTCTTGTTTTGGGGGCCATCATATTTCCCTTCAAGGGCTTTGATTCCGGTTCCTGGTCTTATGAGAAAATCAAAATCAGCAAGCCAACCACGTTCATTTTCCCCATTGCAGAATGGGGATGCGGCAATTTTCCCCACCACATCAATCCAAAAGTCTCTTTGGGGATTTTCCTTCAACCTTTGTTTCACTTTTCGAAGTCGATCGGGTGGCAATTTGAGTGCCCCCTTTTGCTTTTCTGATTTGGTGGTGTTCCAAAGTGCCAACAAACCTTCAGGGTTCAATTGGTCAAATGCCTTGAAGGCTTCAAAATTGGGGCCATCCAAAAGGAGTTTCAATTTCTTTTTTGCTGGGGTAGTGGTGGCACCTTCGATTTGGTCCCGTGAACCACACACATAAATGGAATCAGGGAACACTATTGCAAGCCCCACTTTGATGATGGGGTTGAATTCTTGGGGCCAATTGTTTGTTGGGATTTGTGCGGGCCAATGCTTTTGTGCAAGTTTGAATGTGGAAACAATCATCCCCAAAGCCATGTGGGAATTTCCAAGTTCTGCGATTAAGTTTAAAAATCTTTGGTCACTGAAAAGTGAATCCTCAATTTTGATGTGTGACATTTTTAGTTACCCCCATGGAACTTAAAGGGAATCCCCTTCAAACCCCATGAGATACTTTTAAACTGCAAAAGAGACTTTAATCAATGCAATCACCCACCGTGTCGTGGTTTTTATGGCTTTTTAAAAAGGTGTGTCAACCACACTAAGGCCCGCTTCCAAACCTTTTGTCACAATAGTTTTCACACTTCCGACATCAATTTCGACATACAAAGCTTGTCGCGCTCCAGATTTCAACAATGCGGTTTCAGCTTCACTAAGTGTGCAAAGGATTTCCCCGCCACCTTCTGAAGTAATGGAAACCCCATCATCCAAATCTTTTTCAAGAACACTTAAATCCGCGTTTTGAAATTTTACAGTGATGCCCGTGGCCCCTGTTAAATCATGCGGCTTTCCATTGGGTTTTTTTAAATAAATCTTTATGGGTTTTTCTTCACCTTTAACAACAGTTATGTGGCCGCTCATTTTAACAATCTCCTATGGTTGCAATTAATTCTTCGTCACTTTCAACGGTGGCTTCAAGTTCACCCACCGCACCACTTGGAATGTGCAATGAATGGGTTTCAGTGATTGTGTCGTAATCACTTGGGGTTGTGAATTCATCATCATCAAAGGCTTGCATTTGAACTTCAATGAAATGTTTGTTGGGCATGTAAAAAGAACCATAACGATATTTTCCATCAGCTTCATGGGAAAGAGTTAAGGCATCCCCAATGGCTGCACCGGAATCATCTTTGATTATGGCCCGAACAAATTTGTCTTCTGAACGGTCACTAAGTTGAAAAACGATTGGAACTTTTTGGCCTAAAATTAAGTTGCTCATATTTTCCTTTTTAGAGTGTGGTCCATGTGTTGGTGTCGAATTCAAAAATACTGTAATGGCCATCATCCCCATCAGTTCCATTTGCTCCAGCGGTTCCAGTTCCTGAACCACTCCCACCCGTGCCACCTGTGCCACCATCAACTGTTATTGTTCCAAGGGTAGTGATTGTTTTGGCAATGATGTAAATAAAACCACCACCGCCACCTGCGCCGCCGCCACCACCGCCACGGTTCCCCGCAACAGGCGTGAATCCATTTCCACCATTGCCACCATTCGCGCGAATGGTTCCATTGTTTATAAGTTCATTGCAATAAATAAATATGGCTGTGCCACCTGAACCACCGCCACCGCCACCACCGCCCGCGGTTCCATCACCACCACCACCTGAACCACCTGGGCCACCTTGTCCATGATAAGGCAAACTTGCTTTTGGGGTTGTAATCTGAGGTCTGGAAACTCCAGCGGTTCCCACTTGAAGAAATTGAAAATTTGTAAATTCAGCAACAATTCCATTTCTTGCGGCACCACCTGCCCCACCAGAACCCGTGCCACCTGCGCCGCCGTTTCCAGAAGCGCCACCAAGACGTAAAATTGTGCCAACCGCACCCATTGCTCCTGCTTGTGAACCCGCACCTGTGCCACCTGCACCACCGCTGTTTGAACCGTATTCTTGAGTAAGTATGCTTAAGGTGCTTCCTTCAGAACCACCGCTTGCACCTGAAGTTCCGCTTGCATTGGAACCATTTGTGTTGGCTGAACTTATCGCGCCACCTGAATCAATAGTGAGAGTACCTTTTACAAAAATAGGAATGTTTGAAGGTCGAAGAATACCACCACTTTGAATAGTTAAATTGTTATAGTAATTTTCTCCATAAAACACCGTCACAGTGGAATTGATTGTGGCATTTCCATTTGCACCATTGCCAAAATATCCAGCAGAAGGAAAAGAGCCACCTCCTCCTCCGCCACCACTAGGAACGGACCACGAACCATCCGCTTTTAAAAATTTTCCTGCAGCCGCATCACCCGCAGCGGGAGCGGGAACCAAACCTTTTGTTCCCCCACTTCCAGAATCACCCACCACGGAATCAAGCATTGCGGTAGTTTGTGCGGCCGTTAAATCACTTGGAGCAGCTGCACCACCCGTGTTGTTTCCTTTGATGGTGTTGGCATTCATGTTTGCCAATTTGGAATTTGAAACGGCACTTGCTGCAATGGTTGCGGCAATACTTCCAGGACCCGCCGCGGTTACATCACCCGTTAAAGCCGTGATGTAATTTCCGGTTGCTTGTTTGCCATCAAGTGCGGTTTGAAGTCCCGTGGTGTCTGCAATCACATGTGAATGTGATGTGGCCGCCTTTGCATCGAGTGCAGCTTGAAGTGAAGTCACATCAGAAATGATGTGTGAATGTGAGCTTGAGGCCTTTGCATTTAATTGCGTTTGAATTGCACTCGACACCCCACTTAAAAATCCAAGCTCGGTGCTTGTCACGGATGAGCTCGTGATTTCCCTGTTTGAATTCATCACACACGCGCGATCTGCAAGGGGAAGGCTTGTGGGGAAATAAAAAACCGAAGTTCCCGATTTATTTGTTATGTCGGTTATGAATTGTTTTCTACTTGAAACATGTTGTGCGACAAGAATTTCAGTAAAAAGAAAAAAGAATAAAAAAGCATTTTTAAATTTCATTGCGGGCCACCTCAACATATTTGCTTAATCCAGTTATCCATTGAAGGGAAAGGATTGTTCCTAATTTTAAAACGATTGGCCCAGACAACAAAAGGTTTGTTGTGGAATTGAGTTCCACGGTGTTGGTGTCACTGCATCCAAATAAGAATAATTCATAAGAGGCTGCACCATTCCCAATAGTGGGGTCCACTACGGGGCCACCATCACCTTCAACAAAAGTTCTTTGTTTGAAACTTGATGGGGCTGCAATGGCTGAAGAGATTTGAAGGGGGCTTGCGTAACTTCCCGAATCCGTGATTTGGCCACCACTTCCCGCTGGGCCTTGCGGTCCCGCTTCCCCTTGCTCTCCTTGTTCACCTTGGGGGCCTTGTGGCCCAACTAATGGATACGGTCTTGAGGTTCCCATGAATGTTATTGTAATTTATTTTAGGTTTTTGTCGTGGGCATTAAAACATTTCAATTTCAGAGATGCTTCCTTGGGCTGCACAATAGGCCCCCGCGTCAATTAATCTTTGCACGTCTTTGGGAACCAATATCTTTTCAATGATTTTTAGTTCCCATTTCCAAGGAATGCCGAACACCACAAGGGTTGGCACCCGCTCAGTGGTGCAAAGGCCACCATCACAAATCCTGAACCTTTTTTCCCCCACCTTGCACACCAATTCAATTTCCATGAGGCGTTCAAAGGTTTCCTTGTCGTCGAATTTGTATTCAATAATGGACCTTTCAAGGCAAACCCCAAGAAGAGTTTTGGAACACCATTGATGGGTGGGGCCTTGGAATGTTGGCCTGAAGCGCATTTCCTGTTCAATCAACGGGGAAGCTTTTGAAGTCGCGCATGAGGACAAAAGAAAGAGAAAGGAAAAATAGAGGAAACAACTATTTTTTGAGACCAGACACATATCTAAGAAACTCCCCATGCGCTGCCTTCATTATGATTGCTCTTTCTTTTTTCAGGCGAACAATTTTTTTATCATCTTGAAAATCGAAGTCTTTTTGGAGCTCCGAGTTGAGGGACAAATCAAGGTCCGTTAAACGTTCCTCATATTTTTTGGCTTCAGAGGTATTGACGAACTTCAGAATCTCGGTGGCCAAAAGAATTGCTGGGCCAATGATTGGGTCACTCATCAAAGCACCTTTCAAGTTTTGTTGGATTCTGGTTCTGGAAGTTTCCAACCCGCATCCCTGAACTTTTGAAACAATACGTCGTAATCTTTTTTAAGCTTTTTTGCGAGCTCACTATTTTCAATCAAATGTTTCATTTCAATTTGAAGGGCCATGGTTGCAAGGGTATTTTCCCCAAGCTTTTTATCGAGTTTTTCCGTGGAGATTTTAATTTCTTTTGCGTGTTCCTTGAGTGCGGTTTCGAATTTGGTGCTGACGCCATCAAGCATATTGCCAAAGTTTTTTTGGCCTTCTTCTTTGTTGTGTGCAACAAGCTTTTCAAGTTCTTCGTGGTTTATTTCCACGGTTTTTAAACGTTCTTCTTTTCTTTTGAAATGGTCCTTTATCAACCACACCACCAACCCCAAGGCTGATGTGCAAGCAGCCCCGATCAGCAACCAAAACAAGTTGTCCATTTTGGTTGCCAATTCGGGTGAAATTTCCATAAAATTATTGCTGAACTTCTTCGATGGTGATTGATGATGCCATGGTCCCACCATAATAACGCCCGCCACCAATACCATTGAAAGTAATTGTTCCAGCGGTTCCACATCCTGCACGAATTTTGAAAGTTGTTGCTGAAGTTGTTCCCGCAACCATTGTGTGAATGAGTGACATGTTTTCACCGTTTGATGCAACTATTGATGCAAGGGTTGAAGCCAATGCGTTTGCAGTTGAATCTTGAAAAAGTGCCATGTTACAAACTGCACCAGTTGAATAAGAAAAGTTCCCAACCGCTTTAATTCTTAAAAGGTTGGTTGCACTCTTGGGTGTAATTGCAAGAGTCATGAATTCAACTCCTTCAGTGTTCTGAGGAATTGTATCATCCTGGGGCACCGTTGTGCTCCCACTGGCCAATGCACCCGTTTGTGTGTAGGCACTTTGCACAACCGCACCCACAATGCTTGCGGGTGAAAAGATTGGTTGAACTAAAGGAAGCTTGAAATCACTTCCAGCTTTTGAACAACTTAAAACTGTATTGTTATTGATGCCTGTTCCTGTGCCACCGTCACTTGAAAATAATGTAACTGCAGAACTTGAGATTGCAGTGATGTTACACATGTCGTTAACTCCACCCGTGGAAGTTGTACAACCACAGTTGGGTGTGTTTACAAATGTGCTTGCCGCAAAAGTACAAGTTTGCTCGCCAGAAGTTGCATCGGTGCAATCGCCTGTAATCCATTCAACGTTCTCATCACTCACCACATCCGTTGAGGATATTTTTGCAGTGAAACTATTTATAACTTCAGAAGTTTTTGGAATTGATTTATAGACTTGAATGGTTTGTTTTGCATCAACTCCGGCCTTCATACAATGAATGTGCATGTCCGTGGCCGTTGCGTTTGCATCATGCCTAACTGTTTCAAAAACCACAGTTGATGTGCTAATTGAATTGACCACAACCATAACACCATTGGTTGCTGAAGCTGTTTCAGAAGTTCCTACACATAAAGGTGCGGCACTAAAAAGACTTGAAACAAAAGTGCAAGTAAATTCATTGGTGTTTGCAATTGAACAGTTGCCATTGAAAAAATCATTATTTTCGGAGCTCACAACCCCAGTGCTTGAAATTTTTGCAGAAAATAAATCTGACAAAGTTGTTTCTGCAAGGTTTTGAAGTTTGCCCAAGAACCAGTTGTCTGCATAAAGAACCGCATGGGTTCCTGCAGTCGTTTGTTTTATTTGTGTATAAATAAAACCTTTATCCGCATCACCAGCAACTTCACTTGCGGTTGGGCATGGAAAGAATGCACTCACCACCCCAGGGATTGTGTTTGCTCGAAGAACTTGTGAACCTAAAAGTGTGTTGTCTCTATTGTAAACTTCGAGGGTTGCAAGTGCATCCCCACCCCGATAGTAAACACTCGCTTCACACGCTTGGTTTTGTAATCCAATTGGAAGTGCAACGGTTTTGCTTCGAACGTAACCACCATTTGATGTGATTAAAATGCTTCCCGATGCAGCCCCATGCAACACGTTTGCTGCGGTTGTGGTGGCACTGAAGGTGGCAGAACTTGAAACCCATCCACTTTTTCCAGATTCAAAGCCTGGGTTGGGAAGTAGATTTTTTTCTGAATAGAATGCTTTGTCGACTTCAGTTAAAGCCCCGAAAGCAATGTTGGTGCTTAAAAGTAATAGTGAAAGTAAAAACTTTTTCATTGGTCAATTCTCCTTAAAATTTTGGTTCAGTAACTGAGGGCATGAATCTAATGTCCTCTGAATCGGTGTCGGTGTCTCGGTAAAGGTCAACTTTTATAAGGTCCCCTGCAGCAACCGCAACACTATTGATTTCACCATCGGCATCCGTCAAATCCAAAGTGGTGATTCTAAGTTGGTTTGCCACCGTGTTTGTCAAAGCTGTGTTGGTTGAAGTGTGTTGGTTGGTTGTGGAATCCACGGCGTCTTGGTTTTTTCGAATCAATGTCGTCACTGATTTCAAAAGCTGTGTCAAAGAACTTGCTGGGGAATAATGCCCAATTTTACAAAACACTTGTCGCCCAGCTGTGTAACCTTCCGGAACCTTCAAGAACAATGTGCATTTCGAGGTTTGCCCAGATTCAAAAAGATAAACTTGCCCACCATTTTCTTCAGCTGAAAGTGGGGCATTCCCAGGGCTTGGTTGCCATTGTGCTCCGGCACCACCACCCCCAGCGGCACCCGCCACGACTTGAATCGCGGCATAAAGTTGGCCCGTGTCGTTTGAAGGAAATGCAGTTGCTTGGTCAAGCGTTAAACCCGCGGCTTCAATCACACCCGCAATTTCTTCTTGCAATATGTTGGCCCAATCCGAGTTCATCACACTCGCGGGTGTTCCTGAACCTGGGTCTCCGTCTGTGAATAGGTTGTCGTCTGCTGCGTCCGTTCCGGCATTTCGTCTCATAAAATAATTTCCTCACTCTCCAAAAGTAAATAATATCTGTGTATGTGCTCCAGCTGCTCGCCTTAACACACACTCCAATGTTGTATTTTGAAAACTAACCAAACGGTCGCCCATTCTATTTGTTCCCATTCTAAAAACTCCAGTTTCAAAATCCTGAAGGTTTACTTTAAACCAAAATTTCCAGTTGGCCCCATACATGGGATAACCCATGCGGTTTTTTCCCATTCGAAAAGGAAATGTTTCTATAACTGTAATTTCATAACCAAGAAGGCCCGCGACATCGATCAGGAATTGCTCAGTTAACGAACCCCGATAACGAAGGCGGCGAATAATTGCAGCGCGCCTTTCAGCAACGGTGGCTGATTGGCCTTCACAATCGTCTGGAATTCCCACCACAGCTTCCCAATCATCAAGGGATTCAAATGCCGTGGCTGGGTCTGCTTCATTTAAAAGATTTGTCACTCGTGCATCAACGCGCGCGAGTTCTTCACTTAAACCTTCATTTAATACATGGAACAAAGAATCGGTTTCACGGTTCCAAGCCTTGCCTTCAGGCCAAAGACTTTTAACAATATCCCTGTATTTTGAAAGTAAACTCATGAGAAGGTGACGGTTCCTTTCACAAAAATTTCCCCATCCGGTGCAGTTTGATTGGATGCGGGAACAACAAGTGCATGATGCTCTTCATCAACGGCCGCACTAATGGCTTCACTGATTTGGGAAAGATAAATGGTTCCCCCAGGTTCAGCGACTCGTGCCAATAAATCTTGAAGTTCAGCTTCAACCGCTGCACGAATTGCTGCGGTGTCTGGGCTTAATTCAATTTCAAAATCCAATTCATTTTCCACAGGCGCCCAAACTGTAACTTCAGCCGTCAAGGGTCTCTTAAGGTCAATGGCCTCTTGAACGTCTTCAACTTCTCCAGCACTTGGAATAATTGAAGGAGAATCATTGTCACGAACAAAAGCAACGCCCACAGTGCCAGCTCCATATTGATTTTCATAAACCCACACGCGCGTGACGCCCGTGACTTCCTTAGCCCACCGTTCGTAATCGGTTGCTGTGCCGCCCGATGGGGGTTCTGAAATCTTTTCAAGAACCCGAACGCGCCAATCCTCAATGTCCTCTTCATCATTGCCCCCAGTTAAACCACCCGTGTCCACAACACCATCACTTGTCACCCCAGCAATAGGAGTCACCAAGGAAAGGGTTTCACCCGCATCCATGTTGCCATCCTCTCCGGCCGTTAAACAAGTCACTGAAACTTCGGTTTCCCCACCAACACTTTCACCATCGGCATCAACGGTGTATTGCACCCCATCCGCTCTTTGAAGTAATGCGCCGGCACTTATGATGGTTCCGGCTGTGCTGACAAAAACCGCGGGGCCTTCAGCAAAGGTGGCGGCATTTCGTGCCACATCCCAAATTGCAGCCCACCTTTTAAGTTGTTTTTCTTCTGCTTGGTCTGGGAAAATTTGTTTAAAAGCCCAATCAATATATCCATAAATAAGGTGGGCAACACCCGCGATTACAACCGCAAGAACTTTGATGATGGCCCGTCTTAAAACCTTTGCACTTCCAACCAAGCGACTTGCAAGGTCCGTTTCAATTCTTTCTTTGAGCTCCGACAATGTGGGTCTAGTGAATGCCATTTTTTATTTCGCCCCTTCTGTTTGCCATGCGCTATCAAAAGTATAGTTTAACTTTTCGCCATTTGGCTTGGTCACATCAACTTGAAGGAGCATTTTTCCTATTCCTTGATAACTTGCTGTGACATCAACCTTCGATGCAACCTCGTCCTCAATCAACCACCCAAGGGATTCAATTGCATATTCTTGTGCCTTAGTGAGCGTCTCTTGAGTTTGTTTCTCTCTTTCAAGAAGCCAAAGCTTTGACCCAATGCGGTCCCCCACTATTTCAGCTAAGGCATCCCCCCACCACCCTCTTTGACTCCCACTAAGGCTTTCATTTTTTGTGACTCGTTTGTCCGTGAACAAAGAAATTATGATTGCGGTCCGAAGCCCTTCTTCTGCTTCAAGGTCCCCAGCGCTCACGGCCAAATCAAAAATGTCCCCCAAAGAAGTTCTTTGAAGGTTCAATGCAATATCATTCATTTAAAAATACCTCATGGAATAATCTCGTTTGGTGCATCGGTTGTGCCACCACCAGTGCCATTTTCATCATGTGTGTGGCCATTGTATGTGTCTATGATTTCCTGAACTTTGCCCGCAACATCGGACATTCCCGCAGTCACGGAACTAATGGTGGCCCCAGAAACAACACCCAGACTTGAAACCCCACCTTGGGCATCAATGGTGGCCCCAGCGGTCACGGCATCTTGAAGGTCACTTGTTCCTTCAACCGTGAGGGCACCTTTTACAGTTAAATCTTGGGATGCCTCAACCATTGGTGTGGTCAAAAGAACTTTTGTGGAACAAGAAACCTCAACGGTTCCCCCACGTTTCAAATGAACCTTGCTTCCCAAATCATCAAACAAAGCAACTTCCCCACTTTGAACTTCAAGTCTATAGCGACGATCTCCGGTGGCGATCACAAGCCCGTGGGATTTATCCCCAGCTGGGAAAATCACCACACCTTCAGCCCCACTTAAGGGTTTCGAAGTGAATCCGTAATCCTGAAGGATTTCCAAATTGTCTAAGGTTTCTTCAGCAAGCAAACTCATTTGTGCTCGAAGGTTTCCACCCTCTTTAATGCTTTTAATCACCCCGCGCGCGATCATGTTAAAAATTCTTTTTTTTATTGGGGAAAGGAATCTTGAAAGGTTCATTCTTCTAAGCCCCCAAGTGCAACATCACTATTTTCTGGAACTTCGGGAGTTGGGATAAATGCATCCGGTCTCATAAGTTCAAACGTTGTGAGCTCACCTTCATCACTTAAAGAATAGTTTATGCTCGTGATTAAAAGTGTTTCATTTATCAAATCAAGAAGGGGGGCATGAACACGTGTCAATTGATTCACACTCCAAAGTTGTCCATTGGATTGCCTGAACCCATCCACAACACAAGAAACCCGCCCAGCTTTTGCCGCGCGTGTGATGGCTTCAAATTCAGCCCGCTTTTTTGCTTGGGAATTGTCGGTGATATTTTCGGCGGGAATGATTAATGGCCTGTAACGGGTCACGTTTAAATCCGTGGATTTTCCCATCACCGCAAAACCACCCACACCTTCTTCATCCAAATTGTTTTGGCCTTTGACTTTGTATTCCGAAAATTGATTATTTTCTTCACTCGATGTGGCACATGAAAGTAAATTTTCCCCAAGCACCAAGGCATTGAATGCTGAAACACTTGCGGGTGTGGTGATTTCCACATTGCCATCCACATTGGAAATTAAAAGCAAACCTTTTTGCCTTGCTCTTTTTTCGACAATTTCAAAAGGGGAATCCCCTTGGGAAACACTCACGGTGGGAATGGCCATTCCGGTGTCTACTTTTGCAATCACGGAAATCCCGAACGGTGTGAAAAGCTTTTCGCAAAGTTTTTCTAGCTTTAGGTTATTGAACTGCGCTCCAACATCGGCGGAACAATCAACTAAATCTTTAGTTCGGTCTCTCCCTGAAATGCTAATAGTAAAATCACTTGCTGAAATAGATTTTTTTACGGCATCCACAATGCCTGTGATTAAAAGGTCTGAATCCAAATAAAGTTTTATTGAATCCCCTTTTTTAATTGGGCTTGAAGTGTTTTGGTCGCTCCAGTTATCCGTCACACTCAATGTGAATTCAGAACAAAGGGTTTCAATGCTTTTGGAAATTGTAAAAGCCTTCCAACCTTCATAAACAATAGAATTCACTTCAAGCTTCGCGCTCATCTAAACACCCTTCAGAATTTTTAAATCCCTCGCGGGGGGAATGAATGCCGGATTTGAAATGTTGTTCCGTTGAACAATATCATTTTCCAAATCTAAATTTTCATAGGTGTCGTATGCCAACACAAGGCTTGGGGCCACGGCTGGAATTTGTATTGTAACAATGTTGGGAAGTTCTTGATCGTCCCCAGGCACCGCTTTAACAAGTTCATTTCGAAGTTTTTGGAAACCAAGAAACACATCATCATCATTGGTTTCATCCAAAACTTCGTCGATTAAATCAAGGATTTCATCACGGTCTTTTTTTGCATCCTCATGGCTTGCATAAGTGCGGTCCGATGCTTCACTTGAAAGAAGGCCCACCACAAGTTGTTTGTTCAAATCCCTCATTGCTTTTGCATTGAGATATTCTTGGATTCGACTTTCAGTGTCCGAATTTTCTGTGACACCCGCGCCAAAACTTAGAGTTCCGTTAAGCGCGCGTTTCATGTCACCACCCCCACCAGGAGCAAGGGCCAAAAGTGCATTCAAACTATTTTTAAAATTGGCACTCACTGAACTTGGTGTCTGGGCAATGTCCCCAACCGTGGCCCGCATTTGTCGAATCTGGTATGTGTAATCTGCAAGCTTCCCGCTCACTGCGCCCACCTTGCTTGCTTCCCCATCCACAATATCCGCGAAACCTGTAATGGATTCTTCAGCGGAATCACTCACAAAACTTGGGGAATCAGCAACGGTGTAAACTTTTTCAAATGCCGTTGAGCTCACACCTTGAAGGTCCTCAATGGTTGTTTTTAATTTGCTTTTGGGATTGACGTTTGCAGTTGGAAAAACTTGTTTCCCATTTTCAACAAAGGTCAAAGAAAAATAGGCAATCCCCAATTCAGATTTGCTTTCACGGATTCTGCAACCCGTGCAAACAACTTCTTTGCTGCCTTTGTATGGGTGAATTAAAGTTCCAGGCCCTTCAGATTTACAAGCATCCTCAAGGGCATCACGTTCAGCTTCGTAGTTTGCACCCAACACATAACCATCAATGGTGAATCCTTCAGCTTTGCGCCCAAGGTCTCTTGACCCAGGGGTATCCCTCAAAGGATATTCATGGGTGACAACACGACGACCAACTTCTGTGTCCGTGGAATCAACCTTGAATGGGATTCCCTTGAAACTTGCAGCGCGATATTTTTTTGCAAGCAAACTCATTTAATAGCCCCCAAATGCAAAACCGCGATCAACGGAAAAATCCATGTTGGGTGATGATTGTGTTTGAACCCTTGCACCACGGGGCATGTTGTCAAAAGAAACATTCACCGCGGCCTCTTGTCTTGTGGTGCTCGTGGCGCCTTGAATTATTTGTGAAGGGCTGAAGGTTTGAACGGGTGCATTTTGTGCTTGGGCTTGCTCGAAACCAAAGAAACTTGCAGCGGCGCTTCCAATGCCTTTCATGGATTCCCAAATTGAAAGGAAAAGTTCACTGATGGGTTCCCAATATTTCCAAACAAGTAATCCCACGCCCACCACAGCCATCGCAATGAGGCCCCACGGCGTTAAGATTGCTCCGATGATGATTGACCCAAGTGTTGAAAGAAAACTCATCACAGGCCCCATGAAGGCCATAAACTTCAAAGCAAACGCGCCCACTGAAATCAGCAAGCCGCCAAAACTTGTGGCCACCGCAATCAATGAAGCAATAAATGGTCCGGCCAAAATTGCCGCAATCCCAGCAAGTGCAAGTTTTAATCTCCCTGTGCGGAGTTCCATTTCACCCGTGGTTTCATTCACTGATGTGAATATCCCAAGGAAAACTTTTAAAGTTTGGGTCAATGCCTTGAATGCCCCAGGGAGTTCTTTCCCAATAGCTGTGAAGAATTGTTTTAATCCCTCTTTGTTTTGAACCAAAAAACCTTGAAGGTCTTTTAATAGTTGAGTGAACCCAGGCGCTAAGGCCGCACCCGCAATGTTTTTAAGCATTCCAAAAGTGGTGAAAAAACTATTGAATGTTTTATCAAGTTCTTTCCCGCGCTCGAGTTCTTCATTTGTTAAAAGGAAACCACCCGCCTGGGTGTTGAGCGCTTGGAAGTCCTCAATCATTGGGATGAGCTCACCAAAACCTTTTCCAAAAAGCCTTGCGCCCAAAGCATTCCGAACCGAAGCATTCCCAATTTCACTTAGTTTTTTAACAACCGCGGGCAATGAATTTTCCATTTTGCGCATTTCTTTAACTTGAAGGTTCACCCCAAGTTTTGCAAAAGTCTTTCGAAGAGTGCCGCCCGTCAACACCGCTTCCCCCATTGACTTTGAAAATCGATCTAAACTTTTATTCATGGCCTCTTGGGGAACACCCGCAAGCCCCGCCACAACACTAAACCGTTGATAAAACCCCATTGTGGTTCCCAACTTTTGTGATGTGTCGTCAATGTTATCCGCAAAGTTTGAAAAAGATTTTGTGAGTGCAAAAAGGCCACCACCACCCAAGCCCGCAAGCATCCCCACGCGCGTGAGAAGGTTTCCAAACTCTCCCACCGCATTATTGGTCGCGCGACCAAATGCACCCATTGATTTTGAAACGTCACTTAAACCTGAAGCGCCTGAAAGGGCTTTCATGCTTTTGTTGAGACGGGCCAATGGGGAATTTTGAAGGCGCTTGTTGATTTCTTTGAATTGTGAAGTCGCGCGGTCAACGGCTGAAACAACAATTTCAACACCAACTTTTTTATTACCGTTTGCCACGCTTTTTTATCTCCTCACAAATTTCTTTTGCTCTTTCAGTCCAGAATCTTAAATCCAGACTGTTAAAGTTCCAAACTTCGCTCGGTGGCCAACCGTGGAAAAAATAAACCAAACTCCCTAAGAGTTTTCTCCAGTTTCGGGGCCACCTGCTATAAAAACAGAAACTATTTCCAAAACCTTCATGGTGTCTTTTGCGCTCAACTTATCCATTACACTTTTTGGTTGGGCAGAAAGAACACTAGCAAGGTCCAACAAATCCCCAGACTTCATGTCCAAGGGGAAGTCCCGAAGGTCTTTCCCCAATGGTTCCCTGAATTCAAGATGGGTGATTTTTTCACTCCCTTGCTCGATTGGTTTCAAAAGTTTCAGTTTAATTTTATCGGACATTTTTTCTATCTCACTTCTTCAGCAGACTTGCCCTCAAATCGCACTTCGATTTCACCTTCTTCACTTGTGACATTTCCGTCACCCGCGAAAAAAGCTTCACGAAGAACAATCACTTTTCCATTCGCCAATTCCAAAGTTGCCGTTGCATCCACAATGTTGAGGAGTGCAGACAAATTCAATTGGGAATTGTCCGTGATTGCGCCTTCAATAAAAGGTGCTTGAGGCATTTCTTTGTAGCCATGATTTTCGTCGGCACCCACAACGCTTTCACGTTTGGGGGCACCCAAGTTGTATGTCCATGAACCTTTGGCTTTTTGTTGTTCGCCGTTAACTTGAAAAAATATTATTCCGCCAACTCTTTCCATTTTTAAAACTCCTTCTTAAAGCAAGAATGCAATTTGTACTCCAAGAACACGGAGTTGGTTAATTAAATCAGGGGACACTAAACAATCAAGACGATTTGGGTCACTTGCATTGATTTCAACAATCAAATCCTCTTTGAATTGGTCGAAACCTTCAACAAGGCCAGCCTCTTCCCATTGTCTGAAAAGGGAATACCATTCCGCTTTTGCAATTTTTGGTGTGATGATTTTTTGGCCCACTCCAAAACGTGTTCCGTCTTTTGCAAGTTTCGCTCTTGGATAACGTTGAGTGAAACGAGCTTTGCTTGAATAGCGAAGGTAGCTCAATGTGAACAACACTTCAGAATCCAAATAACTAATGTCGGCAACATCGTTTGCATTCTTCTGGTATGTGGTGATGGCACGTTCAATGAGGACCGCACCCCCAGCCGCAACTTTCACAGTCGCAATGCCATCAGTTAAAAGAGTGTTTTTCTCGCTCCAAATAAAACGATCTGCTTCAAGTGGTGCAAGAATTTCATTTAACTGCAAAGTTTGTGTTGGTCTTGCTGGGTCAATTTGGGCACTCGCCGCAATTTGTCCCGCACAAGCCGCCGCAACTTCTTCAGGAGAGTTGAGGAACTTATAGGTTCCGAAAATAATACTGTGCTTCGAGTTTCTGGAATTTCCAAGTGTCGTGAGGTTGCCCACGGTGTCACTTGCTGCAGCAATCAAAACACCTTCGTTTTGACGGATGTATCCCCAGCGATCAAGCATTTCAGCTTCGAGTGCTGCAAGGCTTGTTGCATCCACATAAGGATTCAGAACGACGTTGTATTGTTCTTCACCCATTGCAGAAATAAGGTTGGTCAAAACTGGGTTGGTTGCACCACTTGCCATTGCAGTGATTGTGGCTGTAATCCCAGCGGGAGTTTCTTGGTCGCTTGCGTAGTTCAAACGAATATCAATTTTGTTTCCGTTTGTTCCTTTGTTTTTTGCTGTGATTGTCACATCATCATCATTGACGGTTGCAGTCACGGGAAGGAATGTGTCTAAGTTGATTGCTGCGCCAATTGCGGTTGCAACTTCAGCATCAGTGTCACCCTCTGAAACACCCACAGAAATCAAACGGCCGTTTATCCAAAGGGATAAAGTTCCGTCTGCAGTTGCAGGACCCGTTAAAGCAATGTTTCCAGCTGCAGCAACACCCGCTTCGTTATCAGCAACGGGAATGGCCCAAATTTCTGTGCCTTTGTTGTTTTTAAACCATTTTATGATTTGACGGTGCAACATGCTTCCAGGCCCAAACAATGTTTTTGCTTGGTCTGCACTTGTAATCAAAACAGGAATTTCCACGGTTGCTGTTCCAGCAGAAGTTTTTTGACCTATCGCTAAAGCTTTCCAAGGTTGAATTGCCAATCCTTGAACCGCTTTAGAATTATCAAATTCTGCGTAAAAAAGTGGAACCCTAATGTTGGATGAAATTTCGTTAAATGAAATTGGGGGCATAATCTATTCTCCTTGCTCTTCTTTAATCTTTTTAGGTTTGCCCGTGGGATTTCCCACGGGGTTCACTTCGTCTTTCTCTTTTTTCTCTTTCTTCTCGGGCTTTTCTTTCTTCTCGTTTTTTTCGACAAGAGAGACATCCCCGCATTGAAGGCGTCGCACCCAATAGGAGTTTTCCGGAACAAATTTCCCTTCGGGGGGAACTTGATGGCCCGTCGCTGGGTCTCTTATCAGCAATCCCGCTGCAGGTTTTATGTGTAGTTTCACCATTTTTCATTTCTCCTATTGTTCCACATCAATTTCAATCGGCATTTTGGGAGTGTCTGTGCCACCCACAATCACATTCCCATCAAGGCCCGTGAAATCCCGCAATCCAGGGTAATCAGCAACCGTGAAATAAGTTGCTTCAAATGCCATAATTGCCGATGCCGTGAGGTATTCCCCTTCGGGCTTTTCAATGATTTCAGTTCCCGAAAGAAATGAATCACTCACTGTTCCTCTAAAAGTTTCATCCACTAAAAGAATATTTTCAATCTTTCGACAATATTCGTCCAAGGCATCATCAAGATTTTCAGATTCTTCATCTTTAAGTTCCAAAACAAGTTCAACCGCAATTTGTAAAACGCGTTTGAACCTTCTTGGGCCTTCATCAAAAATTTCAGAATTTTCAGAAACCAAATAAACGTTTAAAACGGGCAAAGCTTCCTTATCCCAATTGAAGGGAAGGAATCTATTTTTGGAAAAAGTTTTAATGCCCGTGGGGAATCCGTCTTTCAACATTTGAAAAACTGAATCCCGAATGAGCTTTCGCTTGTGGAAATGCTCAGACATTAATCAACCCTTTGCAAAAATAACGTGCGCCCACCTTGGGTGTCGGGTTGCACATCAATAATTTTATACATAATTTCTTTGACCAAAACCCGATCGCCATTTTGCGGTGGGTGGGGAAGGTCCGAAAGTCTAATCCCAAGAACGGGCTGCGTGCTTGTGAAAAGTGCATTGGTGTTGGGGTCAATTGCTTGATAAGCGGAATCAAAAATGCCCCGAACTAAAAAAGGATTTCCTGTCTTTGGAAAATAACGAAACTTGCCATCATCACCCACGCCAAATGTTTCAAGGCAATGGTCCAAAACAAGTTCTGTGTTTTCGTCCCAAGACATTCCTTCCCTTTCTCTTTAGTGAAAAAGGGCTGAAAGTTTTTTTCAACCTTCAGCCCCTTCCCAATTTTTTTAATTCTTAAGCGTCTTTGATTACAATTCCGGCATTTTTAAGGGCAACCAAAATTGCGTTCACTGAAACTTTAAGCGCGTTTGCAAGCGCTTGAGTTGTTGCAGGGTCACTGCCATCAGCAGTTGCAACCGCGGCAACGTTTGCAGCAGAAGGGTAGCCATCATTAATGGAAACCCAACCGAGCACATCGCCCACGCCATCAGCCACGGCTTTTGCACAAATGCCCGCAAAAACTGTGTCGGTCGCTTTTACAGTTGTGAAATGGGAACTTGAAATGTCCCAATAAATTTTGTCACCAAGTGCCCAAGCTTGTGATGCAGCTTTTGCGAGTTCAAAAACTCCACACAATGCCGCTTCACCTTCAGCTCCAGACACTACGTCTGCAGAAACAATTCCGATTTTGTCCCCAACAAGAACAACGGCACCAGACAAATAATCTGCACCCGCTGTGAAAGTTAGAACTTTTCCTTTTTGTTTGTAATTATCCATTTTTATATTCCTTCTTCAATTTTATTTAAAAACAACACCACCAACTAGGTTGGTGTTGTTCCTAAGTTTTTGTATAGGCCACGGTGGTCAACTGCTTTTGCTGCAAAATCGTGACGTGCTTTGATTTCTACGCCATCAACTTCAAAGCCCATGCGTGTTTCAGTGTAAACACCTTCAGAACCTTCAAGGTTTGCGTATTCAACACCAGCACATTGAGATTTATCAGCGGCACCATACCAGCTTTGTGTGCTGCTAGAATCCAAACGACCTTCAACAATCAAATCAAGAGTGTTGTAGAACGGGTTGGAGTTTGGAGCAGAAGAAGGATTCACGAATTGCTTCACGAATTGTTCTGCTTTTGTTTGAAGTGCAGCTGGAACAATCAAGAACTTGGGTTTCAAGTTCAAGATGCGGCTATCTAAACCAATTTGAACCGCGAATAAATTACGCATAACACCAAGAGCATTAACGGAAATTTCGGTTCCTGTTCCTGTGTAGTTTTTATGTGTTGCATGGAAAAGAGCAACAGTGTCGGAAAGCGCTGCGTTTGCAGTCAAGATTGCATAAACAATGTCACTTTCAAGTGAAGCTGCGGCTTGTCCACACCCAACTGGGATTCTGTCAAAAGCGCCTAAATCATCATTGATGATTGCTTGACGACTAAGGCCAACAATTGCCCCATAAGTTGCAAGTGAATATTGTTCTTTGCCTTCACTGATTGTGGAATATTTGAATTCACCCGCTTCATTTACTTTTGTGAGCGTGGGGAAGTTTCCAGTTTGCAATGATTTAATATTTTTGAAATCCGCAACTGTTCTTTTTTGTGCCCAAGGAACAAACGTTTTAGGTGCTTCCTCATAAGCTGAACGAAGTGATTTGTTCATTGCATCCGCAAGGATGTGAGGGAAATCACTTGAAGTGTGAAGTGCTTTTGAAACAAGTTCCATTACACCCATGCCGGAAGTTTTAACGCCTTGTCTTTCGAGACAAAGACGAGCAACTTCACGAAGCATTAAGCCGCCATGATTGCGACCAAGTTCAGTGAGTTTGTTTTTATCGGGATTCGCGCGGTGAAGAATTGCTTCTTGAACGCTTTTTCTGAATGTTTCAGTCGCGTCACGAGTAACTGTAACGCTTGGGTTTGCAGCAACTGTTTGGGGTTGTTCTGAATCTGCAGATTTAACCTCGGACCATTTTGCAATGATTTGCTTTTGCGCTTCAGCAAGTGAAACGTTTTTGCGAACGAGTTCTTCAGCAAAGACATCATCAAGTTTTGCATGTTTGCAAAGACTGCGAATTTCTAAGCCTCTATCTCTTTCTTCTTTTACTGCTTTATCGGAAGCAGCTTTCACTTGTTCCGGTGTAAGCGCTTCAGTTCCCGCAGCACTTGAAGCAGGAGCGTCTTGCTCGTTGTTTTCTTTATTTTTCATTTCGTGTTCTCCTTCACTAATTTCGTCATTTTGACTTTCGTGTGCTTCAAGAGCACTTGGTTCTAAAATTACATCATTCAATTGTGGGTCTGCTGACCGCACAGTTGAATTACTGTCTGCAGGTACGGCAACCATGGAAATCTCGTGTGGTTCCCAATCAATTGCTTTGAGTGTTCTTGTTTCTTCATTGGGAAGTGTCACATCTTGATATTTATGGACACGATAACCCACAGATACGTGGCGAATGATTCCATTTTTAATGTCTTGGAATATTGGTTCAACATCGGCGCGCTCAGAAAAACGAACAATTGCTTTTCCTTCATTGCCTTCAAGCCATGCTTTTTCCACAACACCAATCACACTTGAAAGGTCTCTTTGTTGGTGGTTGTTAAGGACCGAAGCCCCATTGCTCAAACGTTTCATTCGACAATGTGCTGGGTCCATTGAAAGGACTTCATAAAATGGGTCCATGAACCAAAATTCACGAAGGCATTTTTCGGTTGTCGTCCAAACCAATTCCACAGTGCGATTTTTTTCATTCAGGGAATCAGGTTTGAAGGCAGCACGAGACTGCAAAGCGGGGACTTGTTTCTTGTTTAAAGAAATTTTCTTCATTTTTATAAAATGCTTTCGCTGACTTCTATAGTCTCAGAACAATTTGTTCTTTTTGCAAGGCCTTTTAAAACAGAAATTTTACTCACTGTCTTTAGGTTCCTTGGGTTCTTCTTTTTTTTCAGCAGGAATTGGGGCCTTCAAATCATTCGCAGCGTCGGTGTCAAACACAAGTTTTTGCTTGTTGTCCTCGTCGCGTTCTTTTTTGATTTCTTCATTAACTTCGCGGGGTTCATAACCATTTTCACGAATTGCTTCACTGCGTGACATTAAGCCACCTTTGATTTTTTCTTTTTGTGCAAGGGTCTCTTTTAATGGGTCAATTTGTTCCCGACGTGGTGGTGTCCAGCCCGCATAAACGGGGTCACTTCCCATGCCCGCCAAAATAGCAGCTTCATTGAACCAATCCCAAACCCGACGGTTCATTCTTGGAATCAAAATCCTTTGTTGCCATTTTTTCACACTTCGATGAAATTCAACCCACCCCATGCGACCACTCGAAAAGTTCACTTGGGAATAATCCCCTGTGAGGATTTCATAAGTCACCCCAATCCCAGCAGCGATGCTTCGAAGTTGTTCTTTTGAAAAACTTCCGAAGTCACCCGCGGTGGGGGGATTCGCAAACTCAATGTCTTGGTCTTGACCCAAGATTTCAATTTGGCCTGGGGTCATGGTTTCACCAATTGGTGGTGTGGTGGTTCCGGTTGAAAGGTCCGAAACCCCCGTGTTCTTCACAAAAGCTGTGAAACACGCGGCAATTTTTGCCCGCATCAATGTGGCATCGGAATAATCTGAAAGGTCACGGAACTTCACAAGGATTGGTGCAAACCAAGGAATGCCATGAACTTGTCCGATGCGGTCAACCCTAAAAATTGGAACCACATCATCGGCACTCACTCGAACTGAAGAATTTCCGGTGAAACTTATTGTGCTTGTTTCCCCAGGGTGTTTATTGAAAAGCCAATAACCAACCCGCTGACCAGACTTGTTGAAAATTACACCTTGGATGCAAAATTCCCCATTTTCGTAACTCTCACCATCTTTGGTGGTGTCTATATAGTCACCCTCAAGAACCTGAATTTTTAGAGGGACATTCATTCCCGCGGGGATTTCAGAAAGTTTTCTTTTTACAAGAAGGAATGAACCCCCTTCACACATTGAACGGGTTCCCAAACCTTGAAGGCCATAAAAATCACACAACCCATCAAAGTCACAGCGATCAGTTTCAGCCCACTTAAGCCACGCATCCAACCAAATTTTTTGCCGCCCAGTTGTTTTGGCATTGATGCTTGCAATGATGCCCTCACCAATAATGTTTCCTTCGAGACCTGAAAGGGCCCTCTCCGCATAACCTTCATTTCGAACAAGGTCGCGTGAGCGGTTCCTTAATTGAACAAGGCCACCTTTAACTTCTGCGTTTGCGGAGCTCGATGGTGCTCTCCAGTTTGCGGTTCTTCGTCCAGTTTTTGCGCCATCATATTGACGGACAACATCTTGGGCTTTTTTGAATTGCATTCTTTTGTAACCCGCTTCGGGAGAAAACCAAGAAATTGTTTTGTCTAAAAAGTTCTCTTTCATTCGCAATCACCATCACGGTCAAATTTTGCAATGATTCTTTTGTTTGTTGTTTTAATCAAACCAAGTGCGCGTCTCATTTCTTCTCGAATTCGAAGCATTTCACTTAGGTCCCGATATTCGACTGTTTTGTCGTTATAAGTTACTTTTTTAACACCTTGAGCAATTGCTTTTTCAAGGCGTTCCAGTTGTTCGGTTGTGTAACTCGCCATTTATCCAAAGTATAAACTAATTCCAAATTCAGAATAGGTGCCAAAACACTTTTGTTCTGGGATAAACGCAACAAGTTATGCCTTAGTGGGGGGATTCTTGGAACTTAAAACCAAGAATTGGGCCTTCTTGTTGGGGCTTTTTGTGTGGGAACTTCAGGCTTTTCGGATTGTTTTGGGGGTTCATTTGTTTCAAAAGTGGGTTCAACTTTTGTTTTATTGATGATTTTTTCCAGTGAAAGGCCCACACTTGATGCAAGATTTTGCCAATGCTCTTTCTTGAATCGGTCCATTCCCACCGCAGCCGCGGCAACACGACATAAAATTCTGCAGTCCAGGGCTTCGTTTCGGTCCCGTATTTTTTCCCAAATAGATTTTGTGTTGCCTCGCATCACTCGAATGGTCAATTGCTCACCACAAAGTTGTTTGAAAAATTCCTCACCATATTGTGGAAAATGGCAATAACAAGCGGGGTATGCTTCCCCATCAACAGGCTTTTGAATTCTAAGCCACCCATAAAGTTCTGATTTGGCAAGGTTCACACCAATTGGCCAAACCTTCATCCCGCGGGCAACTTTGCGCCCACCTTTGATTGTGACGTCAACGGTGCTTGGTTGGTTTAACATGATGGGGGAATTTTCCACACCCTTGGTTGCGATCACTCGACTCATTGGATATTTCCGACACCAATTGTAAACGGCTTGCGTGTTGAAACCTGAATCCACAGCCATCAATCTGATTGGCATACTCACACCCGTTTCATGGGGGAAGTGTTCAGCCAAAAGCTCATCAAGCTTCAGCCATGCCCCACCATCGGGATTGGATGTGTCACCCATCAATATCCTGTAATCAACGGAAAAAGATTCTTTCCCAAGGCCATAGGAAACAATCTCACATTCAATGCGGTCCTTTTGAACGTCGGCACCCGCCACCAAAAACAAACCACCAAAGGGCACGGTTCCAATTTTGTAATCCTCACGGCGTTCATAAAGTCTTTCCCATTCTGGGGAATCCCCAGATTCGCGCCACGTTTCCCCAAGAACGGTGTTCACAAAACCGCGAAGTTTTTCTGGAACCTTGTGGGATTCTTCGAAAAGCGAAGCGGCATCTTTCCAAGAAAACCAACCCAATGGGGAATAAAGTGAATTCAAATGGAATGATGCTTTTTTTGCTTCGGCATTTTTGTTTTGGGGAATCCACACACCATTTTCCAACATCCAAGTTTTGTAATGCTCTTGAATTTGTTTTTCGCAGCCTTCACATTTTAAATAAGTATTTTCCATTCCTACATCTTTGTAGCGAATGTTTGTCCACTTCAAAGTTTGTTTGAAACTGCAATGTGGGCACGGCACAAAATAATATCTTTGGTCGCCCTCCAAAAATTCTTTTTCAATTTTTGAACGGTGAACAGTTGTTGGTGTCGAAACCATGTAAATTTTTCGGCGGGCAAAGTTTCGAGTTCTTGCTTTTGCAAGTGTGATGGGTGAACCCTCTTCATCCAAGTTGTCGGGGTAGGCGTCGATTTCATCCATGAATAAAAATCGCGCACTCAAACTACGAAGGCCCGTTGCGGAGTTTGCACCCGTCATCACAAGAATCCCACCAGGGAATTCTTTGGAAAGAACCGTGTTCCCAGAATCACGTGAGCGGGCTTCCTTCACTTTATCTTTCAGCCGATCGCAAGTGTCGATGAGCTGGGCCACCCTTTGTTTGGAATATCTTTTTGCCATGTCAACGGTGGGTTGCACAGCCATCACGGGGCCACTTGTCACATCAATGATAAACCCCAACCAATTACATCCGGTTTCAGTAAACCCAAGCTGTGCCCCTTTTTGAACAATCACTTCTTCAATGGGGGATGATGGTGACAAACATTTATAAATTTCACGCATGAAAGGAATTCTTGAAGTGCGATAAGGCCCAGGTTCCGAACTTGAAACACTCGAAAGAATCCGGTGTTTATCAGCCCATTCATCAATGTCCATGAGCGGGTCCGGAGCAAGCCCCATCCAAGCCGCTTCCAAATAAGCGCGTTCACCTTTTGTGAATTCATCATTTTCCATTTGATTTAAAACCCCAAGTTTCTCCGGTGCGATTTAACGCTTCAAGAAGTTCTTCCATGAGCATTTTGTGAACCTTGTGCGGGTCCATTTCCGCCGCAAGTTGTGTGAAAATTCTATCGGGGACATTCAACACATTGTCCCGAATTGTTCGATGGGATTTGAAGGCTGCGGTTTTAACTTCATCAATCAAACAATAACGCCCAATTTTTCTTTCGTATTCCAATTGTGCAAGCTTTGCTTCAAAGGTTGCTTTGACGGTTCTTGCATTTGTGAAATTGGAATTTTTATTTTTATCATCCCCAGCGGGAAGGTCTTTTTCGTTTCGAACTTTTGCGACGTCTTTCAATTCCCACTCTTGGTTTGCAATCTCTTCATCAAGTTTGGTTCTGCCTTTGGCATCCTTAACAAGTGATTTTGAAAGTCGTCCCGTTTGAATTGCAGATTGCACGGCGTAAAGATTTACTTTTTTGCTTCGAGAAAATTGCCTTAATGAAATCATCTTAGCCATTGTTTATAAATTTCTAATGCAACCCTTTGCATCATAAACGGGGGGACCGACATTCCACAAACATAACTCCCACTATGTTTCCCAAAATTGTAATCATCGGGAAAGGTTTGAATCCGAACAACTTCGGCATCGGTGAAACGCCTTGGTTCACTCCAGTGAATTGGGCACCCGTCACTTGATGCGCTCACTGTTTTGCAAACTTTATTTGGGTGGGATTTGTATGCATTAAATCGGTGACCTTTTGGGTGGGCCTTCGCTAAGGCTTCCCCCATTTGAACTTTTTCCCAAAGTTCTTTTGTTTCTGGGGTCAACCAAATAACTTTTTGGCCATCCAATGTGGTGCCCACCAGGGCATCCTTGGTTTTTATCATTGGTTCTTCAAACTCAAGTTTGATTTTGGGGAAGGCTAATTCTTTTTTGGAACAAATAAAAAAAGTTCTTTCGCGAGCTTGGGGCACACCCATGCGGGATGAATTCAACAAAAACAATTGGCAATCATACCCCGCGGAATCAAAGCCTTGGAAAATTTGTTTAACATACCCGCGGGCATTTCCTTGAATTAATCCCCGCACATTTTCTGCAACCACAATTTTGGGCTGAAGTTTTTTTGCGGTTTCAATGAAATGAAAAAACAAATCATCCAACACTTGAACAGCTTGTCCCTCACGGAATTTGGATTCCTTGCCCCACTTCTTTTCACGAGCTCCGGCCATTGAAAAAGAACTGCACGGTGGGGAACCATCCAAAATGTCGAGTTCAAAAAGTTCTGGGGGAAGTTCTTCATTTGGAATTTTGTTGAAGTCCTCAACCCCCATGAGGAACGGAAACATTGGGTTGTGATTTTCTTTGTATAGGGCCATCATTGCTGGGTCAATTTCAACACCGCCCAACACTTCAAACCCAGCCAACTTGTAACCCAAGCTTGACCCCCCCCCACAATGGAAACATGAGAAAACTTTTTTCCCATGATGGGGCCATGTTTCAAGTTCTGAAAGATTCCATGGCCCTGTCTTGGGGGGGATTTCCAAAAACATTTTTATTCCTCTTCAGGCGAATTGAATTCGAAACCACACTTGGGGCACTCATTTTCAAACTCACTGAATTCATCTTTGGAAAATTCTTTGGAACCTGCTTTTTCTTTTGATTCCCGTTCTTCAAGTGGAATCACAATTTCCTGAAGTTCCTTGTCTGAAAAACCAATAGATTTCAAATCAAATTCTGCGGCATCGAGTGCAAGGATTTCTTGTTTCAAAAGGGTTTCATTCCAACCCGCATTCAATGCAAGTTTGTTGTCGGCCAAAATGTATGCTCTTTTCTGAACCTCACTCAACCCATTAAGAATAATTACGGGAACCTTTTTCATTTCCAAATGTCGTGCGGCTTCAAACCTTCCATGGCCCGCAAAGATTCCCCCATCGGGGTCAATGAGGATGGGATTTGTGAATCCGAATTCCACAATGCTTGCGGCGATTTCGAGAATTTGTTGGAAGGAATGAGTGCGGGCATTATTTTCATAAGGTTTAAGTCTGTCAATATCCCAATGCTCAACAGTTTCTGGCAATTTGATTGATTTTTCCATTGTTCTTCAGTCCATTATGCTCAATGTGACCAGTCAAAGGAAGTTCTATCCCTAGAAAAATTCTGCGACGCTCCGCACCCGCATTCTAAAAGGGTGGGGAAGGACCCGTGAA
>CXWK01005773.1_pt1 | contig 42649 bp, 53 predicted proteins | sample 590851 | NCBI WGS metagenome assembly CXWK01 (sample SAMEA3498364, study PRJEB10139) | wastewater metagenome | biome: wastewater treatment plant; material: activated sludge | place: Denmark | collected 2014-08-01 | reverse complement strand
CTGAACGACCACACCTCAATATGGCCCCCGTCGCGCAACCACAGCTCGGCCCGTGGCTCGGCCAGGATCTTGGCCCGGCGCGCCGCGTGGTTGCCGCCTGACGTCGATCCGGTGACCTGCAGGGCGAGCGGGCCGCTTCCGGCGCCGCGGCCGTTGACGACCAGGTCGGCGAACCCGTGCATGTCGTTCTTGTGAAACGAATGCGCGTTGAAACGCTCGACGACGGCCGCGACGTAGCCGAGCCGGCGGCACTCGGCCAGAGCTCGCGCGGACGGGCTCATCGGGTCTCCAACGGGCTCGCCGGAATCCCGCGCAGAAACCCGGCCGCGTCGGGGCTGTCCCACCATTGGTCCGGGTCGAGTCCGGCCCACAGCACGTAGCGCGCGCCTCCCTTGGGGAACGCTTCGAGCGACCGCTGCAGCGCCTTGCGCGTTTCGTCCCACGCGTTCGACGATCCACCGAGCTGGAACGCCCATCGGTTGACCTGCACGGTGGCGCCGATCCGCAGCGACAGGTCGAACTGGATCTGGGCGCCGACCAGCTCGAGGCGTGACATCGTGTAGGTCGCGTCGGCCGAGAGCAGCCGGACCTCGAGCCTGGGCTTGGCCGGAGATTCGGCTTGCGGCGCCGCGTCGATCGCGCGAGCGCGCGGCTTCGCGCCGGTCCCGAGGGACGAGACGCACGCGATCGTGACCACGAGCGCGAGCGCGAGCAGGATCCCGATTCGGTTCGCGATCGTGAGCATTGCGCCGATGCTACCCCACGGCGCGCGCCGCGCGGAAGGCCGCGAGGGCGTCACCGACCTCGACCCAGCATCGACGGATGAGTGACTCATCTCGCTCCGCGTGGTTCTCGAAGCGCCGCACCGTCTCGATCGCGAGCACAAGACGGCCAACCCGGATCTCGGCCGCCGCTGCCTCCTGCGCGACCAGGCGGGCGATGAGGGCGCGCAGTTCGTCCTTTGCATCCATTACGCTGGCTGCGTAAGGCCCCTCCTCCCACGGCTCGCTCACCATGGATAGCGAGTAAGTTCTGTCGGAGACCTTCTCGATCGCCGCGTCGAGTTCCTCGTCGGTCACGGGCGCGGCCGGGGCGGGCTGCTTGTCGGTGGTCATGTTCAAAACCTCGTTGCGCGACGATGCGTCATCGCGGTCAGTAGCATCTCAACCATCTTCTGCATCGTCGACGTGGCCGTGTAGCCGAACGACTCGGAGAAGAAGAACCGGAACGTCGCCACGTCGCCCACGCGCATACGTGGAGCCTCGTGATACTGGTGGGTGGTCACCAGTTCAGGCACGCCACGCGAGTAGTAGGCTGCGACATGCGGAGGACTTGCCTTGAGCGTCACTGTGATGGTGGGGCCTACGTTCAGTAGAGACTCGTCGACGGCATCACCGTCCCGAGGCCCGCCAACGAAGAAGGCGTAGCTGTTGGTGGTCATTGCGGCGTCTCCTTCTTCGTAAGTTGCTCCGCGACCCATGCGCGAACTCGCTTCCACCGCTGCGCTGGCGTCTCGTCGTAGGCCGCCTCGTCGTTGATGAACGTCACTTCCTTGGCCAAGCACTCGGCGATGTCGAGACGGCTCGCCGTTGACTCTGCGTCGAACCGTCGGTGCAAGTCATCGTCTTGCGTCAACCCACGATGGCGCAGAACGCACCCAAGCGCGCACACAGCGCCTTCGGGTGTCTCGATCGCACCGCGCACCAACTCCTTGGTCGGCATCGCGTCCATGTAGGTGGCGATGTCACGCAGCAGTGCCTGTCCGCGCTTGCCGCGAATCGCCGACGCGACTTGGCCACGCCACATCGCGAGATCGCGTTGGTCGAGGTCGTCGTGGTATCCGGAGCGGCTCATTGCGGCGTCTCCTTCGCGGCGTCCGCGGCGAGGGCTTCTCGCAGCGCCTGTTGCAGTGGCAGGTAACGAGCGTCGACTTCACCACCTTCCACTTCGTCGTAGTCGACGACGGCCTGCGCCGCCTCCCGCAGCGCCTTGCTCGCTGCCGGCGCGGCTGCGCGGCGCATGAGGGCGACGAACTCATCGAGGGCTGGAACGCATGCCTGAGCTTCCAGGATCGCATCGCCTAGATCCCCGTTGTCGATCAACGCACCGATCGCAAGGAACCGCGCCTTCTGTGCATCGACGCGGGCCGTGATCTCGGCCTCGCCCGGCGCTTGCACCGGGGGCGCGCAGACCGCCTCGATCTCACCAATCAGCTTCGGCCAGCCGTCCACCGTCCCGCGCAGTTCGCGGGCGCGGTCGAGGATGTGGCGTAGGGCCGGATTGTCAGTTGCCATCGTCATCATCCTCGGGTTCGCACACGTTGCACCGGCCAGTCTTGTCGCAGTAGATGTTCACCGTCGCGTTCTGCCCGGCATCGAGGCCGTCGATGACCTCGGCCGTCCATTCGGCTGCGCACTGCTCGGCTTGGACGTTGTGGTCGCAGCAGAACGCGGTGAAGTCGTAGTCGCGCCCCGGACCGTGAACCTCGATGAACGTGAGCGGCTGGCCGAACTGCAAGCGCATCGCGCGGCGCGCAAGGAACGCTTCATGCGAGAGCGGGCCTGCCGGCGCTTGCACCGGGGGCGCGGGCTCGGCGAGCAGGCGGTCGATCTCATCAGCCAGCGCCTCTTCGTTGCCGTCTGCACACTCCATGCAGTGAATGCGATCGCGCACGCACTCGCCTGCACGGCGGAGAAGATCGCGCAGCTTGTCGTTGTCGTTGGTTACCATTGGCAATCCACCTGGAACCCGTGGCCGCACTCAGGGCATACAACATCGACGTTCTTGCTTCGATCCGTTCCTTGCTCGGCGATGTCGAGTTCGCGGCCGTCCCAGAAATCGCTGGCGGCGAGCAGGTCGACGTATTCGCCACACGCTGGGCAGTCGCAGTTCAACTCGACGGTCCACGTCGCGGCGAGCGCCATTGCCTTGTCGTTGGTCATGGCTTCGACTCCTTGAGTCCTGCACGCTTCCTCGCAACAGCAACATCCTCGCGCTCGGTGCGCACCGGCTTCGCATCCTTTCGATCCGTGAAGTCGACGGCCCACACGATGCACCCGAGCGGGCTTCGCGCAGCACCGTCGTGATTGGTCCCGTGGCGACACTGCGGTCTACGGCCAGTCATGCGTCGGATCCGATCCGTCCGTGGCAGCGACGGTCCATCTCGTGGATCTCTTCGACCGACTCATACATGAAGCACCACCTCCCGTCCGGGCAGTGTGCGAACGCTAAGGCGCGGGCCTCGGCCTCGGTGTTGGCGCCAATCTCCCAGTAGCCGGATCCGTGCGGCATGTTTGCCGCGGTCGTGACAAAGAACTTCACTTGCCACCTCCCGCGGTGCGCGCCGCGATCGCGTCGTCGAGCAGGAGCCGCACGGCGCGCTGCAAGCGATCTACTGCGTTGATGTCCGCGACCCCGTTCACGAAGTCATGGTCTATGTTTCTCAACTCCCTCCTCAAGGTCTCGACGCTCGGCCGCGCAGGCGCATCGGCGGGAGCCAAGGCCGCCACCCTGTTCGGATCCTCTTCACCGCGTGGCTTTGGAGCAAGCTCCACCACCTCCACGTCATCGCGGACACCAGACGCCTTCATGCGCTCCACCTCGGCGCACGCCGCGCGGTGCGTCCATGCCTGACGAATGCGCTTGTCGTTCCAGCCTGCACCGTGCTCGCCACTGCACTCCCACCAATAGCCGTCCGACCTGCGGCGTATCGCGCATACGTTCTTCGTCGGGTCGTTCGGCGCATCGGCGGGCGGCGTCACCGGGTGCATCGTGCAGCGCCCTTCGAAGAACTCGGTCAGGTGCTGGAAGGCCCGTTCGACGTCTTCTTGCTTCTGCCCAGGAGCCGGAACCCATCGGACGCCTTCGAAGTTGAAGTCTTGCCCCGTGGGCGGCGTCACCGTGGGCGGCGGAAAGCCTTCCGACACGACGAGCGCATTGCCACACTGACTGCACGTCACCGTGAACTTGCCGTCCCTGATTTTGCAGTGGAAGCTGATGTAGTGGACCGCGCCGCACTTGCAGATGACCGACGGCGTGTCTGTTGATGGCGTCACCGGATCGCGTGTGTAGTGGATCTCGCGGCCGTCTGCCTTGTTCTTGAGCCAGATACGGGCCGGCGCGAGACCGACGGCGTGGTTGTGCATGAACAGGTCCCATGTCGTCGTCGAAACTGCGGCCGGCGCGGGTTGCAGCTTGGCAAGCTCGACGTCGATCTCGCGCAGCGTCGCGGCGTAGGCGCAGATCCTTCCGTCCGTGATCGTTCGACGTGGTGTTTCTTCCACGTTGGCAGTCAGTGCCTTGTTGGTGCCAGTGCGCAGCCGCTCGAGCGACGCGCGGTGCTCTGCGCGGGCGGCGTCTACCGATTCTTCGCGCATCTCCGCAAGCGAGTCAGCGAATGCCTGAACTCGATCTGGCACGGTGTCGATGGTGTGCGTGCGCAGGTTGCCGACTGGCAGGATCGACAGCGTGTCCTCCAACAACTTGCGGTGGCTGTCCCGCTCGGCGCGGGCGGCGTCGAGTTCCTTGGCCAGCGCTTCGATCCGGTCCTTGTGCATGTCGACGCGCTGCTCGCGAGTCTCGCGCAGCTTCGCCAACTCGTCGGCAAGACGATCTGCCCGCGTCGACTCTGCGCCGGCCTTTCCGAACCAGTTGTCACGATCCTTCTCGGCCGACTCGATGCGCCGTCGCGTGTCACGGCGTTCCTCGCTGCTGCTCAGCGCTGACTCACGCAAGCCCTTGATGTGTGCCGGCAGTTCGCTCCACTGCAAGCCGAGCGATCCACAGGCGACGGCGATGGAATCGAGCCACTGCTGCTGCTTGTCGACTTGCTCGCACCGGCTGTCCCGCTCGGCCTGCGCCTCGGCGAGCTGCTTGGCGAGGGCGAGACGCTCCTGCCTCTCCTTCATCGCTACGTCAAACAGTTCCCCGGTCAGGTCAGCGGCCGGATTCGGCTCGGTGGGCGGTGCCGCTGGCTGCTCGGCGCGGAGGGCGGCGATGCGCTTGCTGATCTGGTCGTGGCATTCGTCGATCGCCGTATTCCAGTCCTGACGCGCCGCGTCGTTCCGGTGAACGCTCCTGATGAAACCGCACTGCGCGGATACCAACTCCGCGATCGCGCGCTCGTTCTGCGACGTGCGCAGGCGGGCGGCTTCGGCCAGCGCCTGGAACAGCGGGTGCTTCTCGCACGAGCGGGCGTGCTCTGCCTCGCGTGCGTCAGACGCTTCGATCGTCCGTTCCCATCGTCCGATCCATCCGCAGTAGGCGCAGCCGGGCCGCCAATCGCTGTCCCGCAGCTTGGTGAGCCGCTCGCACTCCACCTGCGCGGCTAGGCCGATGCGCAGCAGGCGCTCGGCTTCGGCGATCTCGTCGTGGACGACGTAGAGGCCACGGTCCTCGGGCGCACTGCGCGCCTCGGTGAGCCAGTCGGTGATCGCTTGTTCCGTCAGGGGCTTGTTGTCGTTGGTGGTCATGGCGTCACCGGATTGGCGGGGCAGTTCTGACATGGCTTGCCGGTCGCGATCTCGCGCCCGGTGCCGCGGCAGGCCAGGCACATGGCTGGGCCTGACGGCGCCTTTTCAACCCGGCGATTGTTGTTCGCCTCCATCATGTCGAGCAACGAGTCGAGCATCAGGGCGGCCCCGACGCAGCTCGTCATGGTGCGATCGCGCATGTCGCGACTCATCGAGGCGGTGTCCCGCTGGATCGCGGCCTGCACGCCGCCTGGGTCGACCGCGGCCTCGGCCGCCGCGAATGCTGAGGGCAGTCGCTCGCGCAGCGTGTCGACCGCGTGACGCATCGCGTTGAATACGGCTGGAGTCTGGGAGGTCACGCGATCTCGTCCTCGGCCGCGGCCAGGACCAAGCGGCACAGCGCGATCAGCATCTTGGCCTCGCATCCGATCGGCGGCACGCCCGAGAACTCGATCGATCTGGCCGCCGCTTCGACCGCATCGGCCAGCTGGCTGAGCGCGGCCGCGATCTTCGGGTTGGTCGGGGTCTTCATGGCTCGATCCCGTCCAGGGCCTTGCCGAGCCGGATCACGCGCGTCTGCTCCGAGATGTCCCGCGGTACACGCATGAACGAGTTGTAGAGCCGGGCGTCGGCCTGCTTGAGCGCGCCCTTGTCGAGCTTGCTGAACCTCGCGAGCAGGTCGGGGTGCGCGGCGCCGAACGCGTGACCGTCGAACACCCGGTTCGCCCCGACGGTCCCGATCTCGATGCGCCGGCCTTCCGCGGTCTCGAACACGACCAGCTTGGCGTCCTGCACCGCGCCGAGCATCAGGGTTTTGATGTCGCTCGCGGCCTTCTCGGCGATCCTGATCTGCTCATTCAGCGCCTTCAGCTGTTTCGCGTTCGCGACCCACCCGGCGTCCACCACCACGCTCTTGGTCTCGTCCACGAGCCAGCGGCGCCGCATGTCCTGCTCGTCGCGCGGGGTCGGCGGATCATTCTGGTGCACCCGGTGCAGGAAGCGCTCGACCTCGACCTGGATCGACTCGTAGACCTCGTCGTCGCGCCCGACCTGGAACAGCTCGACGCCGCCGCGCAGCCTGGCCGCTAGGTAGCCGTGCGGCGCGACCAAGACGGGCACGGCGTCGGGGTTGGCCGCCGCGGTGTGGAACCGTTTGAACAGGCCCTGGTAGGTCTGGGTCTGGATCCAGTGCTTGCGCGGCACCACGTCGCTGCCGGGCTCGCCGTACCCGTCGGGCGTCGCGGTGAACGGGTTCTTGATCTCGAGCACGCCCTGCTGCAGGTGCTCGGTGAAGATTCTGTCGCGGTGCCCCACGATGTGGCGGTCGCGCATCTCGCGGGTGTCGTCCGGATCGTTGATCAACAGGTGGAACTTCTTCCGCACGACGTTCGCGACCGCCGACTCGAACTCGCGGCCCTCCAGGATTGGGTCGTCGTCGAGGTCTTCGCTGTCCGGCTCGTCAAGCACGAACCCGGTGCCGCGCAACTCGTGGAATAGGGCGAGCGGCGACTTGCTCGGGTCGAGCCCGAGCATCGCGGCCACGCTGGACGCCCGGACCGTGTCGGGGAGCGCGCTCATTGGGAACGCCCCCGGATCATCGAATCCTGCGCGACCTTGTGGGTGTCCAGGATGGACCGCATGCACTCGTGCGCGCACGCCGCGATGTCTAGGTGGCCGTGCTCGCACGCGATCCTGACGATCTCGGTGATCTGGTTGGTCGCGAGCAGCAGGCGGGCCTCGATCGCGACGATCGGATCGACTGGCTTGTTCGCGAACACCTCGCTGCTTGCGAGTAGCGTGCGGCCGGCAGAGGTTGGTCGCGCGACCCCGCTGAGGTTGCCTTCTTGGGGGACTTGGTTCGTGGTCATGTGCTCCGGTTGGTTGAGAGAAATCGCCGCGCCGCCAGGCCCCTCGTTGACCGTCCTGCGTTGCTTTTGCGCCTCGCGGCGCGACGACTGGCGCGTTCTACGCGATCGGGTTATCGGCCGTCAAGCTGTGTGGCCAGATTCTTTCGGCGCGCGCGCGGCGCGTGGTTGACAACCATCGTGGCCGATCGGTATAGCGGGTGCCCATGGGCCGGCACAAAGGATCGCGCAACGACTCGTCGATCGCGCTCGAGCAGCGCGTCGCGGAGCTTGCGCGCCCACGCGGCCGCAAGCCGGGCCTCACGGGCCCGGCGATCGCGGCCAAGCTCCTGATCAACGTGTCGAGCGTCTACCGGATCCTGCGCCGGATCGGCGTGCGGGTCGCGTCCACGCGCGACCTCGCGCCGCTGGCTGATCGGCGGCGAGTGCTCAGGATGGTCGCGCGCCACGGCGCTGACAAGACAGCCGACAAGCTCGGCGTGTCGCGCCAGGCGGTCTACGCGCGCATCGACCGATGGGACCGAGGCGATGAGTGACGCGCCGTACTGCCACCAGACCGGTAAACTGCGCCACAGCACGCTCGCCGAGGCGAACGACGCGCTCGCTCGATCCCGAACCGGCGGCATGAGCCGGGCGAGCGAGGTGAGCGCGTTCCACTGCCGATCCTGCAGCGGCTTCCACATCGGGCACCAGGGCTGGCGAGGGCGTCGGTACGACCTGGCCAAGCGGCAGCGGCATCGCGGTCCCCGCCTGAGTGGCACGCCCGAGCTGCGCGAGGCCCTCGGGATCGCGCTGGCGAATGGCGACCGGGCGCGCGCGGCCGAGATCGTGGCCGCGATCCTGAATCATGGCTGAGGCCGTGTTGACATTGCGATTTGGATTCGCTAGATGCAGCTCCCCGCATGAGCAACACTTCAGAACCCCGCCGCGAGCGTCGGGCAGACGCGGCCAAGGCTGGCCGCCGACACTTCATCAGTACGGCCTGCAAGAAGTGCCGGTGTCGCCTGCGCTACACGTCAAGTGGCGCGTGCGTGCCGTGCACCAAAGCCCAGTCGCACGCGTACCAGCAGCGCGTGCGCTCCATGTTGGCCGCCGCGCTGGAGTGAGCCGTGGGCTCGACGATCACGCCACGAGACTGGCGCGAGTTCCAGCACTACCGGGACCGCCGGCCGCCCTGGATCAAGCTGCACCGCGAGCTCCTGAACGACCCGGCGTTCATGGGGCTGCCGCTGGCGGCCAAGGGTTTCGCGACCATGTTGTGGCTGCTCGCGTGCGAGTCCCAGGACGGGACCGTATCCGCCAAACCGGAATACATCGCGTTCCGGCTCCGCATGACCGTGCGCGAGGCCGGTGAACAGCTCAAGTCATTAGCTGACAGCGGCTTGTTCCTGTTTGCTAGCGACGTGCTAGCAGATGCTAGCGGCGAGCAAGCGGTTGCTCCGCGCTCTCCCTCTCCCTCTCCCTCTCCCTCTCCCTCTCTTCTGGCTCGGGAAGAGGACGTCAGCGAGCAGACCTGGGCGGACTGGTGCCGGCACCGCAAGGCGAAGCGCGCGACCGTCACGGCGACCGTCGTGCGGCAGCACCGAGCCGAGGCTGCGAAAGCCGGCATCTCGCTCGAGGAGGCGTTGAGGCACTGCTGCTCGGCCGGGTGGCAAGGCTTCCGAGCCGACTGGTACCTGAAGGACCAGGGGGTTGGTGCGGGCAAGGGCGGCGCGCTCGTCAACCGGTTCGACCAGGCACGGGGCCAGGACGACTTCAAGGGCGGCATCGAGGACTTCTGACCATGAGCACACCACAAGTGATCGCGTTCACGCGCTTCTGCGTCGACCGCCACGGCCTCGCCGAGATCGCGCGAGACCTCAAGCTGCCAGCCGACGAGTGTCAGGGCCTGATCGCGCGCGAGCTCGAGCGCCGCACGAGTGACGGCACGCTCGTGGCGGACTTGCGCAAGACCATCGGGCACGAGATCGTCGAGACCGCCGACCGGACCTGCCAGGACCACGGCCCCTACCTGGCGCAGCGCTGGCGTCTCCGGTGCAAGCCCAAGACGCCCAAGTGGGTCGGCAGCATGGTCAGCGCGAGCGAGCCATTCTGGGGCAACTGCCCGCAGTGTGACCGGCTGTGGCAGAGCGAGGCCGATGCGGCCGCCTTGGTCGTGTGGGGCGGCCTCACGGCCAAGCAGGTCGCGATCGCGACGCGGCTCGCGGCGGCCGAGATCCCGCCGCGACTGCAGCCATGCACCTTCTGGAACTTCCAGCACGGCATGCCGGACCAGGACGCGGTCTTCAACTGGATGAGGGACTTCGCGTACAACGCCGAGATCGCGCTGCGGTGTGGGCGCAGCTGCGCGCTGCTCGGCAGCACCGGCACGGGCAAGTCGCACCTGGCGGTCGCGGCCCTCGCGCACTTCATGGAGAAGGGCGCGACCGGTCGCTACACCACGATGGTCCAGCTGCTGTCGCGCGTGAAGGGCGCGTACGGCGAGCGCGCGACCGAGAGCGAGGCCGCCGCGCTCGCCTCGTTCACGAAGCCCGACCTGCTCGTGATCGACGAGGTCGGGCGCAACACGAACTCGTCGTACGACCAGGGCACGTTCTTCCGGGTGCTTGACGAACGCCACGTCGCGTTGAAGTGCACGATCCTGGTGTCGAACTTGGGCCGCCAAGCGTTCCGCGACCTGATGGGCGAGGCCGCGATTGACCGGTTGCGCGACAACGGCGGCAAGATCATTCCGCTGGGCTGGGCCAGCTATCGCGGCAAGAAGCCGCCGGACGAGTCGTGAGTCGCCGTCGCCCCGACGTGCAGCAGCCGTTCCGAGGCCAGCGCGATCCCGCGACCGGGCGCCCACTGTGCTGCTGGTGCGGCAAGACTGTGCCGCCGCGATCTATCAGATGGTGCGGCGACGAATGCGTCCAGACCTACCTGATCGCGAAGGGTGACCAGAACGCGGCGCGCCGATGGCTCCTGGGCGCACAAGCCGGCGTGTGCCAGCGCTGCGGACTCGACACGCTTGCGGAGCAGCGCGCCATGCTCGCGCGGCACGGATCGCTCGACCGGTTCGAGACGCGCATGATGCGCGACCGATGCAAGTGGGAGGCCGACCACATCGTGCCGATCGCGGAGGGCGGCGCGCTCGCGCGCGAGAACCTCAGGACGCTGTGCCGGCCGTGCCACGTGATCGTGACGCGCGAGTTTCGCGCCAGGATCGCGACATCGATGCGGCGCGAGGCGCGATCGCTATGAAGCCCTGGCGTCGCTTCGACCGCCGCACCACGATCGACCCGGTGCGGCTCGGCGAGGAAAAGACCAGCTTGGTCGCGGCGATCAGGCGCGACGGCTCGCTCGACATGTGGCGCGTGTTCTCCGACGCGACCACGAAGGGCGCGCTCGCCGAACTGGAACTCGATGGCGTCGTGCAGTCGCGCGGGCCGATTGGGGCAGGTGGGAACGCGCCATTCCGCGCGGCGAGCAGCAATGAGGAGCGCGCTCAGTTTCGGAGCGAACGCGTTCTGCGCGACCAGCATGACTACGCGCGCCACAACGGCCGGCAAGCCGCGTCGGCCGCCGAGACCGAGGCGCACCGCGAGCAGGTGGCCGAGTGGCGGCGCAAGATCGAGAAGAAATCCGGCCGCGACGCTTGACAAGGCGAGCGCCCGGTCTCACGATGCCGGCCATGAGCGAAGAACGCGACGAACCCACCAAGTTGGCGCCCAAAATCCAGGTCGAGGTGCCTGAGCAATTCCTGGCGCTCGCGACCAACGACAAGGCCGTGTCGGTCGCGACCGGATTGCTCGAGTACTACCAAGCCGACTTCGAGCGCGCGCTGTCCTACGAACTGACGAGCGCGGTCACGCTGAGCTTCGGCTCGTTCTTGTCGGCCGTGAAGGAAGACGTGGGCAACTCGAAGCAGCTGCAGCTCGCGGTCAAGGCGAGCCCCGGCACGCTCATCTCGTCGCTGCTGTTCGCGGCCCAGTGCAAGCTGCTGCCAGGCGCGCGCTACAAGAAGTGCTACCTGATCCCGCGCAAGATGAACCGGCAGCGCGCCGGCCGGTGGGACAAGATCCCGGAGGTCACCGCGATGCTGGGCTACCACGGGATTGCCGAGATGATCCAGCGGTGCCCGCGCGTGCACTCGGCGCAGGCGTTCTTGGTCTATGAGGGTGAGGAGTTCGGCTACGAGCCGGGCAGCGGCAAGCTCCACCACAAGTGGAGCCCGAAGATCGAGCGCCATGACGACGCGATCGTGGCGGCCTACGCGAAGGTCGTGATTACGGAGCACGGATCCGTGCACCCGGTGCACGACCAGCCGATCGTGTGGCCCATGACGCGGGCCGAGATCCTGAAGATCAGGGACCGGAGCGAGGCGTACCGCGGGGCTGAGAAGTCGTGGGACGGGAAGGCGCCGTCAAAGGACTCGCCGTGGCACACCGATCTGCCCGCCATGATGCGCAAGACCCCGTTCCGCGCGATCGGCTCGAACGGTTCGGTCCCGCTCGACATGGGCACGGGCGGGCTGCTCGCGCGCGACAGCGAGGGCGACGCCGAGAAGGGCGACGAGATCCCGCTGCCCAAGCCGACGCGAGCGGCCGAGATCCGGGAGCACTTGGGTCTCGACGCGAAGGCCTCGGCCGAACCGTTCGACTTGGCCGAGCATGCCGAGGCCGCGATCGCGGCGGCCAAGACCAGGCCCGAGCTCGAGGCCCTGCTGCCGCGCATGCAGGAGTTCGAGCGGGCCGACCGCGAACAGGTCGCGTTCGCCTATCAACGTCGTCGCGACGAGCTCGCGCAATGAAGCGGGACCACGGAAACCCGGCCACGCGGAACCGGTCATGCCGCATGTCGATGGACCCGCTGGTGAAGCGTCGGCCCAAGGCTCCCGAGCCGCTACCTATCAAGTTCAACTTCTGCCCGTCACCACAATGCGGGCACTCCAACATCGACGTCGAGAAGGTCGCGACGTGCCGCGTGTGCGGCACCACCATTACCGCGATCGACGAGACGTTCGCATTCGAGGGCGCGGGCGATCCCGCGGCCTGGACCAACGCCAGACGATCGAGGTACTGATGACCATGCCGACCAAGACCAAGCCATACTCTCTCGCGCTCCTGAACCGTTGCGGCGCGCTCGTCGACAAGACGCCGAACCAGCGCGGCCACGCGGTGCGCCACGCGCTCAACACGCTGGCCAGCCCGACCGTCGACCGGGACGCGGCCGCGATCCGGATCTACGAGAAGATCATCACGCTCGAACCGATCGACCGGGAGGTTGTGCTGGCGGCGGTCGAGGAGCTGGTCGAGCCGACGCCACCGTGAGCCGCGAAACGCGTTGCCGCTGCGCGCAGAAGTGCGAGCGCGGATGCTCGTGGCTCGCGCGCGCCCAGATGGCCGACTGCGCGCCCAGCGCCCAGTCGTGCGCGTGCTGGTGCCACGCGTTCGCGGCCGAGTGCGCCGAGTCGCGCGCCGATTCTTTCATCCGCCGGTAGCATGCGGTCATGCGCATGCTGTTCGCCCTGCTGCTGGCCGCGTGTTCGGCGCCGGCCGTCCCCGAGATGCTGCAGCCACCGCCGTCACGCTTGGTGCTCTCGGCGGTCGGGGCGGGCGCGACCGAGCCGGCCTGCCGGATCCTGTACGGCCGGACCTCGTGCCAATGGGCCGGGCCCAACCCGGTGGTCGTGCCGCGCGCGCTCCCGCGGGTTGGCGACGAGCTGGTGGTCCGGTGGCAGCTCAGCGTGGTGCCGCCCGCCCCCGCCCTGATCACGCCGGATGGCGTGACGGTCTGGCCCGAGGTCGTGCTGCTCGCGAGCACCCGGCCGCTGGCCGCCCCGCTGCCCGCTGGGGGCGCGGCGCCTGGCTGCTGGCTCCTGGTCGAGCCCGACATCCTGATCGTGCCGCAAATCGAGTCCTGGCTCACCTACGACCGGGCTGCCGGGATCGTTACCATGCGGTGGGTGCCGATTGCGGGCCAGGAGGGTCAGGACCTGTACTGCCAGCTGGTCGTCATGATCCCGACGGCCAACCCGCTCGGCATGGTCAGCTCGGCCGGCCTGCACCTGCGCGTCGGGTCGGCCCGATGAATCGGTGGTGCACGGCCTGCCTGGTCGAACACCCGGTCGCCGAGTTCTACCGGGATCGGAAGGCGCCCTCCGGCTACCGGGCCGAGTGCAAGGCCGCGTTCATCAGGCGCAACCTGGAGGGCCGGCAGCGACGGGCCAAGCCCAAGCCGAGGCCCAAGACGCTGGACGACCTGGACGATGCTCGAGCGGCCGGCTTGTGCCTGCACCGGATCTACCGGCCGGACGCATGCCAGGCGCGCGCGACCTGGCGCGGGCGCGGCGACTCGCACTGGCAGGCGTGCGACCAGCACCGCCTGGCGCGGGACCTCCGGATCCCGGCCCCGGTCAGGCTGCGCGAGCCCGACGCGGAGGCCTGGGGCTAGCGCCTCAGCAGCGCGAGCGCGGCGAGCGCGCAGGCCAGCAGGATGGTCCAGGCGGTCGAGTCTCGGTGTCGGTGCCGGCTCACCGGAGCCTCCGCTCGCGCTCGCGCTCGAGGTGCCGCTCGTCCTGCTCAGCATCGTAGACCGCGTCGGCCGCGCTCTCGAGCACGTCCTGCGCGCGCCGTTCGGCCTCAGCTTGCGCCAGGTCGCCGGTCGGGTCCGGGTCGTCGGGCCGCCAGTCGCATTGCGCGCAGGACGTGCCACCTGCCCGGATGCTCGCGCCACACCCGGGGCAGGCGAACGCGCGCGCGCGCGGCTCGCCAGGCTCGTCGTCAGGTTCGTCTTGCGGGTCAATCGCGTACGGGTCGCTCATGCGTCGTAGCCTCCAGCCTCGCGCGCGATCTCGATTCGCAGCTCGCGCGCGATCTCGGCCTCGGCCTGGCCTATCAGATAGACCGCGGCCGAGAGTCGTTCGACGTGTGGCTCGAACTTGAGGTACGGAGTTGGTGTAAACGCGCCCATTGCGGCCCGGAAGCCCGCCATCGACACGCGGGCCGCGCGGGCCGAGTCCAGCAAGTTCCGCAAGTCGCTGCTCATGCGAGTAGCCTCCAGGCGAGCGACCCGATCAGCAAGATCGCGGCCAACGTCAGGAGCGCGAGCGCGAGCCCGCTGGCCCGCACGTCGTGGCTCGACCTTCCTTGCCCGCCCATCACGAGCGGCGGCTCGCCCGTCACGACCGAGATGCCGCGCCGGCGCCGGTCGTCGATCTTGAGCATGAGCTGGGCGAGCTCACGCGCGTCCGGCAGGAGCACGCCACGGTCCAGGAGTTCGTGCAGGAATTGGCGTTCGGTGTCGTTCATTGGATGGTGTGCTCGGGTGCGTCGACTAGAAACACTTGAACGAGCGGCCGGCGGCCCACGTGGTCCGGTTGGCGCGACGCGAAGTACACGCGTAGCTTGTCGTCTTGCGGTGAATAGGTAACGGTCACTTCGCTCACGGCTCATCCTGTCGTTGTTGCGTCGGGACCGCCGACGCGCGGAATGGTGTGCGGCCCAAAGCGCGCGGGCCGCCGCGCGTCACTTTCCCGCGATCGGCATGATGACCGCGACGGCGTCGCCATCGTCGTGACCGTCGAGCCGGACCGGCATCGAATCGCCCGCGAGGCGCATCGATACCCGGTCGCTCGACAGCGCGCGCAACGCGTCGCGCAAGTAGTCCGGGTTGAGGTTGACGCAGAACCTGCCATCGACCTGGGCCGCAACCAATTCGTCACGGTGCCCGGCCGGCCCTTTCGCCAGGATCGTGATGCCGATCGCTTCATGCCGAAGTGTGAGCATCCGGATGCCGGTTTCGCCATAGTGGCAGAACGGCCGGCAAGACTCGACCGCCGCGAGCAGCTTGCGCCGGTCGAACGTGGCGGTTTTCTCGGCCGCTGACTTGCGCGGAATGCACGCGACGTAGTCCGGGAACCTCACGTCGAGCAGGGGCAGCACGAGCCGGATCGGGCCGCCCGTGAACACGGCGAACCGGTCCTGTACCTCGACCTGGACCTGCACGCGCCCCATCGCGCGCACGCACCTGACAAGCGCATCCGGCTCGACCAGGATCCGGTTGGCGTCGCGCGCGAGCTCGAGCTCGCCAGTCGAGATCCGGCCTATGTGTAAACGTCGCCCGTCGGTCGCGGCCGCCACGACCGATCCGTTGTGTTGCGTGATCAGGATGCCCGTGATGGCGTAGCGGGTCTCGGCTTCCGCGCGAGCCGGCACGACCTGCTGCAGGATCTCGAGGAACCGGCCCGCCCGGACTGTCCAGCCGTACCGCGCGTCCCCCATGATGGTGGAGGGGAATTGGTCCAGGTCGACCGTTGAGGGCAGCGCGTGCAACACGGCCGCGCCGGCTTTCACCGCGACTGTCGCGAGCTTGGCCTCGACCACGCGGCCAGGCGACGCGTCATCCGTCTGGATCTCGATCCTGGTACCGTCCGGTGATTGCGCCGCCACTACCGGGCCGACCTGGATCGATCGCCAGACGGGCGAAACGTGGCGCGACTTTTCCACGATGCTGGCGGCCAGCTGGACCGCTCGCGCGATTGTCATGACGGTGCGCTCCGAAGTGTTGGTGCTCACAAAGTTACTCCTGGTCAAGAATGCGCAACGGGCCCGGTTGCGCGCGGGATTGGTTTGTGGCGCAGGAAGGGCGCGCCACGGGCCCGTTATGACGAAACCTCCGCCATCTCGGCGCCGCACGCGCACGTCGGCGCGCCTGCGTTGTCGAGCCACTGGCGCGCCATCCTGACGACGCAACCGCACGCCCCACACGCGACCTTGAGCATGCGGGTGCTCTGTTTCTTGACCACGCCATCCATCGCGGACAGCGCGGCGTGCGGATACGGGCCGAGTTGCTCGCAAAGAGCGGCAAGAGACTGTTTCAACGCGTCGCCCGCCACGGTCGCGGTCATTTTGCCTTGCAGGCCAAGCGCAACCGCGACCCTTCGGAACGGCCCTTTGTGGCCTTCCTTCACACCGACCGCATGGTGCACGCATTCGTGCACCATCACGGCCGCGACCTCGACCGGATCGGCCAGTGCGGGCGACACGAACGTTTCGCACGTCCCGTCGGCCGAGCAGATCGGGGACCACGCTTGGCCGATTGCCTTCTGTTTGCCGCGCGAGCCGCGTGGCCATCCGCACGACACCCGGACCTTTGCCGGGATCGTGGCGCCATGCTGCAGGAACATCGGGCGCAACGCGACCACAAGGGCCGCGAGCCATTGCTCGCGCGTCGTGCACTGTGGCGAGCTCATGAGCGGGCCCCCATGGCGCAGTCGCACGTCGGTTCGGGCCGCCCATGCTGGTAGGTCGTGGGCGCGCCGCACGTTTCGCATGCGCCGGCCGCCACGCTGGCCGAGCAGCGCGGGCTGTCCGGGCCGCATCCATCGTGGTCGCCATAGCAGTGCGGACACTTCTCGGCCGATTCGGACGCGCGCTTCTCAACATGCCGACCGTGCCGGCTCCCCAGAAAATCCCATTCGTTTCGCTTGGTGTTCACTTGACCATCCTGGTTTGGCATGCCGGGCATCGGCACGCGACCCACGAGACATTAGTCGATCGTGGCGCCCGGTGTCAAGCTATCTCTCCCGATATCCTCTCCCGCTTGGCCCTGGCGGCACCCGCCCTTCAGGCTCGCGAGCTCGGCCAGCGCGACGCGCTTGCGCCGCCGTCGCGCCGATTCACGCCGATTCACGCCGCCGGGCCACCGGGCGGCCCACGCGCGCACGACCTGCCCGACCGTCACGCGCGGATCTCGCACGAGCTTGCGAAGCCACCGACGCGCCGCGGCCCACCGGCCGGTCGGCCCCCACCGGGCAGCCCGCGCGGCCCTCAGTCGTCTTGTGGGGATCAAACGCATGCTGGCGCCAGCTCGCTCGATCGCGCACACGAACGCGAGCATACCGGACGCGTGCCGACCCGGTTTATCGCAACGCCTGATGGCCGCCAAGACACGATCGACGACCGCGCCTATCGGGAGAGCCGGTGCGCCGATCGTGGCAAGGCGGGCCCTTTCCGCTCGCCACGCGGCACGCCGCTGTTTGTTGGTCCGGCCCTTGCGCCATGCGGGAGCGGCTCGCTGCGTGCCAAGCTGGCTCAGCGCGGCCACGCCAGGCGCCGGGGCAGCCGCAGGCGACCCGGGGGGCACGCCACCCAACCCGGGGGCGAGATCGCGCTCGAGCGGGAGTCCCGTTCCTCCAGTGGCAGCCTCTCGCTCGACCGATCCGCCAGACCCCCAGGGAACCGGGCCGGAACCGGGAACCGGCGGGCCGGGCGGGCTGGCTGGCGCGTGCGCGAGCTGCGACATGCGGCCAAGCTGGGACCAGGTGTGCGAGCCTTGCGGCATGGTCAAGCGGCCGTGACGAGCGGAGCGAGAACCGGAATCGCGGTACCTACGGAGTACAGATTCCGGGCGACCCCGAAAACCCGACATGATCGGCAAACTTTACCCGCAAATCGGGGAGTCCTGCCCGACCATTACGATCCGGCCGGATCCTCGACCGACAGCCGGAGCCTCTCGATCGCGCGCTCGCGCAGCTTCTCGACCGCCTCCGGGCTCTTGCCCATCTGGGTCGCGGCTTCCTGGCGCGTCATGTCCATGTGGAACATGAGCAGGACCACCCGCTTCTCGGCCGGGCTCAGCAATTCCATCGCGGCGGCGGCCGCCTCGAACAGGACCAGCGCGCCGCCGAACTCGGGTCTGGACTCGCGCGCGACGAGCGGCTTGCGCATGCCTTCGATCCGGACAAACCGGACGCCCTTGGGCTTGGCCCGCCTGCCCTGCCGTGTGTGCGCCCGGATCGCGTTGCTCATGAGTTGCTCGACGTACTGGACCCATGGTAGCCCGAGCTCCGGCCGATAGGTCCGGCGAGCTCGCGCGCGCGCCAGCTCGACGACCTGGCGCAGGTCCTGCTGGTCGAGCTCGCGCTCGGTGATGGTCCGCCGCATGGGCTCATGCTATGGCCCCCGGTGCTCCAGGCACAGCGAGCCGTCGAGCGCGAGCTGGCCGCACGACGTGCACGCCCGGCCCTGCGTCGCGGCCAGCTCGCGGCAGTCCAGGATGGCGGCCAGCAGCTTGCGTCCCTTGCCGCCCACCTGGCGACCCGACCCGAACACGGCCCGGACCTCGTAGCGGCCCTCCTGATCGCGCTCGACCCGGACGCCAGGCCCGTAGTCGACCAGCTCTTTCAGCGCGCGAAGCGATTGCTCGAACAGGTCGCTCGCTGAGGCCGCGATCATCACGTCATGATGGTCGCGAGCAGCGCGCCCGAGACCTCCCACTCTTGGATCTCGTCCGCGCCGTTCTTGGCCGCGACGGTCGCGGCCGCCGCGCTCGTGCTGAACACGCCGACCACCTGGACCTGATCCAGTCGGTCGTCGACCAGCTCGCGCTTCAACACGATGTAGACCCGCATGAGCGCGTTATCGCGCAGGCTCCGGTGCCTGTCAAGCATCGTGTCCAGAATGGGCAGCTTGGTGCTCACGACGCCACAGCGCCTCCCATTCGGGCGCGATCTGGCTGTAGCGGGTCTTGGGGTACGGCCGCCACGGCTGGGTCGGGACGGTCGTGAAGTGCGCGAGCTTGGTGTCGGGCGTGAGCGGCTCGCGGTCGTGCCGGTTCCACGCGTCCGGCACGCCCGCCCCGATCATGTCGAGCCGGACCAGATGATCGACATACTGGCGTGCGCCCCAGCCCGAGCGCCGCATCTGCGAGACCCGCGGCCAGCCTGACCGGCCTTCGAACGCGGCGCAGTCGATCACGCTCACGTCGGTGAGCGGCACGCGCCTGCAGACCCACGGCTTGGTGGTCGGGACCCGGGCGAGCTCGGCGATGTCGCCCAGCACGATCTGGTCGACGTCCAGATAGATCGCGGTCCCGACGAAGCCCGCGAGCTCCGGGATCGCGAACCGGAACGCGGAGAAGTCGGTGCCCCAGCCTCGCCCGCTCCACGCCTCGCCAGGCCCGTGGCCCATGGCCCAGCTGCCATCAAGGCCGTCATGCGAGACCTCGAATCCCAGCGTGCCCGACGTCATGAACACGATCTGGACCTCCGACCTGGTGCGCGACCGGATCGAGTGCTCGAGCGTCCGTTCCATGCCGGCGGCCCGTTGAAACAGATCCGACCCGACAAACACCCGGATCGGGTTCACGAGACCCTCTCGGTCTTCCACAGGTCCTGCGACGCGAGCGCGAACCGGCGCAGCGACGTGACCGGCGACAAGTTCACGATCAGGCCGCCCGCGTCGAACGCTTGCCGCGCGATCTTGGTGAAGAACGCGTCGACCTGATGCGACACCTTCGCGGACTCGTGGTGCCCGTGCATCATGTCGACCCCGATCACGCCGATGCGCCGGCAGCCCTGCTGCCACGCCAGCGTGGTGCAGCCAGCCGGACTCACCCCGATCGTCTGGATCGGGTCGGCTTCGAGCCGGAACGGCTCGAGCCCGGTGCAAACGTTTGCCTCCCACGCGTGCATCGGGATCGGATTCGCGATCGCGAGCAGGTCTGGCGGCAGGTGGTGCCGCCAGTCCCGGAACGCCAGATCGTAGAACCAGAGCCGCGGCGGTCGCGACCTCACGATGTGGCCGTAGCGCTCGCTGTCCTGGTTCAGCTCGTAGACCGGCCTGTCCATCACGACCAGGTCGTCGACTGGCCGGATCCTGAACACGTCGTGCGGCCCGAAGAACCGGACCCCGGCGAAAAGAGATTGCCGCATGTGCGGCACGAGCCAGCCGGTCGGACCGAGCCCCAACACGACGCAATCCAGCTTGGCCATCGCGACCCGCTCCTCGATGACCGGCAAGAACTTCAGGAACCTGTCGACCCTCATGGTGTGCCTCGCGGCCGAGCCATACCGCTTGACAAGCCAGGTGTCGCGCCGGAAGTTCCGGCCGCATGCCTACCGTCAGGATCGAACTCGAAGACGCGGATATCCGCGCGGCTCTCCAGAAGCTCGGCTACGGATTCCACCTGGACCGTCGATTCGCCATGTGCCTGACGGTCGCCGACACGAGCGTGACGCGCGCGTCCGGCCATCACGCACGCAAGCAACTCGCGCCGATCAGCGAGGCCAAGTACGACCGGATCCGGAAGTACTGCGAGTCGACCGGCGAGGCGGTCTCGCAGATCGTCAAGCTGAGCCACGGCCAGCTGACCGACCCGGACCTGCCGGCCGAGCACGCCGAGACCGGCGGGGGCGTCGACACCGCCACCATGCAGGCGATCGTCAAGTCGGCGGTCGCGAACGAACTCGACAAGGCGACCGCGCCGCTGCGCCAGAAGGTTGCGGAGCAGGGCCAGCAGGTCGAGGCCTTGCGCGAGGAAAACCGTGGCCTGCGCGCGCGCGCCGAGAAGCTGCTGGCGAAGGGCAGCAAGAAGAAGGGCCGGGCCAAAGAGCCCGAGCCGGTCCCGGTGCCCGACTTGCCCAAGTCCACGTCGGTCCCGCTCGACGAGCTGTGAGCCCGATCGAGCTGCCGCCGGCCGGCACGCCCGAGCGCAAGTTCTTCCAGGAACGAGCCGAGAACGACACGGGCTTCTTCTGCCGGCACGTCCTCGGCATGCACACCGACCTGGACGCGCACGGCAAGCCGACCAGCCAGGTCGGGGCCGGCGGCATCCGGGACAACGGACCGCACGCCGAGATCGTCTCGTTCCTGGATGACCAGTCCACCACGCACCGGCTGATCTGGGCGCCGCGCTTCACGTACAAGTCGTCGTGCGCCGGGCTCGGCTACCCGCTGCGCCTGATCCTGAAGCACCCGGACATCTCGATCTTGCTCGGCATGCACAGCAGCAAGGCCGCGAAAGAACGGTGCGCCGTCATGCGCGACCTGCTGACCGAACACCCGATCATCACGGACGTGTGGGGCGAGCTGAAGGGCGCGAACTGGCAAGGCGACTCGTTCACGACGAGCAAGCGGCAGAACCGGACCCTGTTCACCCCGACGCTCTACGTGGGCTCGCCAGACAAGGGGCTGGCGGGCGGCCGACCCAACGAGGTCGTGTTCGACGACGTGGTCGACGAGACCGACGTGGGCAGCGAGCTCAAGCTGAAGAAGGGCATCTCGTTCGTCGAGCGCGCGCTCGCGCTCTCGGGCAAGGGCACGCGCTACACCATGATCGCGACCCCGTGGGACGAGCAGGACGCGGGCCACTTCGCGCGAGACGCGGGCTGGGCCTCCTGCACGCACCTGGACATCGGGTACGAGCTGTTCGAGCGCGATGACGGCACGCTCGACCTGCGCGGCGAGGGCCGGTGGCCGCACCTGACGCTCGAGCACTTGCGCGGGTTCCTGCGCGGCGGCATGCGGTTCGAGCTGTTCAGCAGCCAGTTTCTGCTGCGGTGCGCGCGCGGCCTGAAGGCCAAGTTCGCGCGCCATCATTTCCGCCCGACCAAGTGGAACGAGCCCGAGCACCGCGACCTGACCGGCTATCTGCTGTGTGACGTCGCGCCGAGCGGCGAGACCAGCGGCGACATGAACGTCCTGATGTACGTCGGGATCGACGAGCGCGGCAACCTGTACCTGCTGGACCTGGAGGTCGGGTTCTGGACCATGTACGAGTTCTGCGACCGCTACCTCACGATGCTGCAGCGGTGGCAGAAGCGCGTGAACCACAGCCACGAGATGTGGGAGAAGGGTCAGACGTTCTCGGGCTACACGCAGCACATCGGGATGCAGGCGCGCGATCGCAACATCCGGGTTCGCTATCACGCGGCCCAGCGCAACGGGACCGCTCCCGGCAAGGATCTGCGGATCGAAATGTCCGCGATGCACTTCCAAACCGGACGGATCAACGTGATGGACACGATGCCGAAGGTCTGGAACAGCGGCACCAAGATCCTGCCGCTGTGGGATCCGGAGGGCGAGATCGACCCGGTTTCGAAGATCAGGATGCCGGGCGGCGAGATGGTGCAGCAGTTCGTCCGGTTCCCGCACTACGGCCGCAAGGACATCCCGGACACGCTTGCCTTGATCGACACGCTGGACCCACAAACGCTCCAGCGTGTATGTTCGTGGATCCGGCCGGCAAGTCGAGGCCAGTCGATCGAGACCATGCGCAACAAGCCAGCAGACGCACGACGACGCGAACTGGGCGCCACGACCAACTTTTTCGACAAGTGGACGTGATGACCGGAGCAACACCATCATGCTGAAGACCACCGCACGTCACATTCGCGATCGGGCCATTGCGGGCGACCTGGGCCAGCCGATCGTTTGCAGCGCCGCGATCGAGCAGGGATCGAGCGGATCGGCCCGCACCATGTTCACGGTGCCGCGCGGACAGGTCCTGCTGATCACGTCGGTCCAGTGGCAGGGCACGACCAACAAGAAGGGTCTCAGCACGACGACCCCAACGAACAACCCGGGCGCATCGGCGCTCGCGATGCAGCTGGCGAACGAGGCCGGATCGCCCCAGTGGACGATGGCCTTCATGAACTTCATCCGGAACGCGACCGTGTTCGACGCGGCCACCCCGACCGCCCAGTCGGCCGAGCCGGGCAACGCGGACTCGTGGCACCCGAAGTACGCGATCCCGGTTCCGGGAGGCTTCACGGTCGACCTGCAGGCCACGCAGGGCGACTACGGCAACCACGGCGCGGTGCACGGCGTGCTGGTCGACGAGGGCGCGGCGCTCTCGATGGGCTACAACGTGAACGCGAGCGCGACCAAGAGCCGGCACGGCATCACGGTCAGCCGGGGCGACAGCAGCGGCGGCACCGGCACGTCGATCCTGGCAGGCCGGCCCGGCAAGCACATCCGGATCCTGGACATGCATGTTCGGGTCCAGCCCCTGACCAACACGATCAACACGGTCGAGTTGAAGCAGTCGGACGGGACCCAGTTCTACGGCGTGTCGAACGCGAACGTGGTGGACAACGTCGAGCAGAAGTTCAGCCCGGACGAGATCTTCTTGGCCGAGGGTGTGGGCATCGACATCTTCAGCACGATCGACGGCCAGTGCTCGGTCAACATCCAGTACGAGTTCGTCGATCCGGAGGACGTGCCGGCCAACGCGTTCTGGGGCTACCTGGAGCCCACCAGGCCGACGCCCGGCACGACCGCCGTCACGATCGGGGCCGCGACCGGCCGGCGCGCTCAACAGGTCTTCACCCTGTTCTACCCGAAGCTCGGCACGACCAAGACGAGCCCGACGAAGGGTCACCAGCACCTGGTGCGAGGTGTCGCGCTGTCGGTTCAGAAGGAGAGTGGCGCGTTCACCAACAGCGTCCAGATCGTCGAGCAGACCATGTTCTCGATCTCGCATGGCGCGGCCGCCTCGTCGCTCGCGCTCGCCGCGCTCTCGCTCACGCAAGCCAACGTCCAGATCATCCCGACCCTGTTCGCCGGCTTGCACGACCAGAACGTCAGCTTCGTCGACGACGGCATGAACGTCGCGTGCAAGAAGGACGACGGCTCGCTCTGGTGGCAGGCGGTCCAGATCGGCGGCAACGGGGCCGCGCTCGGCGGCGTCTTGACCAGCACGACGGACGCCGAGGCACACATCCAGGCGTGGCACGCCACGATCTGGGGCCGCACGATCGCCAACACGTTCCGCGATCTCCCGAACCGAGGCGACTGATGTCCTGGCCCATCTTGAAGCCGGGGGGCGAAATGCTCCCCGGGATCGTCACGAGCAACCTGCAGGCGGCCCGCACGAACTTCGTGACGCCCGCCGTGGCGGTCGCGACCCACACCAACCCGAGCTCGACCAAGTCGGTCCGGGGCGGCTCGCTCATCATCACGGGCATCCACTACCACCTGGTGGCGGACGCGGCGACCGAGGGGTTCACGATCAACCAGATCCACGGAACCGGCCCGACCACCACCCCGATGTTCAGCGTGTCGCTGCCGGCCGCTGGCGTCGTCACGGCTTCGAAGAAGCTGTGGATTCCGTGTGTGTCCCCGACAATCTCGGCGGGCGCCGCGGTGCAGGGCGGTCGCCTGGCGCTCGCGCTGATCGGCACGCCGACCGTCGGCTCGTGGCTGATCCTGGAAGTGCTGCACCACCACGACGTGCACTACAACGCTCGCTGGTCGCTCGGCACCGACATCGCGTTCTGATCCATGGCCGACCCTGATGGCAAGCTGCTCGCGACCGCCGACATCCCGGTGTCGGTCGCGGCGCCATCCGAGGAAGAGGAAAAGGCCTGGATCAACCGGCAGATCCCGTACCGGAACTTCGCGGGCCTCAGCGTCGAGCTGGACGGCATGGCGGTCTCGTTGGTCAGGTCGCACGTCAACGGATACCGCGCCAGGATGGCCGGCCCGATGCGGCGCTGGGCGCTCAACTACCGGGTTGGCAACGGGGACGCGCCCTGGATCATCAACCAGGACGACATCCACATCTACGAGTCGATGAAGGCGAGCGACGCGAAGGTCGCGCGCATCGAGGAGCAGATCCTGCAGTTTGACCCGCCGTTCGAGCAGGAGTCGTTCCAGAGCGAGACGACCCGTCGTGAGGCCAAGGTGCTGTGCGCGTGGGTCCATCGCCTGATGGAGAACGCCGAGTGGACCTCGCTGATCCAGCCGACCGCGCGCTCGGGCGAGTTCACGAACCAGCTGATCGTGAAGGTCTCGCAGGAGCGGAATCGCGAACTGCGCGTCCATCACACCGAGAAGCTGATCGACAAGCGTGGCAAGCCGTACTGGCGCGGCGAACGCCGGATGCGTGAGGAGATCACGCGCCGCCGCATTCGCTACGACCAGGTCGACCCGTTCTGGTTCTTCTTCGACCTGGAGGCCAAGAACATCCAGGAGACCTCGTTCTGCGGTGACGAGTCCGAGCCGCTGCTGCACCAGGTGCGGAACGACGCGCGCCTCAAGCTCTACAGCAAGGAGCAGGTCGACCTGGTCGTGAAGAACCGGGGAACGGGCGCGTACAAAGAGCTGATGGCCGGGTGGGTCGATAGCCACCGACGCGCGCGCAGCATCGCGCTCGGCGCGGACTACACCGGAACCGAGGGCTCGGCCGAGGCGGACGGCACGTCGCGCGTTCGCGCGATCGAGTGCTACACCATGTTCGACTTTGGCGACGGGATCGCCGGCATCACGGATCCGCTTGGCGGAACCCTGACCGGCGTGCACCGCTGCCTCATCACGATCATCGACGGGATCTGCGTCCGGATGCAGCTGAACCCGCACGACCGCAAGATCGTGCCGTACGCGTTCGCTCGCGTGCGCGACAACGGGGCCTCGACAGTCGCGCCAGCCGTGTGGGACTCGGTCACCCAGATGAACGCGCACCTCGATCGATTCGCGTCGAACGTGATGCGCTGGATCGACCTGCTGGTCTCGCCGATCGTCGTGACGGCCGACCCGACCAGCGAGCTGCCCAAGACGATGCTCGAGGCCAAGGCCGGCAGCGTCTATCGGAACGTGGGCCCGTGGGACTTGATGAAGGTGCCGGACATCACGGCGAGCGTGGGCGCGCTGCTCGGCATGTTCCGGCGCGAGATGGAGGAGACGTCGGGCGCGCTGCGCGTGTTCGAGTCGCCACAGGGCACCGCGACCGAGACCGAGCGCAAGGTGCAGGAGCAGCAGCGCAGCGCGCGCTCGAGCTTCCGCGCGAGCTCGGACCTGTGGGAGCAGGTCGCGCTCCTGACCCAAGCCATGAGCTCGCAGTTCTCGATCGGACCCGAGCGGTTCGCGGTCGTGGGCAAGTCCAGCGCGGTGCTGGGCGCGCAGGTCACGATCACGCCCGACCTGATGCTGCGCGACATCCGGTACCGCATGATCGGCATGAAGAACCTGCACGTGCTGGGCACGCGATCGCAGGGCATGCAGCAGTGGATGACGCAGTTCGGCGCGCTGCTTCCCGCGCTCCAGGCCGACGTCAACCTGCCCGCGCTCGCGAAGAACGCGTACGAGCTGCTGGTCGGGCGCCAGGGCTCCGATGCGGTGTTCGGGCACCCCGAGTCCCCATGGGAGTCGATGTCGCAGCGGGACGAGAACGCGATCCTGCTGAGCGGCCAACCGGTCGAGGTCCATCCACTTGACGACGACCAGGCGCATCTGGCCGAGATGGCTTCGCTATCACTCCGGACCAACCTGCCGCGCTACATCAGGCAGCTGCTGCTCGACCACGAGGAACAGCACGTCAGCAACCACCAGCGCAAGCTGGCCGAGCAGGCCGCGGCCAAGTCGAAGGCCCAGCGCTCGGCCGAAGTGATGGCGCCGGCCGGCGGCCAACCGGGCCAGGACCGGCCGCCAGCGTATGGCGGCATGCCGGCCCAGAAGGATCAGGGCGTGAGCCCGGGCCCTGACGGGCAGCGCAGCGCGGCGCGCACGGGCCGGTCCCAACCCATGAGCCAATCGACCGCCCTGGCCCCATGAGCGAACGCGACCAGACGCACGACGAGGCGCGCGCCGAGCGCGATCTGCAGCAGGCTCGCGACATCTTCTCGCTCGCGTCGATGCCTGGCTGGAAGACCTGGCTCGAATGGATCGCGACCGGCATCGAGAACCGGCGCGACCAGCTGTGCTCACTCGAAACCGACGAGCCCACAACCAACCGGTTGCGCGGCGAGATCATGCTGCTGCGCCAGCTCTACTATGCCGCCACCAAGATTGACGCGGCCAAGATCAGGGAGATCGAGGCGAGCGTAAAGGGCTTGCGGATCCGGGCCGAGATGATGCACGATGTGCGCGCCACGACCCGGAGCCAACCATGACCGACGGCGAAAACTGCTGCCTCACCCCGAACGAACTCTCGGCCCAGAAGTCGAGCCTGACGCAGGTGCCACAGTCACCCGCAATCAGCTCGTCGGTCGCGGGGCAGCACCAAGACTACCAGCCCCTCGGCGGCAAGCCGATGAGCGGCGCGAACGCGCAGTGATGCGCAGGCGCGCGCGGGCGCCATCTCCCGCGATGCCGGCCGCCCGGCCAATGGCGAGGACCGCAGGTGCGTACTCATGACTACCACCAGTCAAGATCCCAAGCCCGAACCGAACGCTGGCGTGTCGCCTGCGCAAGGTGCTGGCGAGGGAGCCGCCCGAACTGTTCCGCTTGGCGAACACATCGACCTCCGAAAGCGCCACCGTGAGCTGGAAGAGGAGATCGCCAGGTTGAAGGTTTTGGCCGCGAACAACCCCCCGGCGCCCGCACCAACGGCGCCTCCGACCACCCCGCCGCCGGATCCCACGAAGGACCTGCTCAGGCGTGCCGCGATCGAGGACCTGCGAGAAGAACTCGGGGTCGATCGCAAGCAGGCAACTGCTGTGCACGACATGCTGCAGGCCAATCCGGCGCTGAGTGCGGTCGAGGCGAAGTCGCTTGCTGCGATGCGGAACGCCGAGTTGTTCAAGGGCAGCGACGACGGGTTCCATCCCGGGACCCACGGCGCGGCGCGTCCAGGTGTTGCGGTGCCCCCGCAGCCGAAGCCCGACGTCGATCCGCTCGAGGACCGCCTCAAGAAGATCGGCGCGATGCCTTCGAAGTCCCGGCAGGACGTCTACCTGAACAACCTGCTGGGCTCGATGGCGGCTGAGGACGTGGGCAAGCCCGGACACAGCCTGCTGCCGCTCTGAACCGCCGAACCGCTGAGAGGAACGACCCATGGTCACGACGACCCGCACCCAAGACCTCACGCTGCGCCGCGAGCGTCTCCTGAACTACCTCACGATCCGCTTCGCCCACATGATCCCGCTGCTCGCGCTGCTGCCGCGCGAGACCGCGACCCACACGGTCACCGAGTACGGCGTGGACGCGCCGTTCGCCGCGGGTGACAGCGTGCGCGCGATCGGCGATCCGCACGCGACCGCCAAGCTCGAAGGTGACACGTTCACCGACGACGACCTGGGCCAGCCGACCAAGCTGCGCTGCATCACCGAGATCAAGAGCCGGTCGCACAAGATGACCGGATCGGCGATCCCGGCGGTCGTGGCGGGCGTGCAGAACCCGTGGGACTACAACTCGGGCAAGTTGTTCACCAAGCTGCTCAACAGCCTGGACAACACCGGGATGTACGGCCTCGGCGGGCCCGAGGTGAACGGCACGACCATCGCGCGCAAGATGCTGGGCCTGATCGGCTGGGCCGCCGGCACCGGCATCGAGCGCATGCACGGCACGGGCGTGCCCGACGCGATCACCGACCCGTACGGCGTCTCGATCCCGAAGGCGTACTGGTCCGTGTTCTACGACGCCGAGCACAAGAACCTGACCAGCGACCTGATGTTCAACCAGATCATCGTGCCGCTCCTGCGGAACGGCGCGATCATGAACGGGGACGGCGGCTGGACCTGGCAGGTCGGCTACCAGCTGATGGGGCGCGTCGCGCGCTTCATCAACCCGGAGGGCTTCGTCACGCTCGAAACGAAGAACCGGTCGGCGGACTCGAATCGCGGTCAGGACTTCATGACCGTGTTCAAGTTCCCGACGGGCGAGATCGCGTCGTTCATGACGAACCGGTGGCTCGACGTGCACGACCTGACCTACTCGTTCAACACGACCGACCTGGTCGGAACCCCGACGACGCCCGCGTCGCCCGGCACGGTCGCGGCCAAGACGTTCGACGGCAACGCGACCCTGATCGGGTTCGAGCCGGGCCGCGCCCGCATGCTGTTCTACCGCGAGCCCGGCTTCCGGCCGCTGCCGTCCGACGGCGACTTCAGCCGGATCGGCGCGCTGCTCGAGGCGACCCTGCAGGTCGACTCGCCGCTGTGCGTTGGTGGCGGCGGAAACCTGCTGGGATGATCCTGGCGTGAACCTCAGGCGCGTCCACTATCGGTGTAGTCGCGAAGGGCACGAGTCCTTCGTCGACATGCCGTCGGACGCGCCGCCGCGGGACCGCCGATGCTCATGTGGCGCGCGCGCCACATGGTTCCGGATCGAGCCCGCGCCGCTCGACGACGAGCCGGCCAACGAGGCGCCGTACGCGTTCGTGAAGGGCCGGCCGTACGAGTTCGACCGACAGTTCGAGGTGCAGCCGCAGGGCCGGCACTACGGCGTGTCGGACGAGGCCCACCGCGAGGCGCATCGTCGCCGTGACCAGCAGTTCGCCGACGAGCACCACCGGTTCCGGCGCGGTCACAGCAAGCGCAAGACGGAGAACGTCCAGTTCCTCGGCAGCATGCCGGCCGAGATGGTGCACCAGATCGGCATGCAGGAACGCGACCCGGCGGCCGTCACGAAAGACCCGGTCGCGTTCCTCCGGAAGACCGGCCGCCTGGCGAGTTCCTGATGGTCGGCACGATCACGGTCGATTGGCTCCCGGTGGTTTCGCTGTGCGGCCACAGCATGGCGGACGGCTGGGGAAAGTCTGACCGGCTGTTCGCCGAGCACCTCTACCTGAAGCCCGCGCGCGCGCTCACCCAGATCACGTCCGACCTGACGAACTCGTACTGGAAGAACATCTTCGTCGCGACGAGTCCGCAGCCGTTCCCGCAGGCGTCGCACACGCCCAACACGTCGGACGCAGGCGATGTCGCGTGGCTCGAAATGACGGTCGCGAACGTCAAGGCGAACACCGATCCGCACCCGCACGCCGCGCCCTACAACTACCCGAACGTGCGCGGCTCGTGCTACCCGCGCTATTTCTACAACGCGTGGAAGGTCGCGGGACTCGACGGCTTCCACTACAGCTACCAGACGCGCGTCACGTTCGCGTACGACACCGAATCGGGCGGTCCGTTCGTCGAGGGCGAGACCCTGACGTTCGCGTCGCCGACGTGCACGGGCGTGCTCGAGCAGCTCGTGGACAACGGCACGACCGGCACCATGACGGTCGTGATGAGCTTCAACTCGACGTCGCTCCCGATCAACAACACGACCATGACGGGCGGCACGAGCAGCGCAACCGCCGCGGTCAACGGCACGGTCACGACCGAGGCGTCGCACTTCGACGGCACCCTGATCGGGGTCGAGATCCCGCTGATGGTCGCGTGGCGCGACGAGTGGGGCACGCAGGTCGGGCTCGCGAAGGTCGCGTTCTCGTCGTCCCTGTTCCTGCCGCAGGAGCTGGGTCCCGAGCCGTCCGTGTGGCTCGACCCGGACTTCGGCGGCGGCAGCGCGAGCTCGAAGACCGGCACCGAAGCGGTGCCGAGCGCGCCGAACGTCAGCGTGGTCGAGCAGTACGCGTACTGGGCACCGCGAGACCAGTTCGACTGGTCGCCCGCGACCGCCAGGCTCTACGCGATCTGGGAGGACAAGCTGCTGGGCGCCAAGGCCGCGATGCCGGCCGGCAAGCAGATGTCGGTCGACCTGCTGGTCAACTGGTTCGGCGACAACGACGCGCTCACGCGGGACCGCGACTACCTCGAGGCCACGTTCAAAGCGTCGTGCATCGCGATGATCGCGAAGCAGCGCGCGCTCATCGCGGGCCAGGGCATGTCACGGCTTCCGGCCGAGCAGATCCCGGTCATCTGGATGGGGATCCACCCGGGCTACAACGGGCCCGCGCTCGCAACCGACTTCATCCCGGTCGACTTCTGTAACCAGTGCCTCGCCGAGATCGCGACCGACGACCCGTACGTCAGGGTCGTGTCGGTCGACGACTATGCGAACCTGAGCGACGAGCCCGACACGCCGCCGGTCGGCATGGGCGCGGGCGCGACCCACCTGAGCCACAACGGCTACGTCGCGGCCTCCAAGGACATCATGGTGGCGTGGCGCGACATCCGGACCTCGACGTTCGACGCGATCGCGGAGGCCGACCGGGTCAAGCTGAGCGACGTGATCCTGAGCGTGCAGCAGCGCTATGACCGGGGCGGGACCGCGGCCGACGTCCGGCGCGAGGTCATGGTGGGCGCGATCAACAAGGCGATCCGGCACGTCGTGAACTGCGCGGGCGACTCGTGCTGGTGGCTCAACCGGACGACCAGCATGCTCCTGACGTTCGGCCAGGACGGGTTGTGCAGCATGCCGCGCCACGTCGCGCGCGTGCTCGAGATCCGGGACGCGGCCGACGCGAGTCGCGCGCCCGTCCAGTTCCGCCAGGTCAGCTTTGCGGACGGCGGTCGCTGCCAGATCATCCTGGAGAACGAGGACCGGCGCGGTGTCGGGAGCGGCACCTACCTGGTCGAGCACATCGGCTGGCCGCTCGACGTCACGACGGACGAGCAGCTCCTGCCGTTCCCGCGCCAGTTGCTCGAGTGGGTTGAGGTCGAGGCGTGCAAACGACTCGCGAGCGGCAGCGACAACGTGGCCAAGTTCGCCATGCTGAACGGCGAGGCCGCCGCGATCGAGGCCAGGGCCATGAGGCAGTGCGCGCGTCAGCGCCAAGCCGCGCGCGACACGCTGCGCTACGGCCGCCCGCGGGTCCAGCTGGGGTACTGAGGTGGGCACGCGCCTGCTCAGCATCCGGGGCGCCGAGAACCGGTGGCGCGGCCTCACGACGCTCAGCGTGAGCGACCGGGGCGAGCGCAAGTTCCTCCGGTTGGAGAACGGGTACGTCAGCCCGGACGGCTCCGAGATCAGGCAGTGGCCTGGCTCGTTCACCTTGCTCGACCTGTCGCGCGAGAACAACCCGGACGAAGGGTACGAGCGATACATCACGGACGTGGTCCTGCCGATCTTCCAGACCACGCCCGCCGCCACGTACCAGTTCGACTCGATCGTGCCGTACCCGACCAAGCAGACGCTGAACGCGCGCGCCAAGCCGCAGCACCTGCACGGATTCGAGCAGATCCAGGACCAGATCGTGGTGTTCGGCGAGTCCAGGTTCCGCGAGGTCCCGATCTACAACGACGGCCGCGTGCCGCTCACGGTCGCGACCGTGACGGACGACGGCGGCTTGATCCGGCTCTCGCTGAGCGGGACCGTCTTGGCCCACACGGCCGACGACAACGCGCACCCCGCGCTCAACGGCCTGACCCAGTACCAGGTGGTCTACTGCGAGGACGTCGAGCTCGCGACGCCAGACCCGGTCGAGCAGGCCTTGCTGGACGGCAAGCTGAACCGGCGCGTGCACCAGATCAGCGCGATCCTGGGCAACAACGTGACGCTCCAGACCACCGCGCTCGGGCTCGGCGGCGCCAGGACCGTGACGGGCCAGATCCACGTGGTCCGGTTCAACCGGAGCAACACGTACGACAACACGAACGGGCTCTCGCCGTACGACCCGGACGTGCTGGACCGGATCGACGACCCGACTTCCCTGACGAGCTGGCGCGTGATCGACCAGCCCGCGAAAGGCGACTCGGTGCGCGAGTGCTTCCCGGCGTGGGTCGCGAACCGGCAGCGTGATTGCGGCGACGTGCGCGAGGCCGTCGCGCCGACCGAGGGCGTGTGGCAGGACGCGTTCGGCCGGCGCGGCGTGAGCCGGCGCGAGTGCCTGGAGCTGCCCTACCGCCTGAACCCGGAGCCCGCGAGCGACCGGATCATCTTGGCGGCCCCGGCCTACGGGTGCCTGTTCCAGGTGCCGGTCAAGATCCCGGCCGACCCGAGTGGCGAGCTTGGCGTCACGTTCTTCGCGAACGGCGCGCACGACAAGCCGCGCAGCCTCGGGATCCCGAAGTGTCGGGCGGCCGAGTGCTACGCCAAGGTCCCGCCCGTCACGCCGGCCGAGAACGGGACGAACGGCAAGGATTTCAACGTGTTCGCCATCACGGCCGACCCGGCCAACGGGTTGCCGGCCGGCACCTACAAGTTCGCGCTGTCGTACGAGGACGACGCGATCGGTGAGGAGGGACTCGCGAGCGAAACCATCACGGTCGAGATCCCGTCGACCACCGGGGTCGCCTACACGATCCTGCTGGTCTACATGCACCCGGGCTACGTCATGCCCGAGTGCCTGGCCAACCGGCTGAACGTGTACTTGGCGCTGCCGGGCCAGGACGACCTCGCGTTCTATTGCTCGCTCCCGCTCCAGTGGAAGCCGCTGGTCGCGGCCAGCGTGAACGGGACGAATGGCGGGCTCTCGGGCACGTACGGGTTCGAGGTGTCGGCGTCCGGCACGGAGGAGCTGTGGCGCGCGATCCGGCTGCCGCTGCCCGGCAACACGAACGACATCGCGTCGCAGCTCGATCCCGAGCGGCTCGCGCCGCAATCGGCCGCGATGCCGAGAGGCTCGGACGCGGCCCGCTACGTCAGGGGCGTCCTGCTGAGCGGCGGCCACATCGGCAACACGGGCGGCTCGCTGCAGCTCTGGGCCAGCAAGGCGTCGAGCCGGTTTGGCGACATCTACACGGACCCGGACCTCATGCTGATCCGGGTGCACGGCGACACCGTGGCGGCCCCGTCGGCCAACATGGACGGCGACATCACGACGCACGCGCTCGGCGCGGCTGGCCGGTGCTTCCCGTCGGCCTACCAGGGCATCGACGTGATCCAGCGCGACCTGATGCCGGGCCGCTCGCGCCACCAGATCGACCGGGTGCTCAACCGGATGGCCGCCACGCTCAGCGGGTCGCTCGCGATCAAGCTGAACTACGAGCGCTTGCGGCTCACGCGCGCGGTGTGGGACCGGATTCGGGAGGCCGGCACCGCGACCTCGACGGTCGACGAGGCCCGGTACGACAAGGAAGTGTTCTACGTCGAGCCGCGCGGCCAGCTGCAGGTCGCGGACCCGGGCTCGCCGAACCGTTCGAGTCCCCTGTTCATCAAGTTCATCGACCCGAACCGGGGTGACGACATCACCGGGATTGGCGCGCTGGCGGGCCGCGGCGTGATCTGCACGGCTCGCGAGACCTACGTGTTCGCGTGGGCGCGCAACCCGGGCGCCGAGGAGCCCCAGCTCCTGACGGACGAGTTCGGCTGCGTCGCGGCCAACTCGATGGTCGAGTTCGACGGAGGCCTCGCCTGGATGAGCCACCGGGGCCCGGTCGCGATCGGCGGGGCGGGCCCGCAGCACGTCGGACTCGACGTCGAGGGCTTGTTCTTGGGGCGCGAGCGCCGCTACGAGTTCGACCGGCAGGGCATGATGCGGCACTGCTGGAGCGCGCACGACCAGGAGCGCGGGCTTGTCATGTGGGGCATGGTCACGACCAGCGCGACCCACCAGGTCGAGCGCGAGTTCCAGAGCTTCGCGTTCGCCGACGCGAGCGACGAGCTGCGCAGCCGGTTCCCGTGCGACGAGGTGCTCTGGTGGAGCTACCGGACCAACGCGTTCGGCACGTGGCGCCCGCCGGCCGGGCGCGAGGTCCTGTGGATGCGGCCCGTGCGCGACGCGAACGGCAACGTCCACATGGCCTACCTGGCGGCCGACGGCCGGATCTACGGGCTCGACGACAGCAGCCACGACACGGGCCACGCCGAGTTCGCGATCGAGGTCCTGATGGAGACCCGCGGGACCAACACGACCACCCTGACGTGGTCCGGGTACACGTCGGGCCAGGACGGCGACGCGACCACGGGTCGCGACGGCGACGCGCTGTTCGCGCGAGCCGGCATGGTGGTCGAGGTCCTGAACCAGAACGGCGAGCTGGTCGCGACCACCACGATCGCGGAGGTTGTGAGCACGGGCGCGTCGACCGAGCTCGAGCTCGCGACCGCAATCTCGTGGGATCGGCTCTACCGGATCCGGGTCGGGCCGCGCCAACGCATGACGCTGGTCACGACCTACCTGGGCGCCGAGAGCAAGGGCGCGCTCAACATCAGCGACATCCAGGTGCGCTACACGCTGTTCGGCGAGGGCCGCGCGAACTTCGTCGCGTCGCTGCTCACGACCGAACTCGCGACCGGCCTGCAGGCGCGCGAGACCGACGCGAGCGACCCGGAGAAGTGGACGCCGCTCGGCGTGTCGCAGGCGGGCCGCAGCGAAGACGGCTACCGGGCGTCGCGGCGCCGCTGCGCCGGCAAGGGCGGGTCAGGCTCGCCCGAGACCGCGGTCAAGCTCGTGTTCACGGGCGCGGCACAGGTCAGGGTCGCGGACATCTCGATCGAGGTCACGTGACGTGCGCTCGGCCGCGCCGAGCGACCCGCTTGCCGCCCTGATCCGCAAGCGGGTCCAGGACCTCCAGTCGCGCACGCCCACCATCCTGGTGCCCGCAAGCTTCAGCGCGACCGGGTTCGGGGTCGTGCCGTATGACAACTTCCTGGGGCTTGGCGTGCCGCTCTACATCGACTCGATCGCGATGCAGATCCGGGCCCCGATCTTCACCGAGCAGGCCGCGACATCTGGGCCGGCAGGCGTGTGGTCCAGCACGAGCAGCAACGCGGTGGTCGAACTCCAGCTGGTCCAGCCGAAGGGCCAGGTCGACGGGCTCAACCCGGGATTCCGCTTCATCTCGATCATGCGGATCCCGACCTACGAGCGCGACATCATCCTGCAGACCGTGCAGGCCGACGGCAACCCGGTCGATCCGGGCCTGCCGCTGCTCGGCAACGTGAGGGTCGTGTGGCCCAACCGGGCGTCGCAGGTGCCGCCAGAAGTCTCGGTCGACGTGACCGTCTTGTTCGCCGTGACCGCGATCCCGAGAGCCAAGGCATGACCGACTTCGTTCCGATGCAGTTCATTCCGCCTGGCCCGATGGGCGGCGAGGTGCCGGTGTCGGCCGATCCGTTGCCGTCGCCGTTCCAGGCGATCGTGCCGGTCTCGCGCGTCGTGCGGCTCGACGAGGTCTCGGCGCCCGTGATCCCGGTGCCGGGCCAGGTCTATCAGCACGACTACTTCCTGCTGCACCCGCAGGATGGCTCGCTGCAGCGCGTGTGGTTTGCCGCATCGCTCGCGGCGGTCCAAACCAACTTCCGCATGAGGCTCGTGAGCGACCAGGGAGTCGCCCTGACCGAGTGGGTCTCGTTCTCGGTCCTGCCGATCAAGTCAACCGTGCTGACCGAGCAGATTGGCGCAGGGGCCGGCGGACCGGTATTCTTGCGCGTCCAGGCCGAATCACAGGCAGCTCGCTTGTTCGTCACGGTCGAGCTGCTGGTCGGCGAGGCATCCAGATGACCAGCACGTACACCGGACCGAACGCACCGTACGGCCAGCCGCGAGACAACGGCTGGACCTGGAACCCGGGAGCCGGCGACCTCTACTCGCAGCAGAACGGTTTCGACCCGACGACTGGCGCGCCGGTCGGGCCAGGCTCGCTCCCGCCCCACACGATCGCGTTGGGATGGCAGGCCGAGCACGAGCGCCGGGTCTGGCAGTACCAGCAGGGCTTGATGCGGAGCGCGCACGGCTACGCCAGCGGCGCGCTCGGCTTGCTCCAGTCGTTCCGGCCCGGCGGTTCGGCCGCGATCGAGGCGGGCCAGTACAACACGCTCGCGAACGTCCAGCTGCAGCGCGCCGGCATGACCAGGCCGCTCGACCTGACCGCCGACTACCAGCGCGAGCAGAACTTCCAGAACCAGCGCCGGGCGAACCGGCAGGCCGAGCGCCAGCTGTACGTGCAGGGCGCGGCCGCTATCGCGAGCATCGCGGGCGCCGCGTTCACGGGCGGCGCGTCGCTCGCGATGCTGCCGGGCCTCATGTCGGGCGTGGCAGGCATGGCGACCGGCCCGACCTACCAGCAGAACTCGTACGAAGCGGGCCGCCAGCCGGTCGGGCCTGACCAATCGACCTGGCAAACCCGGCCGACCACGAGCGCGCCAACCGGGCCGGCGGGCCCCGCCTCGACCGGGCCGGCGGGCCAATCTGGGGGTCAGGCCGGGCCGGCAGGCCCGTCGCTCATGCCGCAGGGCCAGCAGGGCAGCGCCGGGAGCGCTGGCTCTGGCCAGGCGCTCGGATCGACGCTCGCGCCTGACCAAGGAGCCGGAGGGCAGCCGGGCGGCTCTGGCGGGCCCCAGGGCGGCCAGGATGGGGCTCCTGGCGGCGGCTTCGGCGGCCAGGGCGCGCCAGCGGTCGGGGCCGACGGGAACTTCATGCCGGTTGCCTATGCGGCACGTGGCGCGATGGCGGCCGGCGGCGACCCGCTGCGACACCTCGCGATGAGCAGCATGGTGGCGAGCGAGCTGGAGGGCGACCCGATCTACATGCGGTTCGCGCTGGGCGTGGACGCGCGCCTGAAGGCCCGGCTGGAGGCGATGGCCGCCGCATGATCGACATGCGCTGCGGCTGCTGCCAGGAGATCGGCCTCGAGTGCCCGCGCGGCTACTTCGCGGGCAAGATGCGGTGCGACGTGTGCGATTTCGAGTTCATCCTGAGCAAGGCCCGGTGCGCGCCCGAGATCGCGTGCCCCGAGTGCAACAGCTCGACCAGTGAGGCAGACGAATGACCGACAGCCCCCTTCGGAACGCGGTCGACCGGGCTGGCGAGAGCGCGCGCCCCTACGACGCGCAGCGCTACGAGTCGATGCGAGGCCAGGGCGCCGCGCTCCAGCAGGGCGCCCAATCGTTCGTCGAGAACCGGCAGCGCGGCCAGCAGGTCGAGATGCAGCAGCGCGAGCTGCAAGGCCGCATGCAGCAGGTCCAGCAGGAGCTCGCGCTCAAGCAGGCCGACGCCGACATGCGCATCCAGGAGCACCAGGTCCAGATGCAGATGCTGGACCAGAAGCTCTTGATGGCGCGCAAGCTCGACGAGACCGACCTGATGCAGAGCCAGGTCTCGCAGGCCCGCGACGCCGCGCGTCTCTCGCGCCTGCAGGTCGAGAAGCTCGAGAAGGAGTCGAAGTCCGGGCTGGACGAGCGCGAGTTCGCCGACCGGCACTTCCGATCCAGGTTCCCGGGCGGCCCGCGCGACGTGTTCGAGGCCGGCTTCGTGATCGACCCGAACGCGCCGGCCGGCTACCGACTGCCGAAGGAGAACAGCGACGAGCTGAAGCTGTTCGGCGAGCGCATCGACCAGTCGCGCGAGCGCGTCGGCGCGTCGACCAAGACCTCCGAATTCAACTCGCGCCGCAACTACCTGAGCAGCGTGTTGAGCGCGGCCGAGCAGGCTGGCGACCTCGACCTGCGCGACCAGGCGCTCGCCGAGCTGCGCGCGCTGGATCCGGGTCTCGCGGCCAGCGCGAAGTCCGGCGCGTCGGCTGCCGCGAAGCCTGGCCCGCAGGTCGACCAGGCCTCGCTGAAGGCCACAACCGAGCGGGTCCAGCAGGCCCTCGGGGCCTACTCGCTCCACAACGCGACCGGCGGCAGGAGCGCGGCCGGCGGCACCGTGTACTCGGGCGACCTGATCGCGGCCTCGATGCCGCAGAACCGGGTCGCGCCTGAAGTCGCGTCTGGCATCGCGAACTTCGTCGAGGCCCACAAGCTCGTGATCCACGATCGCTTGACCAGGGCCAGGACGGCGGGCGGGCGCCAGTGGCCCAGCGCGACGCCCGACGAGACCATCGCGCGCCTCATCTCGACGCTCGCCAATCCGAGCAACCCGGACCATCAGGCGGTCGTCAACATGCTGACCGACGCGGGAGTCCTGCCGAGGCCCCAATGACCAGCCTCGATCAGGCGCCGCAGGGCCCGGTCGCGCCAGGGCCGGCAGGACCACAGCCGCAGCAGGACCCGTTCCGCCACCTGGACGCGCAGGGCCCGGAATCCGATCCGTTCCGTCACCTCGAAGCGGTGGGCCAGCGATGGGCCGAAGAGGCGCAGGGCGTCGGCGAGCATCTGTATTGGCAGGGCGCGGCCGCGGCCAAGAGCGCGGCCGACTCGGTCACGCACGCCGCCACCACGATCGTGAAGGGGCTGAACAGCGCGGTCTCGTTCGCGAAGGGTGACGGGTTTGGCCAGGGCTGGCGCGAGATCGGCGAGAGCCTGAAGCACACGACGGGCCAGTCGGATCCGGGCGTGTTCGAGTTGTGGGAGGGGATTGGCCGCACGATCGGGGTCGGCGACGACCAGATCGACGTGGGACGCGGCAGCGACGCGCTGATCGACAAGCGGCTTGGACGTAGCCGCGCGCTCGGCGACTCGATCGGCGCGCTCCTGACGTTCGTCGAGACCCCGACGATCGCGGCGGGTGGCGCCAGGCTCGCGAAGCCGCTCGCCAACATGATCGAGCGCGGGGCCGCGCGTGCGGCCGGCAAGCTCAGCGGGGTCGAGAACGTGGGCGACCTGCTGCGTCGCGGCACCGTGTGGGACGTGATGGCGAAGGGCAACGAGCAGTGGCGCCAGACCGCCGGCTGGCTCGCCAAGACGTCGGCCGGCGTCGGCCGGCGCGCGCAGGACTACGTCGGGACCGCCGCGGGCAACGTGGCGCAGAGCGTCCTGATGACCACGGACGAGCAGCGCGAGCACGCGCTGTACGGCGCGCTCATCGCGAGCCCGTTCCTGATCCCGATCTCGCGGTTCGGCGAGATGCTGGGCAACAAGGTCCTGACCAGCTCGATCGGGCAGGGCCGGGCCGGCGCGGTTCGCGAGGCGTTTGAACAGTTCGAGTCGGGCCGCCTGACCGCGCCCGAGTTCGACAAGATCGTGCAGGCCAACACGTCCAGGATGGCGCGCGGGGCCGCGATCGGGTTGTCGGGCGCGCTGGAGGGCACCGCGTTCTTCGGGCTGCAGTCCGCGACCGACCGGGACGTGTGGGACATGTGGAAGCGGTCGCAGGCCGGCGACGCCGACGCGACCGCCCAGTTGTGGTGGACGATGCTCGGCTCGGCCGCTGGCGTCGTCGGGGCCAAGACCTTCGGGCACGGCGGCTACGCCCCGATGTTCCGGTCACTGCGGCCCGAGACCAACCGGCTCGACACCTGGATCGAGGCCGAGGCCAACCGGCAGTTCGGGCTCGAGTTCGAGCGCGGCCAGCAGGCGGCCGACCGGTTCGAAACGCCGAAGGCGCCGGCTGACGAGGCCGTGCTGGCCGAGCGGTTGGGCCAAGACCCGGACGAATCGGTGCGCCAGCGCATCCTGGCCGAGCACCGAGCCAAGTTCGCGTGGGCCGAGCCGCTTTCCGGCGCGATGCTGCGCGGAGGCTGGGAGCCCGCGCTGCGCCAGCCTGACGGCAGCGTCGAGTTCGTCTATGGGCCCGACCGCGTGCGGGTCCAGCGCGATCAAGCTGGCCCGACCGTCACGCCCGACGCGGCGGTGGTCGAGGCATTGCGCTCGTTCGACTTGCCGCACGAGTTCGAAGGCGGGGTCGCGACCGGCCGGCAGGCGCTCGAGCTGCTCGACAACCTGTCGCTGATCTCGACCTTCCGGCGGCTCCAGGGCTCGTTCCTGTACGAGCGACTCGGGCTGCAGCAGGCCGACAGCGACCCGACGCTCTACGTCGGGCAGGACACGATCTACCGCATGATGCGGCTGGACGGCCGCACCGCAACGCGCGGCGGCTACGACCGCGGCTGGACCGGTCACGAGGACGTGGCGGCGGCCGGCCTGCCGCACGAGGTCGGGTGGCATTCGCCCGCGCTGGACGCGGCGCAGGCGTGGCTCACGACCAAGCGGGTGCAGCGCCCGGATCCGCTTGTCGACGGCATTCTGGGCAACGCGCTCGCGCTGGCCCAGTACGGCCGCGGCCCGAGCTCCGAGGCCCTGCGTCAGTTCCTGACCGTCACGCCGCCCGACCAGCTGGTTGCGCACCTGACGGCCGGAAACGACCGGATGGCCGCGCTGCAGATCGGCGGGCTTGGCTCGGGCATCGGCAACCCCGAGAGCGTCGCGCGCGAGATCGCGGCCGACCAGGTGGTGCGGGACCAGGGCGAGCGAGCCGCCGCGATGAGCGCGCCGCCGGACCGGGCCGAGCACTTGGCCGCGATGCAGGGCGAGCCGATCGGCGATCCGGCGGTCGCGGCGCGCAATCGCGAGACCGAGGCCGAGACCGCGGCGGCCGAATCCGAGCGACAGCAGCGCGAGCAGTACTTGGGCGCGATGCGGGAGGGCGTGCACGAGATCCCGGCGCCGCACCAGCCTGACGCGACCGGCAAGCTGGTCGACGTGACCAGGCCGACGCCCGAGCAACGCCGCGAGGACCTGGCGGCCGGCGTGGCGGCGGCCCGAATCCACGGCGAATCGCGGCCCGTGCGCGTCACGGCCCAGCAGGCCACCACACTGCTCCGGTTCATCGCGCGCGGCTCGAAGCTCGGCAAGCGGCTCGTCGCGATCGAGGAGTCGGGCGGCGTGGGGCAGGCCGCGTTCCCGGCCGCCGACTTCCAGCGCCTGATGGACTACTGGTCGCGCCGGTCGAGCCAGCAGGCCCCGCCGGATGCCGACCCGGCGTTCGCAAGGGAGCGCCTGCGACTCGCGCAGAGCGCCGACACGGTGCTGCAAGCTGTGGCCGACAGCTTCGGCGTCCGGCCCAAGGACCGGGGCGAGCTCCTGACCGAGCGCACGGCCAAGCTCCAGAGCGCGCCTGACGAAGCCGCGACCGGCGCGATGGGCGGGCAGGAGCTCGCGAGGGTCGCGAAGGGCGTGGGCCGGGCCGCGCGCGCGGCTCACGACCCGGTGTTCGAGGCGCAGGCCGATGTCCTGACCAAGGCGTTGCCGAACGACAAGCTCGCGTGGAACGCGCGCCGTGCGGATGCCAAGGCGCAAGAAACCACCGGGCGTGCGCGTGAGGCGTTCCGCTTGGCCGAGCGCGCGCTCAACACGCGGGAGGGCAAGCGCCTGACCCGGCAGCATGTCGCGCGCCAGACCGCCGACCAGAAGCGTCAGGGCACCGAGCCCGCGTGGGTCGAGCTCGTCGACAAGACCCGAGCCGCCACCACCCCGACCGAGCGCGCGATCCAGGAAGGCGCGCAGGCCGGCATCGAGGTCACGTGGGCCGAGTCCTCGCGCGTCGGCACGATGCGGCCCGAGTCGACGCCAGACGGTCCACAGTGGCAGCAGCTCGCGCGGAAGCGCAGCCGCTACCTGCTCCAGCGCGTGCCGCGCGAGGGCATGCGCGAGGTCATGGACCATGCGGACCTGCGCGAGAAGTGGTGGACGGACAACCTCAAGCTGAACGAGGGCGACCCGTCGCTGGTCGTGACCGAGAACGGCCAGACGCGCCGGCTCACGGCCGCCGACCTCGAAGCCGAGTGGCAGGCCAAGCTCGAGAAGCTGCCGGACTCGAAGTCGTACGACCAGGAGGCCGCGACCGAGATCCACCGTCGCTTCCAGCGCACCTACTACGACTGGAAGCCCGAGGACGGCAAGGTCCGGGCCATGTACGAGAGCAGCCCGACCGAGGCGTTCCGCGTGAGTTCGCGGCGCCAGGCGGCCCGCGCGTCCGCGATCGAGGTCTATGGCCAGGACATCCCGGCCGACGCGCGCGCCGCGCTCGCGGCCCGGACCGACCTGTCGCGCGAGGCCCGCGCGAACCTGGATCGCGGTGGCGTGCGCCGCGCACTCGAAGAGACGGCCCGGAGTATCGCGGCGACCCGCGACACGACCGACCGGGCCCGCCTGCTGCGCTATGCATCTGACCTGGTCGCGCGCATCCAGGGCACCGAGCCGGTCGAGTCCTGGCGCCTCACCGAGAAGCTGCGCGACTTCACCTCGACGACCAGCGGGTTCATGTCGTCGACCGCTGGCGTGATGGACGTGCCCGAGCCGTTCTTCCGGATGCCGTGGCTGTTCGGTTTCACCCGGATGGCGAAGGCGC
>CXWK01085447.1_pt3 | contig 42681 bp, 42 predicted proteins | sample 590851 | NCBI WGS metagenome assembly CXWK01 (sample SAMEA3498364, study PRJEB10139) | wastewater metagenome | biome: wastewater treatment plant; material: activated sludge | place: Denmark | collected 2014-08-01 | reverse complement strand
AAATCAGAGGCTAACGCAGTTATATGTAAAGATTTAAAGAAGGCAGAATCTTTTATAGACCGGATGTTTGGACTGCTTCTAGCTTCTAATCCTCGGAATATGGTGTTCGAGACCCGATTCGGATTACATACTATTTGTCTGACAAAGCCGGTAGATATAGTTATATTAAATTCTGACTATAGAATAGTAAAAATTAAGAAGGCTTTAAAACCTAACTCATTATTATTTTGGAATCCTATACATAGCCTGGTGCTGGAGCTTGAGGATGGAACCATCGACAAGTATAACCTCAGGAAAAATGATCTTGTAGTCATAAAATAGCTGTGTTATCTTGAGTCATTAAAGATGATTCAAGAGATACTTACAGGACTATTTATTCAAGCTCAGGTATTACTAAACTCAAGTGCTTCTAAGGCTCCTGAGACTCAAGTATTCACCGCGATCTCCCCGGAACCATCTATTCTACCGGTTAGTTATGAATCAACGGATCTAGCACTTCCCTCTCCCGCTGTTAACAAGATGCCTCGCGGCAGAGTTAAGGCTGCACAGAGTAGTATTTTGACCAAATGGAATGTACTTGAGGCGCTTAATCAATACAGGAGCATTAGTGGTGCAGGTGAACTGATTATTGATAATAGACTTCAGGGTTATGCTCAAAACCGAGCTGAGTATTTACAGAGAATTGGGAAGTTAGATAAACATGCCGAGCACGATGAATTTATGAAGAATAATGGTTACTCAAAACTTGGCTTTGGCTCTTTGGCGGAGAATCAGAGCTGGAATTTTAAAGGGAATGCATCAGGATTAATAGGAGATTTTTACGGCCGAAGTCCGGGACATAATAAGAATCAACTTAATCCCGAATATACGCATGTGGGGATTGGAGTATCAGGGAATTATACTAATTTGGTATTTGGAGGGAAGAAAAAATGAATCAGCCTGAGAGGTGATTTATTCACAATTGACACCTATCTTTGTGATTTTCGCAGAAGAGGTTAACCTGCTCGGAAATAATTATAAGATTTTGCTAAAATACTGGTATGCGCCTATAGCTTAATGGATAGAGCATTGGTCTTCGGAACCAACGGTTGGGGGTTCGACTCCCTCTAGGCGCGCTAAGAAAGATTTAGGTGTATTTAAGGTACGGATTAGGTTGATATATGGGGCTAATTTGGGTGTTCCATACTTCAAATCATTGTAGGTTGGTACATCGTCAAACAATAGACTAAAGTACTCTGCACTCTTAACACGATCAGGCTGTTCTAGCAACAAATTCTCTAGGTGTTCCATGAAGTCTCCGACTACATTCAGCACTAACTCCATGCTTATGACTTCTATATCCTTTTCCTGCTTACTTTGCTTTAGTCCGGCGATTTGACCCTCTATGCTCTCTAATTGTTCCTCCATCAGTTTAATGGCTACCTCGGAACTTAGAATAGGAATCTTCTCTGCAATCATTCTAGATTGAGTTTTTAACTCTAAAATCTTATTTTCTAAAGTTGATAGATCTTTTTGATTGCTGGAAATCCTTTTATTCCATTCGGCCATGACTAACTCTTTTAGTTCCTTGATTCCTTCGTCAGTAATTTTTAATTGTTTAACAAAATTGGCGATTGTGTCATCAAATTCTTTAGTAGGAACTCTAAACGATTTATGATTCCTAGAGCAGTGGTATGCAGGGAAATATTTCCCGGATTTGCCTTTAGATGCGCTTCCTAACAATGGTTTTTTGCATTCAGGACATAAAACGTATTTTTTATAGGGATAATCAGGATTGTAAGCTTGTTTCTTTAGTCTCCATTCTGCGGGTCTGTCTTTATAAACTTTAATCTCATCGTCTTCCTGAGAAATAATGATTTTTCCTCTGTTAGCCTTATTAAATATTTCTATTGAGACTAATCCATCAAATTTACACTTAATAGCTTCGCCATTTGTCCATTTCTCTCGATTTACTCCGGCATAGATAGTGTTACTCAGATATTGATGGAATTGTTTAACAGTTAATTTTTTTCCGCCTTTTTGCCCTAATATTTGAGTTCGATCCCTGGGATTTCTTTTAAGCATTACTCGAGACTTAAATCCAAGTTTGTTAATCTCTTCAACAATCTGTTCATCAGTGAGAGAGCCTTGTAACCTTAACTCATACATCTTGAGCACAAATTTAGCTTCAATGGGATCAGGAGTAAGGATCATTCTTCGTCCGTGGGCTGTTTCAACTTTTTCGTTCTGGTAGCCAAATGGAGGAGTCCTGACCCTATACCCCAACCGGACATATCGTATCTCGGCTCCAATCATCCTACTCATAATATCCCGCATCTCATCTTTGGCTCTTTCAGCTTCTAAGATTTCTGATTTTTTTGTAGGTGAGTAGACACTCCAATCATATTTAACATCTAAATGCTCAAGAGTATTAACTTCCTGAGTCCCGATAATGCCGTAAATATCAACCAGTTTTACCTCATATTTTGTAAGCTGCATTTTAAGATGGTCATACAAATATGATCCTCCCCGCGTAAAACGATCTATAGATTTAATAATGAATAACTGAATATTATTTTTGGGATTTTTGCAGTAATCAATTGCTTCCTGAACTGGCTGTTCTTCTTTGGAAGCAGATTCCATAAAAATGAAGAACTTCTTTATATTAATGTTGTGAGCTTTAGCAAATCGTTCAATTTGTTCCTTTTGAGCATCCGGCGAATCACCCTGAAGACCTTGTTTAAGAGAAGAGACTCTTATTGCGGCTACGGCATTTTCTTGAGGAGGGTAATTATCCATATTTACTCCTTTTTCTCCAAAGTAGGGAGCAGCCCTTTGACCTTTGCTTCAAATATTCGGTCAATAATCAGATTAGCCAGAATTCTTAGGCGTTCCTCAGGAGGCAGAATAACAGTCAGGGGATTTTTAACTTTTTGGACTTTTTCCTTAGCTTGATCAATTCGTTTTACCCTATTCATTGAATTATAAAATTATCCGTATTATGGATAATTTACGCCTAAATATAGGCTTTGTCAAGTATCATATTAAACTTTGTAGTAGCTTTCTTTCTATTATATGTTTTGATATACTCGGCTGATAAATTCTGCCTGTTGGTAGTTTTTATGTCTATTCAAGAACTTAGGGCAGACCGCCTTTTAGAAAAATACATTTATTCTAAAAATTTTTTGGGCATTTCTGCTGGATTTTCGGATTGGCTAACCTCTGGATTATTATTTTTTGGAATTTTGATTCTTATTCTTCTAATTGCTCTTAGAGTCCTAGCCTTTAGGAAATCATTTAAAGAACAATCAATTTTACTTGAACTCACCCCACCAGCTCTGACTGAGAAAACCGCATATACAACGCAACAGCTATTTTCAGTAATCCATAACTTAGGAAAACAGCGATCTTTTATAGATAAATTACTTGGCAAAAAAAGTCTTTTTGCCTGTGAAATTGTTTCTACTCAGAATCAGGGAATTAGGTATTTAGTTAGAACAACTCCGGATCTTGTTAATAATCTTAAAAGAAGTTTAATTTCATATTTGCCTCAGGTAAATGTTAAAACTGTTAATGAATATTTGCCCCAAAATATTGGAGATTACCATACTAAAGTTATTGAATTTAACTTAACAAAACATTTTGCTCACCCACTTCAGAAGCAGGATATTCTAATTGAACATGATCCGGTTGCTTACATTACAGGTATGATGACTAAACTTTCTCCCGGCGAACTTATCTCACTTCAAATAGTTCTCACTCCAACAGAAAAAAGAGAGGCCAAATTCATTAAACATAAAATTTTAAGAGGTGAGGATGTTTTGGGATATATTAATCAATTAAATTCTTCATCCTTAGCTACTATATTAATGTTTCCCTTAAAGATTGTGCAGTTTCTGTTTGGCATCGTTGGATATACATTAAGAACAGTATTAAATGATTTTGCCGATGCTAAAATGGCCCAGAGACAAGCACAGGGTCAATACTTAGCTTATTACGCTACTCAAAGTTTACAAAAACCAGCAAGAGTTTTAACAGGCTTTGAACAGGAAGTAGTCAAAGGCATCGAAGGAAAGATTGATCAACATTTATTTGAGGCAAGAATTCGAGTATTGATAAGTGTTAAGGATCAACAAGAATTATCAGAAAGAATAAAGGGTTTTAGTTCTTCATTAAGTATTTTTTCATCCCCCACAGATCAGACTCTTAAGAAAAAGATGCATCTTCCGTTGAGGTCTTTTAACAAATTCCTATTGCTGAATTTTAGAAAAAGATTATTATCGTTTGCTTTTAATAGTAGCCCGACAATCCTTTCTATATCAGAGATGTCCGACCTTTATCATTTTCCTTTTGCTAGAGTCACCCAAACAGAAAATATAGTCAAAGCTCATTCAAAAGAATTACCGGCTCCTGTTTCATTAAAAAATAATCCTGATTTTAGTGTTGAATTTGCGAAAAATACCTATGCCGGAGCTACTACGATGATTGGTTTGACTAAAGAAGAGCGTGCCCGACATATGTATGTTATTGGTGCTACAGGGACAGGTAAGACAACTATGCTACTGTCCATGATTAACCAAGATATTCAGAACTGTAACGGGGTATGTATTGTTGATCCTCATGGTGATTTAGCAGAAGCTGCTATATCCTGTATCCCAGCAGACAGGATAAAAGACCTCATATATTTCAATCCTATCGATATTAAATATCCTATTGGAGTTAATCTGATGGAACTAACCCCAAATCTCAACGAGGAAGAATTATTAATTGAAAAAGAGTTTATTGCTGAAAGTATTATTTCTCTTTTCAGAAAGTTATTTTCCGATGCGATGTCATCACATCCCCATAGAATTGAATATATTTTACGAAATACAATTCACACAGCATTCACCATAGAAAATCCAACTTTATTTACAATTTTTGATTTACTTAATAATCCTGTCTTTCAGAAAAAAGTAGTTTCGCAACTTCAGGACGAGAATTTAAAAAACTTTTGGAAATATGAATTTGGGAAAGCAGGCGATTATCAGAAAGTAAAAATGGTTGCACCGGTGACTGCAAGAATTGGAAGATTCTTATTTTCTCCATCCGCCAAAAGAATTTTAGAACAGGAGAAATCGACTATAAATTTTGATGAGATTTTAAATAACAAAAAAATCTTAGTCTGTAATCTTTCGAAAGGAAATATTGGAGAAGATACATCCGAAGTTATTGGAATCATGATATTAAATAAAATCCAACTGGCCGCACTAAAAAGAGCTCGAGTAGAACGGAATAAAAGAAATGAATTTTATTTATATGTCGATGAGTTTCAAAACTTCGCCACACCATCGTTTGTTCAAATGTTATCGGAAGCAAGAAAGTATGGATTAAATTTAATAATGGCAGAGCAATCAACATCACAACAAAAGGATAGAAATTTAGTAGATATTATTCTTGCTAACACTGGGACAGTTGTAACTTTTCGAAGTGCGAATCCTAGAGATGAACAAGTACTGCTTCCTCAGTTTACCCCCTATATATCAGAAGGAGAAATTTCAAATTTACCTTCTTTTAGTTTCTTTATGAAAAAAGCCGCTATTGTTCCAGACGAACCCTTTTCTGGAGTAACAATGCCGGTAGAAATAAAAGTAGACAAAGAAAAAAGGAAAAAACTTATTCAAGCTTCCCGGGATAATTACTCGATTGTGTATTCTGCAAAACCAAAGATAATCGATCTAATTAAATTGGATGATCATTCAAAAAGGAGCGATAAAAACAAAACTAGTAGCGGCTTACCAGAAGACGAATAAGTAAAACAATTTGATGGTACGCGGACCATCAGGAATTTGAGACTTTTGAAGCTAATATATAATAATTTCCTGTCTTCTTATACCTTATATAAATATAAGGGAAGGTATTTAAAAACAGACTATGATAAAAAAACAACTTCCAACCATAACTCTCAAACAAAAAGAGATATTACTTTATCTATATAAATTCAGATTCTTAACTACTAACCAAATTCAAAAACTCCTACAACATAAAGAACCACAAAGAACCCAATCATGGCTTAAAGACTTAACAGACAAAAAATATGTGAACCGCCACTATGACAGAAAATCATTTGAAGATAACACCAAACCAGCAATTTACTACTTAGATTCTAAGACAAGGTATATTCTAAAAGATGAAAAAGATTTAGATTTTGAAAAGTTAGAGTATATATATTCTGAGAAAAGAAGGAAGGAAAAATTTGTGAATCATTGTTTGTTTTTAGTTGAGGTTTATTTATATTTACTTTCTGAAAAGGAAGATGCCGAAGAACTGAAGTTTTTTACAAAGACTGAATTATTGAATTATGATTATTTTCCTGATCCAATTCCTGATGCTTATATCTCTGTTAAAGGAAAAAACAAAACCAGAAGATATTTCCTAGATTTATTTGATGAATATACCCCGCCGTTTGTTCATAGGCAGAGAGTACGAACTTATTTAGAATACGCAGAAAAAGGTGATTGGGATGAAAATACCGATAATGCATCTCTTCCTTCCATCTTATTTATCTTTCCCGTAGAATCCGCAAAAAAACATATTAACTATTATGCTAAGTCTTTGCTTGAAAAAAATTATGAAGATAAAATATCTTTATACTTAACAACAAAAGCCAAGATTCAAGCAGGAGGGAAGGATAACGTCTGGCAGAAAGTTATTACAGAATAAAACCTGCCGCTGATTTGAACAACGGCAGGTTTGAGCATTACTGATGAAGAGCTTTTACTTTTGATAAGGGAGTAGAATCAAAATACAAATCTCTTTCAACCTTTAAACCATATGGCCCTTCGATACTCTTAAGCTCTGACAATGAAAAATAACCCAACTCGTTATAGACTCCGACTACAAACCCGAAAAAGGTATCTTTTCCGTCAAATTCCATGGCATACCAGTACCATTTGGTCATTGGTAAAAAGAATTTACATTTAACCACTGGGTCTTTGTCATTTTCTACTGAATATAGCTTGGGAAGTTTCTTGACTATATATTGCGGAACTAATTGCATTTATATCACCTGCTTTCTAGGCTTTGTTTTCCTAGAAAATTTTGTTTCCAGGAGGCTGCCTGCCTCCTGATACCTGGCCTCACGAGCGGGGTGAATTTTGCAAGGGCGACGACGAAGGAGGAGTTCACTTTACCCTTGCAAAAGAGGGGTGCAACCATTTAAAGCGTGATCACGCACTAGTTTCGACAAATTCCCCTTGCATTAGCTATAGATCTTTGATTAACTTAAACTAGGACTTTTAATATAAAGAAGTTCTGTATTTATGTATCAATTTGTATTGAAATCAAATGATAAAAAGAACCTTCAAATGATTAATTTCCCCAAGAAAAGAATTTTCTCTGTTATTTTTTCTTTTTTATTAATTCTCCAAATTCTATTACTGAACATTTTGCCTGTGTATGCGGCTACTTCTCCTTGGAATCAAACTGATTGGGCAGGAGGGGGAGGCCAAACTTCCTGGTCTGATACTACAAAGTTTGATTCATCATCAAATGTCAGCACCTCAACGGCTGGTCAAATAAAACTATCCAACACCGAAAAGTTGGCCAATACCGGTTTTGAAACAGACCTGGCAAGTTGGAATACCACCCAGGAATATAATTTGAACGACCAATTCACTACCGCCCGCTCGGCCGGTAGTGTCAACGGTACTGCTGCCGAACCAACAGGGGGAACCAGAACAGTGACTGATGCCAACTCGAAACTATCAATAACCGGCGGACAATTGAGTGTCGCGACCGGAGGGGTCGGTGCGGGAAACCCGGGGCTTTGGTATGGAAGCACGACAAGAACAGCAGGACGTTCAATTGTAGGCACTCTTAATTTAACCTCTCAAACCGGAGGAAATGGCCCCTCATTTGGTTTTGATAGTAACCAATCAGGCGGTATTGCATACGGCTTGTTTCTAAATTCAACGATAATTGTTGCTCAGCCTTCAGGTACAATAGGACTCGGCTCGATGAGGCTTTCTACTGACTATAAGTTTGCAGTAGTGCTACGTGCGACCGGCAACTTCATTTTTGTCAAGGGAGGTGAGTACGCCAACTGGACTCTACTTTACATTGTGCCAACCGGAAATGAAGCAAGTGTTTTCCCCGGCATTTCGACTACTGCAGCATCACCGGTTTTCACTGCCGACAATGTCGGAATTCCCTCTTCCCTCTACATCCCTGTTCCTCTAGTCTCTGATGGCTTTTCTTCTTCTACTACTGACGGCTCGGGTAATGCGGAGAATAATGGTCCGGTCGGGACAGCCTGGACCGGTTCCACTTGGACAGTTGCGGGTGGTAGTGTCAGTAATAGTCCGACTTTGGGGAGCGAGTTGCTGACTAACGGTAACATGGAGACCGGTGATCCACCAACCGGAGTGAGTACCGGGTCGTCTACTATCGACGGAGTCGCCGATGAAAGAACTGGCGGAGCCGGAGTACAATCTCTATCCGTACTTAGTAACGGAATCTGTTGTTGTGGCAGAGCCCAATTTGTCCCTACCACTATTCCAGACGCCTGGTATTCAGGTTCCGGTTACTTAAGAACGGTAACTGGGGCTACAGTCCGTTTACAGGCTTACCGGGGTGTCGCTCCATTTGAAACTCTCGGCAGATCAGCAAATATTTCATCTGCCAGTTGGAGTACGGCCCAATACACCTTCCGCGCTCGTACCGCAACAACTGGAATACAAGCTGCCATTACCGCTTCCGGAGCAGGTCATGAGTTCAGAGTTGATGATTATTCTGTTAAGGCTCTGACCCTGTCATCACTTTTCCGCTCAGTTAATGCAGGCAGTGCCGATGTGTTGGCAGAGTCGGCCGTGACCGGTCCGGATAATAATGTTAATGCCGGACAGGCAGGATTAGTATTAAATCTTGACAGTGCTGCCAGTCCGGCTAATTTCATTCTGGTTTATTTGGATGGAATGGGAAGTCTTATTGTGGATGAAGCCGTGGCTGGGGTCTACACTAACAAACAAACAACATCAGTGACATATAGCGCCGGAGCTGTGCTTCGGGCGATAAGGGATGGCACCAAACTGCGGGTTTATTACAACAATGCACTAGTTGGCAGTGAATTGACTATGACAGCCAATACTAATACTCTGCACGGCTTGTTTAGTACCTCAACGACTAGTACCTTTGATAACTTTGCCGTCTGGCCGAGAAGCGGATATTCTGATGCCCCATTTGATGATCTGACAGTTACCAGGGATACGGCGACTACTTATAACGGCAGTGCCGGGTCGGCCAAACTGGTGGCCACGACCGATAACACTTTTACCCAGCCGGTTAATGTTGGAGACACCAACACTTATAACTTTTCGGCGTATGCATATACGAATGGATCGGCAGTCACCTCTTCAGATTTGGGATTATATGCCAATGGGTCTGCGGTCACGACTACATATACAGCTGTTGGCAGCGGCTGGTATCAACTGACAGGAACAGTGACCGGTACAGCTTCATCAGTCGGATATGGAGTTAAAGTTAAAGCCGGTAAAACTGTTTACGTTGACAATTTTAGTTTAAATAACTATGCCTCATCGGGAACTTTAACCTCAAGTATTTTTGATGTTGGCCCACAAGGCGGGGCTTGGGGAATGCTAAGTTATAGTGCAACGACTCCAAGTAATACCTCAGTAACTGTTAAAGCGCGCTCTTCCAATGATTCAGGCATGAGTGGTACTGCAGCATTTTCAACTTGTACTGCCATTACGTCGGGGACTGACATTTCAAGTAATAACTGTATTACCGATAATAACCGCTATATTCAATACCAGCTAACCCTGGCTAACACCAGCCTGTTAGTAACCCCGACATTTGCCGATATTACTATCAATTTTGAAGGGTTTGATACTGTTGGGCCGGTATTAAACCTGGATTCTCCCGGAGATAATAGTTACACTAATAACGAACGACCTACTTTTAAATGGAAACAGGCAACAGATGCTCTATCCGGTATTTCTGATTATGACTTAATTATTGATAATCCTTCCACAGTCTCAGCGCAAGCCAGCGGTGACTTTACCATTTCCGATATCCCTCTAAGCCGCACCACAGACTATGAAACCAATAAATACATAGTTCATTATGACGGCTTTTCCGATTCCGACTCAACTAATAATTACATTTCTGTTTATACTAAATCTTCCCCGGATTGGGGAACATCGGAAAATGATGGCAAACTTAGGGAAGGGAAAGTTTCCTGGAGGGTCAAAGCGACAGATGGAGCAAGTAATGAAACAAATTCATCAAGAACGCTATTTGTTGACAGGACAAACCCGTATGTAGAATTTACTCAAATCAATGAGAGTGTCGTTTCCGGGTCGGGGATGACAACAACTGACAGAACACCCACAATCCAGGGAAATAAAACTGACCCGTTGGCCGGGGCGGATAACGGACAAACTATTCAAGATGAAAACGGCCCTCAGGTTGCGAGCGGTCCAAAATATGTTGATATAAAAGTTGAAAAGAAAGAAGGCTTAATCTACAAGCTGATATCCTTGTACCGGATAAATATGGACGAGCCATATTATACTTGTGAAAGTGGTAAAACGATTGATAATAGTAAACAAAAATGTGATAAATATTTACCATTTTCTTTTACACCAGAGGCTCCACTTGATTTGGGTAGTTACAAAATAACTTTAAGCGGAAAAGATAACGCAGATAACTCATCGGGTGAAACAACACTCACTCTAAATATAACTAGCTTTTCAAAAATTACTACTCCTGAGGAAAAAAAGATTATTGATGAGGAAACTAAAACTTTAACTCCGGATGAGCAAAAAGAAATCCAGGAAAAATTAGAAATAACCAAACCAACAGAGGAAGTACCGGTATCTATGTTGGAAAAAGCAGGGAGGAATATTAATCAAACAACCTCTGCCCTAGTAAGTGGAGCGAAGGGTCTAATAACGACTATGTTGATATCGGTCAGGGATTCTTTGGCCTTTGCCCTTAAAGTGACCAATGATAGTTTTGCTTTTGTCTTTAATATCAGGGATCAGGCTTTGGCGTTTATCTTTGACAAGACCATGGATGGATTTGCGTTTGCCTGGGGTAATTTTGAAAGTGATATTAATAATAGATTCCAGGCATTTTTATCCGGTATAAATTTAATAGCTCAATATGCCCCGGGATTTACCAAAAATATTATTTTAGCCTTGGGTAACGGTGTGAATGTAGCTGGAAATTTTGCAGGAAATACTGCAAACAATATAGTTGCCGGAATATATAACACAGGACAAGTCATTGCCCAAGGATTTAATAACGGAGTTAATGGGACAAGGGAGGGAATTGCCAATTTGGCTTTTGGAGTGGGAGAAAAAACTCAAGGTGTTTCCGATACTGTCGGATTTGCCTTTGTTAAATTTGGATACTTATTTGTTAATGAACCAACTAAGATTTATGATGTTAAAGTTGCAGCCATTTCTCCAACTTCTGCCAAAGTATCATGGCAAACAAACCATCCTGCGACCGGGAAAGTAAATTATGGACTTGATGAAACATATCCTTTTGATGTCCAGACGGATAAAAGAACTACTTATCATGAGTTTACTTTAACCAATTTAAGTCCTGGTACAGGGTATCATTTTGAGGTAATGTCTCAAAACAAAAACTATGTTTATGATGCGAATAGAAAATTTACTACACCGGCTGATAATAAATAAGTGGCAAACTGTGAGATTTTTCTCGAACATACATTAACCCGTCGTCAATTATTAAGAAGTACTCTTGGGGGAGCAGCATCTTTACTTCTTGTAGATTCCCGTCCGGTAATAGCTGTTGATGCTCCAAGAGTAACAACCCCAGAATCTACTAGTCCTATTGTCATGAAAACTGAATTAACAACAGAGATGAGACAACGCTTTGGTATTGTTTTTCCAGGAAGTGATATTCCTGAAGGTAGAGACTTACCTTTATATGCTAACTTTTATAGAGCACTCCAGATGTATGAATCTGCCGGAATTACTGATTTTTCCAATGATCATACCGGTAATCTCCATTTAGTTGTTAATAATGAAGGAAAGGCTTTGAGTGGCAAAATCCCCTTTAAGTCTGCAGTAGGATATTACTGGAATGATGGTATATCTCAATTGGTTTTTAATTGGCCAAAAGAGAGTCTACCAACGTGGTGGGAAGCAGATCGTGATGCCCCTAAAACCGGTATAGAAGCATTTTATAACGAAAGAGCGACTATCTATGCCCTTCATGAGTTATTTCATCCTTTGCAACATAAAACCATTGGCTCAACTCCGGAATATAATCACTCAAGAGTCATATTAACTCCCAATATGCAGAATTTTGCTCAAGCTACAGGAATTACAGTTGTTTCAACTAGTGAAGAAATTGAAACAAAACCACCCTGGCAGTTAAGTTACGGGCATCAAAAGACTGAACCTTGGGCAGAAGCATTAAAGCAATTTGATTGGCGATTTGGTGATGGAACTAACCCAATAGTAGAGGGTTCAACTGTTGCTTTATCACAATTTCTTTGGAATAGGAATTTATTTACAGCTAGATTTCCTAACCTTGCCAAATGGGCTGAACGAGAAGTTGATCATTTAATTGCTTAAATTACTTTTTGTACTTTATCCTATATAATACTAACATGCATGAAAGACCTAGTTCATTTACTGACCTTGCCTTTCAATCTTTCCCTGTTTCTCGAGGAAATCCTTTAGGTCAAGTTGACATTCTGAAAGCAGCCCGTCATATTGCTCCGGATATACCATTACCTCCTTATGCAGAGTTTAAAGGTGAATTAGTTCCAATGTTAGTAGATTTTTTTGCTCAGCACAAAACTCACCCTAATATAGGAGGACAAGCTGTGATTAATGATGAAATAGCTAGAAGACCCGCAGAGTTGTATCAGGCTTTTAGAGATGGTTTAGGAGAAGAATTAAGGGATATTGCGGAAGTTACTATTGCCCACCAGATAGAGCGAGATCATTGGTTTATGGTTGAAGGTCATCGACAAAGCAAGAGCGTAGTTAGGGAGCAAATTATAAACCCGGATAATAAAACTGATGAAGAACTTGAACTCGGATCAAGAATTAAACATCCGGTCTTCAGACAGTTATTTGTTTTACTTAGACAAACTTGGAATAATCCTCAATCGAGAAGTAATATTCTCGCACTCAGAATTTCAAGAGCAGGTGATATAGAAGACAGTAATTGTTTCAACACCTGTAAGACAGTTGGAAGAACTTTAGACCATGTAGCCGAAGTTTGGGAAACAAGAAATAATCAACCTTTTTATAGTTCATATGCTTTAGTTCAATCCTGAAATTAAGCTCTGCAATTTCCTTATTGCACATTTGATACAGAGTGATATAATCGAGCCAATCTTATAGATTATTTCTACTGCCTCATAATAGTTTTAGGAGGTGAAGTATGAAAAAATCAATAATCTTTAACTCACTTTTACTTACCGCGCTAGTTGTTCCTTCAGTTACTTTTGCTCAGACCGCAGATGTTGCTAAGATTGAAAGTTTCATCAAAAATATTATTCAAATATTAGTCACTCTTTCAGGTTTGGTTGCAGCCGGTTTCTTTGTTATGGGAGGACTGGGTTATATCACCTCAACTGGAAACCCTGAGAGCTTAGACAGATCTAAAAAAACTTTAGTTTACTCAGGCATAGGACTAGCAATTGTGCTTGGTGCATATGTTTTGACAAATATTGTTTCTGACCTTGCAAAGACTGCCTTTGGAGGCTAATGCGATTTTTAAATGTCTTAATTTGGAGCATCTTTTCTATATTTTTCTTTGTTGAGCCAACTTTTGCCGCAATAAATAATCCGGAGGTAGCAAATTTTACCAATACCACCTTAAATACGATAATTGCTTTTGCTTCTCTTGCAACCACTTTTTTCTTAGTCAAAGGTGGATATTTGTATATGACTTCTTCCGGCAAACCGGATACTTTAGAAGAAGCCAAGAAAATAATTAAAAATGCAATTTTAGGATTAGCTCTTATACTAGGTGCTGCTGTTTACTCAAATCTTTTAAATAATGCCTTTACTACTCCTGCTAATACTTACACTACACAACAAATATCTCTTTCAGCTATTGAACCAGTAGAGCCTGAAGGAGGCTTAACGCAGGTCATTTTAGACGCTGTAAATGGCTTTTTTCAAAACATTATTCAATCAGCCACTAAACCATTAGTTGATGGAATATTAGGATTTCTAGCGTCAACTCCTTCGGTTACTACAAATTCTGTAATTTTTAACTTCTGGTTAATCATGGTGGGAATTGTTGACTCGTTATTTGCCATAGCGGTAGCGCTATTTGGATTTCAATTAATGAGTGCTCGAAGTTTGGGTTTTGAAGAGGTTGAGCTTAATCAAATTCTTCCTAGAATCGGATTAGCATTTCTAGGCGCCAATATGTCGATCTTTTTAGCGGATTGGGTGATAGGGCTTTCTAATACATTAGTTACAGCCATACTTAACGCTACAGGTGGATTAAGCAAAGCTTGGCTATTAAATGTTGTTGATCTTTCTAAGATACTAGCAGGAAATGAAGAACAAGCATTTCTGATTACTTTAGTATTTATGGTTTTGTTTATTATCCTCTGTGTAATATTATTGCTGTTTTATATTAGTAGATTGATTGTGATTGCTTTAGGTGTAGCTATCTCTCCATTTATTTTTCTACTTTGGGCAATACCTAAAACTGCTGACTTTGCTGAGATTTCAATTAAGGCATTTTTCGTAACTGTTTTTACAGTATTTGTTCATATCGTTATAATTCAACTTGCTTCAGCTTTTCTTACTTTTCCAGGACAAGTAGGAACTAATTCGCTTTTATCAATTTTAATTGCAATTGGCCTACTCTTCACTCTTTTAAAAACTCCATCCTTTATGATGCAACTTATTTTTTATAACACAGGGAAGACAATGGTTAGAAAAGTAGGAAGTCAAATAATGAATGTCTTAACAACCAACAACTCAAACACCAATAATACTAGTCGCTCATCCTCAGCGACTTCTAGCAGAGGAGAACAAATAATTAAATCAAGGAGATTTGTTAAGGCATGAGGACAACTATAATTCCAGCTCAAATAACTACAGTTGAAGATAAGATTGCCGGAAACTTAAACTTCGCTCAGTTAGTTTTGTTGGTCATTCCACTAATTATCAATTGTTTGGTTTACACTCTTTTGCCGGTAAGAATGCATTTAAATCAGTACAAAACAGTTTTAATGCTAACCAGTTTTTTTATCTTTGCCATTTTAGCTATCAGAGTTAAAGGAAAAGTTTTAATCAACTGGCTAATTTTAATTGTCCAATATAATTTGCGTCCTAAATTTTATCTTTTTAACAAAAACGATCTTTCTGGAAGAAAGATAGAAATTACTCTAGGTAAAAAAGAAGCCGATGCCAAAACAACCAAAGTCACAATAACAAGAGAAGCATCTACCTTTTCAGATTTAGCAAATTTAGAAAAGTTATTAACCAAAAAAACTGAATCAATCAAATTTAAACCAAACAAAGGAGGAATTTATGTGGCTATTGAATAAATCAAAACAAAAAACAGGTTCTAGAAGACAGATCCAAATTAAAGAAGTTAAAGATGGTGTGATACTTCTTCCCAATAACCAATATCGGGCAGTTTTAGAAACTTCCTCAATTAATTTTGAATTAAAAAGTGAAGCTGAGCAGGATGTAATTATTGATTCATTCCAGAATTTCTTAAATTCTCTTTCTTTTCCAGTCCAAATCCTAGTTAGAGTCAGGGAAATAGATATTGATCAATACATTGAGCAAATCTTAGTCAAAAAAGATAATGAAAAAGAAGAGGCTTACAAAACTCAAATTCAAAACTACGCTGAATTTATTCGTAATTTAGTTTCGGGTAACAAGATTCTAGCCAGGCACTTTTATTTTGTGATTGCGTTTGTTCCGGACGATAAAAAACAGGATTTTGATTTAACTAGAGAACAAATTAGAAACAGGGAAGATATTGTCGTTAAAGGACTTGAGAAAATTGGCATGAAAGTAAAAAACCTAGATAGCATACAAGTGCTCCAATTATTTTATAACTTTTACAACCCTAGCCAGTCAAAATCACAACCGCTAAAGGAGATCAAATATTATGCTTAACCTGCTTAGAATTCCAGACAGATTGAATTTAAAAAAGTTAATTCAAAAAAACTCTGCTAAAAGAAAAGCCGTAAAACAACAAATCCAGTTCTATCATGGAGAACAAGACCAAATAGATCTAATTTCTTACTCAGGACTGGAGGAAAATGCAGGTTATTTAAGAATGGGAGATAAATTTATTCGGACGCTTTTTATCTCAGGTTTTCCTCAAAATGCCTCAACCGGTTGGTTGAATATGTTAGTTAATTTTAATCATAACATTGATATTTCTTATCACATTGAACTGGTGAGTTCTCAATACGCCCTACCTAAATTGGAGCGAAAAATCACTGAGCTTGAATCAACAAAAAGGGCTATGCAAAAAGATGGGAGAGTGATTGGTTCAGAATTAACAGATCCGTTAGATTCAGCTATTGAACTGAAAAACAAAATCCAAAGAGGCCAAGAAAAGTTATTCCAAGTCTCTATTTATACAACATTGATTGCCGACTCACTCGCAGAGTTAAACAAATTAACAACCTCTTTAGAATCTGTTCTATCAACAAAGCTTTTTTATTCAAAAACGGCCATCTTTCAACAACTGGAAGGATTACAATCCACCCTTCCAAGAGCAGAAAACCTACTTAACCAAAAAAGAAATCTTGATAGCTCTTCAGCAGCCTTAACTTTTCCCTTTGTTTCATCAGAATTAGTTCAAGAATCAGGAATTTTGTATGGAGTAAATAAATCCAATAATTCTTTGGTTATTTTGGATCGCTTCTCTTTAAACAACGGAAACAGCATTATCTTTGCTCAGTCTGGTAGCGGTAAAAGTTACACAGCCAAAGTTGAAATCCTCAGACAATTAATGCAAGGCACTAAAGTTATCGTGATTGATCCGGAAAGAGAATATAAACAACTCTCACAGTCAGTAAACGGAAGCTATATTAAAATCTCTGCAAAATCCAAAGAGAAGATTAATCCATTTGATTTTTCAACAAAATCAGACTCGGATGGAAATAATTTAGCAGAACATATTCAGGATTTAACAGAAGTAATTTCTTTAATGGTTGATGGATTAACCCAGGAAGAAAAAGCAATTTTAGATAAAGCTATCATTGAAACATACAATGATTTTGGACACGTTTTAAATAAAAAGTCAAAATCCAAAAAGAAAATTAATTCAGAATTTCCTCAACTGAAAGACTTATATAAAACTTTAAAGAAATTAAAACAAAGGAAACTTTATACCAGATTGGAAAAGTTTATTAAGGGGTCTTTGTCATCTGTTTTTGATTCTCCAACCAATATTAATTTAGACAACCGCTTAGTTGTTTTTGATATTAAGGATTTACCCGAATCTATTAGACAAATAATGATGTTAGTTATTGCCCAATTTGTCAGTAATCAAGTTAAGCAACATCCACAAAAAAGAATTTTAGTAATCGATGAAGGTTGGATGCTTTTACAACATGAGGAAAGTGCAAGATTTATTTCAGGACTAGTTAGAAGAGCAAGAAAATATTATTTAGGAGTCACAATGATTTCCCAGCAAGCTAACGACTTTTTAAATAATGAATATGGCCGGGCGATAGCTTCTCAATCATCATTAAGAGTTTTGATGAGACAGGATACGACCACAATTAAAAAAGTAACTCAAGAATTTCAGTTGTCTGAATATGAACAAAAGTATTTGTTAACTTGCGAAAGAGGAGAGGCTTTAATTATCTCTGACCAAAATCATGTAGCACTTAAAGTTGTAGCTTCAGAAAAAGAACATCCTTTAATCACTACTAACCCACAGGAGATCTATGCAAAATAATGCCAAATTCAAAGTTATTACTACTGCTTTACTCTTTCCGACACGAGCTTAAATTACTTCTCTCTGCATTTCTAATAGTCCTTTTCGTTCCAATTATTGCAGTCGTTGTTTTAACTCATACCGGTTTAGAAGTTGTTTCAGATGCCTTAGTTCAAATAAACCCGCTTACCAAAGCAATTCAGCTTTATTATCCCAATGGACAACTATTTAAGGAAATTAATTTACAAGTAAATTGGCCTGTCAAAGGAGTTGTAACTCAGGGATTCGGAGAACCGGAGCCACCATTTTATCTATTTCACACTGGAATTGATATTGCCAATCCAAACGGCAAAATAGGAGATCCGGTAACACCCGCCATGAAAGGCAAAGTAACTTATGCCGGTGAAATATTCTGGGGATTTGGAAGACACATAATTATTGATCATGGGGATAATATCTCAACAATTTATGGTCATTTAGATAAAATTTATGTTAAATCTGGTGATGAGGTAAGTCCTGGAAAAGTAATTGGAACAGAAGGCAGCACAGGTTGGTCAACAGGTCCGCATTTACATTTTCAAGTTAATGTATTTGGAATACCCGTAAATCCGCGAGTATTTCTTGGCTCTTAGGCTCAGAGTGTGTATAATCTCAGCAATATGGCTAAAAAAACGACTAAAAAATCTGGCAAAAGTAAAATGACAGCTGCACTCCTCGCCATCTTCCTTGGAAGTTTTGGGTTGCACAAATTTTATTTAGGCCAAGTTACTTGGGGATTACTCTATTTATTCCTCTTCTGGAGTTCAATTTCAATGATTTTAGGCTTTATAGAGGGAATCTACTACCTAACCATGTCAGATAAAGACTTTGAAGCCAAATACTCTTAACTAATATCAGTGCTCACTAACTTTAAGCAAAATCATCATCGTCTCTTAAAAAGTTTCCATAATAAATTATTCTGCTTGAACGTGTTATTTAAAATATTAACATAGAATCTTTTTCTGGCAACACAAACATCATCCATAACGACAAAACAATCAATAAAGTGCTTTCCAGTATATTTCGTAGGCTCCCATTTCACATGACCAATTTCAGAAGGTTCAATAATTCTGCCTCGTAAACCGCCCTCACCTTCAGCTTGCTCTCCTGTATTAACAACCTGCCAGTAAACATCAAATGGCCCTTGTAATTTTACGTTGGCTTTATACTTAATATGATGATTATCAGCTAATATTACTCCCTTGTTTGAACTTAAGTGACCCTGATGCACCCAAAATCCTTTATTAGATTGTTTACCAAAGTAAAGTTCCGCAGTAATATCTAATTTGTCATTATGAATTAAATTCATTGGCCACGGTGGCGGTAATTGATGGGCAGTATCTCCGAGTACAAAGAGAGATTTTTCCGAGCCATCATAGTCGGTGAAGTAGTCGAAGACTTTTCCTAAATGTTCAATAGATTGTTCGGGTGAGTCCGGTAATTTGTCTATGGCCAACTGACAGTTCAGATATGCGTGATTTAGTAAAGTCGCCGCCTGCGCTCTAATATTCTCATCATCCAAATATGAGGAAATGTCATTGTCAGCATTTGCCGGATCAATAACCTCTTCAGATTCTAAGGTTTTATCATAGGCATATTTAAAAAAATCTCGTAAACCTTCCAAATAGGTCCTAAGCTCTTGATCTTCAAATAATTCCACTGCCAGCATGGCCAGATGGAAAGATTTAAAAACATTGCCGCATTTTTCATCCTTCCAGCGCTTGATTAACTTAATTAACGGGACCAGCTTGTGGGATTCTTTATTTGCGTCGGTTAAAGACCTGTTGTGTTTTTCAGGATTAGTAATCTGAGGATTCCCACTCCGGGTATCATAAATTTTATATGCTTCTCCGTTTTCAATCTCAATTGCAGGCACGATATCAATCCGAAAGTTATCCGAATAAATAATTCCAATTGAGGTTTTTTGTAGCCTCACTTCTGCAATAAATTCAGTTTCTTCAATTTCATTAATCTCCTCCTTTACTTGGATACAAGCCTCTAAGGTTAAATTTTGCAACTCCTCAAGGTTTTTGTCCCCATATTTATCTTTATCAAAAACGATCATTATATCTACATCGTATTTGTCGCCATCCTTGAGTCTTTTAATAAGAATGTGCCTAATGTAGGAACCCATCAGGAAATGATTTGAAATGTCATCTCCCAACAGTCTTAGCAAAATTTCTCTCACCCTGGTATGCTCCAATTCAATCCGCTCACGCTCGTAGTCAGGCTCAATTTCTTGGGTTATAAATTCTTGAATAATACTGTTGAGGTTAATCATAAATGTTATGGGTTGATTATTATCTCGCCCAATAATAGAATTCTAAGCACTAAAATGCAACAAGGCGCGAACAACAAAAAGTCAATCAAAATAAATTATGAGTTTATTGAAAAACAGCGAAATGCTTTTTCCGCAACCGGGGGCTTATTCAGAGAACTACTAAATATTTCTTTAAAAAACCCAGTTTTGAGCCTGCTTTTCATACTTCTATTCCAAATATTTTCAAATTCAAGCTATAGCCTCATTAATTCCTTCATTGAAAATTCTTCTGTCGGTAGAGATCTTGCAGTAAGCGGCACTCTGCTTTTACTGATGATCCTAATTATTCTCTTACTTTGGGCAAAAAGCCGGGGCTTATATAAAAAAGTGCCTTTGAACCTGAAAAAGGTGGTCGTCAGTACAGTGTCGGTAAATAAAACTCCAGATGGATTTACTAAAATCCCAAGCTATTCTTTTATAGAAGCATTATTGTATGGGAACAACGGAGTTGCTCGAGGAAACTCACTTGAAAAAATATATTTGATTTCGTCTCAAGACTCGAACGTTAAAAAGAATGCAAAGCAACTAAAAAGATTTTTTGATTCACCGGGCGAGCGGGAAGTTCACATCGCCCCAATCACAATGCGCGGACTTAAAGGAAATGTAAATGCGTTAAAGCAACAAATAGATCAGGCATTGGACGAGATTTTAAAGGATTACTCACCCACAGACATTATTGTAGATTTTACCGGTGGGACAAAAGAGCTCTCAACAGCTCTCTACCTATCTTGCATAGATAGGTTTATTCTGCCAGCATATTTAGAGGCTCCAAAAACAACAACCACAGGCCAAGTTAGATGATAAAAAATAATAAACAGTCTATAATTTACCTATAAATTGATGGACACAATAAAAATTGGCAAAAATATTAGAAAGGTTCGGAAGGAGAGGAAGATAACCCAAGCTCAGGTAGCTGAAAAATCCGGAATTCATCCAAATTATTACTCCCGGATTGAAAGAGGAGAGTTGCAACCTGCCTTAGATACGTTAGAAAAGATTTTTAAAGTTTTGAAAGTAAAATCTTCACAAATACTCCCATTTTAATTGGATTTTTTAGAATTCTTGTTGGCTACTTTTATTACAGTTTTAACAAAAGATTCCGAAGTCCCTTGCATCGCTACCAAAATTTTAATGGCTTCTTCCTTTGTTGCAGGCAAGTCCGGACGGTTAGTCTTTAAATAATTTATTGTTTTTTCGATTTCTTCTTTTGAAAATTGTTGTTTCATAGCGTTATTGTAACAAATACTATAGAAATATTTCCAATTTTAGAAAATTGAACATTTCCGTAGCTAAAACCCTGCTTTTTATCCGGCGCATAATTTCCCGGCTGCGGGTTTGGGACAAAATGTTTAAGCTACCTTCCCAAAGAACTTTTCGGTCTAAAATAGCTAGTTTTCTATGGTGGTTTCCGGAGCAAAGAAGAACTTGTACCCCGATACTTTCAAAGTATTGGATTGCTTCTTCGGACTGAGCTTCCAAATTTTCATCATGCTCTCTTGGATCACGGGTGATTATGTAGATTTTTACTCCTTTTTTCAGCAAATTTTCGAAAAAACGATCAAACATTTTGGCTCGTTGGTAAGTGATGAACTGGCTTTCAATTATTATTTCTTTCTCGCAATTCTGAAGGTCTTGGAAAAATGTTTGATAAAAACTGAGCTCATCAAAAAGCTTTGACTCAAGCAATTCTTCTGAGGTTTTTTTAACCGGAGTTCGCCTCCCAAAATTAAACATCAGTCTTCTCCTCACTTTCTGACTGAACTATGGCTACTTTCCCGTTATAAGCAGAGCTTGAAAACTCATTTTCAAGCGGAGCTTTCAAACTTCGTTTATAATAAGTATGTCCGAGTGCCTGGAGGTTCTTGAAGGTTTTGATTAAACTCTCGAATAGGGTGTTCCATCCTGATCCGTCTAGGCGCGCATGAGACTAGGATACTAAGGGAAGATGTAGAAAACGTTAGCTTTTTGGACTGACCAGCCTTGGGCTGTTAGTGAACTGATTTCAGTGGAGCTAAAAGCGAAAGTATAAAAGGTCCTGTTATAGGTACTACTAAAGAGCTTCATACGAGTTACACCAATTGTTCCAGCTTGTTGAGTCGCATAGGCATAAAAGTCGCTATCACCCGCTTCTGCAAAGCCTAGATTTTTGAACTCAGTTATGTCAGATGAATTTATTGCCCAGGTCCTGATTTGACCGCCATGGGTTGTGTCCGTCAGAGTTAATCTTTTGGCCATTAAGGCACCTGTCGATCCAGCGATTGGAGCTTTAAATACTGTTCCAGCTTCACTCCAGCCTCTACCTTTAAGAAAGTCGATTTCATTTTGTTTGGCGGTAAAGAATTTTTCAAAGTAATTTGGCTTAACAGAGTGATCTAAGCGCTTAACGTCTGATTTTTGCACTACTGGGGCTGCAGATGGCGAAGGAGTTGCACAGACAGCCGCCTGAATTGAGTATGGATCAGACTGAACAAAGCTACCGTTTGAGAATGTTGACTCGATTGTATAAGTATAGGATGTGCCCGAGGTAGTAGTTGTATCATTCATAGCGGTGCCTGAGGTTTCACCAACTTTGATACCACTGCCCGGAACTGTTGTAGATCTAAAAACTTTGTAGATTGCAGTATTTGGGATTGAATTCCATTCTATGTGGATTATAGGTGAGGCACCGTTACAATAGGTGGAGGTTCTGGCTGCAACAACATTAGGTTTAGCCACAGGTGTGGGGGTAGGCGCAGAACAAGTAGCAGTAGTGAGAGTTGTGGTTGCAGAGCCAATTGCTGTACCATTCCAGTTTGTTCTTGCTTCAAGAGAAAATGTGTATGACTTGTTACTTTGAAGATTATCCAGGTTGATAGCTACTCCATCCCCGTCATAAAGCTGAGTCTTGGTGCCATCAGCATTGTTTAGGAAAACCCGATAATAAGTAGTGCCACCAATAGGATTCCACTGCAAGTGAACCCGGGGCTGGGTGGGAGTCAGACAATAACTAGAGGTTGAGGCGCTGGAGAAACTGACAGTTGGAGTGACAGGGCCGACCTCGGTTAAGGTAACATCATCAAACCAGACAGTACCTCCATTATTTGCTTCTCCGATGACATAGAAATTACCCCATTCTCCTTGAGCCCCGGTGGAAAATAAGATCTTAGCTTCGCGCCAATCATTTGTACCTGATGGCAGATTATCAGTGTAAACGTAAACACCGCCTGAGACCGGAATAGCTTTTGCTGGAGCAGCAACAGTCGTACCAACTGGGCCATAAGCGACTGTGATATTGGGTTTAGTGCTGTTTTCTGATTTAACATAACCCTTCCACTGATATTGAGTATTGGGTTTAAAATTGAAAGCTTGAGTCAGGCCTGGACTACCTGTACTATTAGGAGAAATTTTAAATGAGGCCCTGCCGGTTCTTGATTTTGTATAGTCGATTGACCCCCAATCAAACTGGTTGGGCTTCCAATTCCAAACTGTTTCAAAAGAAGGATTATAGGGGGTCAGAACAGTTGGTAATACAAATATTTGAGCTGTTTCAGGCTCTAATGTGTAAGCTGTGACTGGCAGGCCGTCAGCGGTTACATAATGAGGTTTTTGGCAGACACTTTGATAATAGTCATCACAAGTCAGAATATCAACTCCGATGTTGTAAGGAGCTTTCGAATAGTTGACGAAAACTAAGCCTTTTTCAAATTGACGTTTATAGATATTATTGGCAACCTTTTCCATCTTAGCTAATGGTTTGCCGATCTTTAAGTCATAATCAGCGAAAGTGGCTTCGCTTGTTTCATAACTTAATGGCTCAGCCAAAGTGTAATGAGAGTAGAGATTAGTTAATGGATTGGTTTGGAAAAGCAAATACATTCCAAGGTGTCTTCTGGCTATTTTCTGTTCATAAACGAGTGCATTGTAGTAGCCTTTTTCAGCCAGGATTTCTGCGTATTCACACTGAAAAACCAAGGGACAGTCATTATTTGGATCCTGGCGATAATCATTAACAGTGTCTGACTCAATTATCAGTTTTTTGTTCATTGAATCTGCCAAATCAAAAAACTTCTGCAGTTGAGTATAATAGTAATCAGATCCATTAGTAGTGGCGTAGTAATCACGGTTTCCAGTTCTGAAGGGGTTTTCCCAATATGCTCCGTCAGTGACTTCCAGGTATTTTCTAACCTGAGTTATTCTTTCATCTGCTATGGAGTCCGGCTGGATAGGGTTAAAAATAACCTCTTTACCTAAGGGATTAAGCTTTGCCTTTAGAGCACCTAATGTTTGGAGGGTTCCGGCGAAGAAAGCTTCAGGATTAAAATGATCAGGAAACGCGGAGGGTGCCTCACTATTTAGAAGTCGAGGCCTGTTTAATCCATCACCAGCCCCGTCAACCAAAAGCCAATCGAGTTGATTATCCTGCATAGCTTTGGCAACTCCAGCTGCCATATGCTGTTGAAATTCTGGAATGGTTACATCAAGCACGTCCTGGCCTCCTGCTGCTTTTAATCTGTTTTCCGGTTTTGCCGGATCTGTTCCTTTACGATGGACGTACCACTGCTCTTTTAAGTTTTCATAACCTGCAAGATCGGTTTCCTCAACAAAATTTATTACGTAATAACTGTTCTGTTTTAAATTTGGATTAATTTTGTCGAGTTCTCTTATCACTATGTTGGATGAAGGCATGTTGTAGCGAGGACGGTTAGAGAAAATACCGCCGCCTTGATTGTAAAAAGTATAAGGAGTATTTGCGTTGCGGAGTAGGTTTTTGTAGCCTTCAGTTAAATCTAGATAATAGTTTATTCCCGGCTGAGGGTGCTGATTTGGGTAATAGCTGGGGAGTAATCTGCTGAATGAGGCCGCCCGATCACTGATACCATAGCTGCCGCTTTTTGTCCGATCAAATGCACCGGCTAACATAGCTGGAATGTCTGGATTAGGAGATTGTTTTGATTCCCATGTTTCCCCAAAGGGATTGAGGAATTTTTCCATTTCTGATTTAGGATTCTGGAGACGGAAGGTTTTAACATAATCAGGGAAGCTGGTTGGAGACTCCGCAGCTTTAGAGAAAAAAATTTGCGGATTTTTAATCAGGTAGATGCCTGCGACAATCCCGCCAATTAGCAAAGCGATAGTTAAAAATATAGATAGAAAGCCTTTAGAGTTAATATTCATTTAAGGATAGACATAAAAAACGTTTGTTTTGTCGATTGTCCAGCCCTGATTTGCAAGTGAATTTGTTTGGGCTGAGCTGGTTGAGAAAGTATAAAATGTTCTATTATAAGTGGAGGAAAACATTTTCATTCTAGTAATACCAATTGTGCCTGCCTTGAGCGTTGAATAAGCATAAAAATCACTGTCGTTTGATTGAAGATAACCTTTGCTTTTTAAATCATCAATATCAGATTGGTTAATAGCCCAGGTTCTAATTTGAGCTCCATTAGCGCTATCAATTAGATACATTCTTTTGGCCATTATGGTATCCGGAGTACCGACTACAGGGGCTCTAAATACAACTCCAGAATCAGCCCAGCCGCGGCTTTTGAGGAAATCAATCTCATTTTGTTTGGCGCTAAAGAAGGTCTCGAAATAATTACTTCTAACCTGATGATCAAGTCTTCTAACTACTGAGGTTTGAACTACAGCGGGTGTTGGGGTTGGGGTGGGAGTTGGTGTTGCGGTTGGTGTTGGTGTTGGTGTTGGTGTTGGAACATGTGTGGGCGTAGGGGTAGGAGTTGGCGTAGAGCAAATAGCTGCCACAATGGTATAACCATCACCCTTGATATCTGTGCCACCTGGGAGATCTACTTCGACTGTATAAGTATATGGGGTACCGGAAGTCAGATAAGTATTATTTAGCCCAGTGCCTGAGGTTTCGCCGACTTTGACAGCGCCTGCTACCCCTGGAGTGGTTCTAAATATTCTATAAAAGACACCACTCGGCACTGCTGTCCACTCTAAATGATTTATAGCACCTGTAGCTCCGCAATAGGAAAGCGATCTGGTAGGCACAACATTCGGTTTAATTTGTGGAGTAGGAGTTGGGGTGGGAGTTGGTGTTGCGGTCGGTGTGGCGCTGGGAGAGGGCGCGACGATAACAGGATTGGCTACGTTATACAAATAGAAAACATTCGAGGCATCAACAGTCCAGCCTCTTTGCTGGAGGGCAGTGATTTCAGACTGATTCTTAGCAAATTCATAGAATGTTTGGTTGTATGTAGAGGAAAAGTATTTCATTCTGGTGACCCCGATACTGCTTGGCTGACTGGTGTTGTAGGCGTAAAAATCACTGTCGTTTGATTCAGAGAAGCCGAGGGATTTGATTCTATTCCGATCATTGACATCTAAAGCCCAGGTTAGGATTTGAATACCATTAGCAGAGTCATTTTTATACATTCGGTAAACAGGTGCAGAATTCGGTGTGCCGGCTTTTGGTGCATAAAATATAGAGGTAGAAGCTGATCTCCAATTCCTTGGTAAAAGAAAATCAATTTCGTTTTGTTTTGTAGTATAAAAATAATTGAAGTAATTAGTTTTGGCAGTACTCTCAAGTTTGGTAACTGCGGAAGTTAGAACAGTTTGGACAGGTGGAGGTGTGCCTGTATTTGAAGAAGGTGAGGGTACAGACGAGGGTGAAGGCGAAGCTGAGCCAGCATTCCAATCTTGTAGTACTTGTTGAGTAACAAAGATAACTCCCCTCTTAGCAGGAACAGAATGCGATGAGGCAGGGGTCCCATCTAAATTATAAAGTCCGGCTCCCCCACCGTTGTAATTACTGTAAGAATTATTCCAATAAACATAACCCTTTTGGAATCTTCTGAGGAAAACTCCGGAGGCGACTTGCTCCATACCGCTAACTGGCTGGCCAATTTTTAGATCCCACTCCCTAAAGAAGGTTTCAGAATCAAATTGAGGGCTGGTTTGAACTGGCGTGTAATAAACAAGCAAAGTTTTACTGTTTCTAAAAAGGTTTAGGAATGAAGCGAGATAATAGCGGGCGAAATTTCTTTCGTTTTCACGGTTAGTCTGGCTGAAACAATAGCTAACTGGCTGGCCGGATGCGTTCTGGCAATTAACATTAGTGTTTACGACAATCATTAAGTATTTATTCAATCCGGAGGTCATATCGAGCATAGAATTTAATTGTGAAAGACGGCCAGATGAATTCATATCCAGAGCTAAATTACCCAAAGGATCTTCCCACATTGCTCCGTCAGCCCGGGGTTTGCCACTGCCGGCTTCGTTTGAAAGTAAAGTTCTAGTGAAGTCAATTCCAACACCGCCTGAGTTAACGAACAGAAGTTTATTTGGACCCATAGCAGCTTTAGTATCTCTAAATAATTCAGCCCATCCAGCTGCCCAGCCAGAGGCAATATTATCGGGAACTTCGGCCATATTTATACCAGGAATCGTTGGAGCAACTCCGTCTGCTAAAAAGCCGTCCATATTCATTTCATTCATTGCCTGAACTACTTTAGGAACCATATAAGCGCGGAAGTTAGGATTTGTAATATCAAAGGTTCTGGCACCTGTAATACGGTTTTCTCTGGTTGGAGGCAGGTCTTTTTTATGAACAAAGAAGGTTTCACATTTTACACTCCCACACATTTGATCATTGGCTGCTGAACTCCAAATATCGGATCCTAAATTACCGTCAAAATTTACGTCATAAAAGACATGATAGCCAATGTATTTAGCATTTGGGTTGGTTTGTTTTAATTTTGTAGCGATATTAATAAGGCGCTGTCTGTTCGATGTAGGTTTTGAATTTGCTCCCTGCAACATAGCGCATTCTTCAAAAATGATTGAGGAGTTAGATTTAGCTAGATAATCTATTTCGGACTGATCAACAGCTGGATCTGTTTCACGACCAACGTATTTTGGTCCGCGTCTGTAGCAGCCGGTGGTTAAAGCAACCGGGATATCGGGGTTGGAGGCTAATTTCCGAGACCAGGGATCTCCAAAAGGGTTATAGTGGGATTCAAAAGAAATATCCGGGGTAGCGGCTTTTGAAAAGAAGTTTGTAGGGTCGTTTACTATAAATACTCCAGCGACTACTCCACCTATAAGCAGGCCGATGGTTAAAAGAATTGACAGAAATCCATTGGAATTTATATTCACTTAACTAATACTCATACTATTATGAACGGTTGTCAATAGTTTCGTGAAAAGAGCTATGAAAAATGATTTTTGTCATAGATATATTAATTGGGGTGTACTAAACTCTAGTTAATCCGGTTAGCACTAAAGCTGGCGGCTCAGGAAAGAGGTGATTTAAAAATGGCAAAGAATCAAAATGATAAGGACCATCTAAGCGAGGAAAAGAAGCATACAGAGGCTGAAAAGATTGCTCTCACTGGCGAGGAAGCTATGGACGGCGATACAGCTGATTTAGAATCTGATGATGATATGTTGGAGAATGCGCACGAAATGGGCCTTTATAAAGGTGATGACGGAGCACATCCTCAAGAATTAAATCTGGCTGCAGAGGTCCAAAATGCGGAAGACGGAAGACGGGGGATGGATTAAGCTCGAAATCTAAGCTCAGATTCAGTATAATACCTATGTTATTGACGCGTACATCTAGTGTCATCGATATCCGCTGGATATTGAAAACAGGTCCAGTAGCTCAATGGTAGAGCACTTCCCTCTTAAGGAATAGGTTCAGGGTTCGAGTCCCTGCTGGATCACATTCTACGGTTTCTTCTATTATCTTCGGGATTCTTGCTACAATAACCTCATGAGTGATCATCTAGTTACAAGCGGGTTAACAATAACTCTAGATGGGTTTGGGGCTGGTGTAAATCAAAGCTTTGATAAACCATTTGGAGATAATTTTGACTCAGAGTTATTGGACCGCTGGATGTTTGCCGAGCCAGAAAAGGAAAAACATAAAAAAGAAATATGAGTTATTCTGGATGCAGGAGTATTTATTATTGGTAATAACATGTTTGAAGCGAATTACTCACTTACCCCTGGGATTAATAAATTTATCAAGTGAGAATAATGCACTTGTCATTTCGTAAAGGGTAAATAAATACATTATAAAGAGAAAAAGGCTGAGGCTTTTACCGATACTTACCAACCATTGAACCCAGTTGACATTAACCAGGCTTACCTCGGGAACAACTACAAGAACCAAGAGTTGAAGATAAAAAACTATAATCATGAGATATATGTTTTCTTTTATTTCGTTTTTAGTGTTCTTAAAAATGGATTTGTTTTTTTCTACCTCAATTTTGGTCAGATATCCAACTAGGAAAGTGCTTGAAGCTAGATTAAGGCCTAGAAAAGCTCCCATGATCTGAAGAGATTGATTCTTTAAGAAACTTGATAGAAATCCGGTTGATAAGAAATAATCACCCATTAATATTGGAATTTCCAGTATTAACGCTAAAAAGATAAAGCCCAGGATTCTAATCATTAAAAAGTTTATTCTTTATTTGAAATATTTGGTTCATAAGTACATTAAAAGCTTCATTATTATTAATCTCAGTATCTATATCGATATCTAACTCTCGAGTTTTTATATTTTGATCGCTGGTGATAACCCTACTCTGCAATTTAGCTTTAATTTTTAACTTGTAACTCCCTCCACCCTTAGTTACGTAGTCTACGCTTTGCTTAATGAATTCATTATCTGGATTAACTATTAGCAATCCATCTTTATTCTTCAAAGAGATTTCTGCATTTGTAATACCTATTTCATCCTGAAGTTCATGCAAATCTTCATTAAGACTATTCTTAATATTGAGCAGATTTGGAGCTGCAAATCGGAAATCAAGTTCTTCGATTTTTCCTGAATACTGCTTAACTATACCCCAAAAGTTTCTTTCGATGGTGACTGGATTCACATTTAGAACATATCCATAAGGATTCAGTTCATGATTCAAATGATCGACCAAATCTCTTAGTGCGTTGCTTGGATCATGGAAAACAGAACTTTTTGATTCAAAAGCAATCATCTGTCCTGTTTCAGGACTGTTATTAATATTGATAAATATCTTACAAGTCGGCCAATTATCCTCAATCTTCTTTTCAAAATTCTTTTCCGGTGGTAAGTTTACAGTTATTGTTGACTTCCTACCTATTTTCGAAAAAATAAAATCATCATTAGTTTTTATATGTGCGTAAGCTAAGCTCATATTCTGCCCCAACATGTAATGTTTCTCGAAAATTATTTTTAAAATCTCCGTTTTTGTGTACTTTTTTACTGGAAAAAGATTCTTTTGGGCAACCGGGTTTAGAAAAAATCGATAATATTCAACCTTCATGCTCTGGGTAATGTGAGGGTAATTTAACAGAAACTGCTGAGATAATAAACACCTATGATCGTTTTATGCGAATATAATGGTTTGTTATTTTACTTTATAAAAGAGTACGAGGGTGAGGAGGAAGGCTAGGCTGCCCGAGATAATCATTTGAGCATAGGATAAATTATAGTTTGAGGCGGTTAAGAGAGAGCTGCCGCCGACCGCGGCGCTGATTGTTAAAAGCAGTGCGCCGACTGCAAGAGTTTTAATTAGGCCGGATTGATTTGTTTTAAAGGCGAATCCGGCTGTCGTCATACTGACTAAGGCGGCAAGTATTCCGAATACGCGATGAAAAATTCTGATGTCAGATTCCAGATTGAATTTAAGGGTTAACCCTAAAAGAATTACTGAGAGAAGAATCAGGGCCTGGGCTATAACTATTTTTTTCATTTCTGAATTTAGTGTAGCACTTTTTAGATCACAATTTAGCGGTAAGATATAATTGATTGATGAGTAATATATATGTCGCTCTTCTGCGAGGAATTAATGTCGGCGGAAATAATAAAGTTAGTATGAAGAGCTAGCAGATGAGGATTAGAAATTGTAATCCTCGAGGAAACTATATATTTTAATGAAGAATTTGGAATAACCCTGGACTATTAGAGACTCTCACAAGCCAGACCATCATGATCTCTGTCTAAATCATCAACGTTATTAGAAGCACTTCCACCTTTAGAATTGAAATAGGCTTGAGCTTCTGAATGACTAGAAAAATCTTTACAGTCTTTATCACCTGAAGTTATTTGAGGAGCAGGAGCTATAGTAGGAGCGGGTGTCGGTGCGATTGTTGGCGTAGGGGTAACTATTGCTTTTGCGGTGACTGATGGCTTAGGTGTAGGTGTAACTGTTGGTTTTAGGGTCGGTTTTACTGTTGGGCTTGGAGTGATTGATGCGGCAACTGAGGGTTGTGGTGTAGGTGTGGGAGAAGGAATCTCAGAAGGAGAAGGGACCGGCTCTAGTGAAGGCGGTACAGATGGTGAGGCAGAGCTTTCAATCCGAGTTTCTGTAGCAACACCCTGGATTTTATCGGACTCAACAGAAACACTTGGGGTAAAAACTCCGGCTAGCATTAGTAGTCCTAACAACCCTCCTCCAAAGTATTTTATGCCCCTGCTTCTAGTAAATTCTCTTTTGAGAATACTTTGAACCAAAGCAGGTTTTATTATGCTTAGTACTAAAAATATAAAACTGATAAAAGCTAAAAAACCAAAGAATCCTGCCATAATTTATCTCCGGGCAGGAATTGATGAGATTATAGGTGTTAATAACTATAAAATCAACTATGGGTTATAATTATTGGAGCAGAAGTTTTCCTATCCTAAACTTAATTAAAGCGACAAAGATCAGGCAGATAATTAGAGTCCAAAGCGGAAAAGCATAATAACTAAAAGTCCAAACTGGCAGCGATAAAGTGGTAATAAATGCCGATGCGGCTGCGAACAGATAGGCTTTATATTCTCCTGTTTCGGGGAAATACCAGGACTTAATTAATGTTGGGAAACAAGCAACCAGATCAGCCGTCAAGCTTAGAGTTAAAGCGATCATCGCATCCTGAGTTAAGAGCCATAAAACTATGGCTAATAAAGAAACTGAACCACATAAAAAATCAAACCGGCTAAGCTTCCATTTTGCATTTTTGTTTAAGAATGAAGCGAGCAGAACGAGAAGCGGACCAAAGCCGATTCCAAAAGTCATGAGGGAGGAAATGCCGACACCTTGTGAAATTTGGGCCGCAAATCCAATTAAAGGAGCGAGAGCCCACAAAAACCAGGTTACTTGATTGGGTTTAGCGTGGCCTTTTATGACTGCATAAAGATAGCTGGAAGTTCCTAAAATGTTTAGCAGGAAAGCCAATATAACAAAGCGTTCATCAATCATTGTTCTATTCTATTTAATTATTAAGTAATATGCGAGAGACTGAGAGGTTTAATAGCTCGGCTTGACAGTTATATTGATTACTGATTAGATAAGATAAGTTATGAAATTCTTTTATAGCGTTACAGCTTTTGTTTTAGTATTCACTTTGCTTCTGACACCTGCTTTAGCACAGGATGAACAAGCTTCTGATTCAGCCAAGGTTGATGTTTATGGGTTATTTTGGCCGGTAGTTCCAGGCAAAACTCTTGGTGATCCGATGTTTATGTTTAAACAATTAAAAGAAACGCTCAGTGGGATGTTTACATTCGGGACTGTTGCTAAATCTGAGTATCATCTTGAATTATCGGAAAAAAGACTGGTCGAAGCAGCAAAGCTCACGGAGGATAAAGATTTCGGTAATGCGGTAAAGTCTATTGAGCTTAATACAGAAGCCAGAAGTGAAGCTTTGAAGCTAAAGAAGCGGGCTGTTGAGGAAAAAGCTGATACTTTAGAGCTGACAAATAAACTGGTTAAATCTTTAGAGAATCAAGAAAAAGCATTATTATTTTTAAGTTCACAGATGACAGATGAGCAAAAGAATAAATTAAGTGAAACCTTAAAAGAACTGCCACTTCAAATCTCAGAAGCTAAGTAATTAGAGCGTTTTAACAACTTCTTTACAAAATTTTCCTAATATTGCATTTTTACTATGGGGGTCGTACAATTCCTGTAGTGGTTAGTTTAAGCAGATTCATTTCAGACTGTTAGTCTAGTAATGTTAAGGCTCTCTAATACTAGATTGGCGGTGATTACTATTAAAAAACTTTTTGTAGGCTCCCTTCCCTGGGCAGTTGATGACCAGAAATTAGGAGACCTTTTTTCACAATTCGGTTCAGTAGTTAGTGCAGTTGTATTACAAGACAGAATGACCGGCCGTTCACGCGGATTCGGTTTTGTTGAAATGGAAAATGACGCAGAAGCAATGGAAGCAATTGAGAAATTAAACGACTCCGATATGGAGGGTAGAAAGATCGTTGTTAACGAAGCTAGACCAAGGGAAGACAGATAAGGACTTCGTCCTTGCGATCCTACGGATCTAAAGAGGACCTTGCCTTAGGGAGAGAGCCACGGGCCTTAAAAACCCGTGGAACTTTCTTTTCTTATTCATTCAATTAATCCACACTCTTTATTTATAAATTCTCGTGAGACTTGAACAAACATCGCAGATACTCCAAAATTAAACCTATGACTCTAAAGTTTGGACTTATTTTAGGCGGTGTGACGATTGGGACTCTGATTTTAATATTTGGGGTATATAAAATATTCTTAAGTAAACCTGGTGCAGCCCCCCTGCCCTCGCCCATTTTAACCACCAGAGATAATACGGCAGTTGAATCATTACCAGTATCTTCTGAGACTCCGAATTCGTCTACTAAGCCGACTGGATCTGTAAAACCAACAACAAAGCCGACATCATCTAAATCAAGCATCGGCACATTAACTGTACTGCAGGACAATACTGATGGGGCTAGTCAAACAACGGGAAGTTCTGCAATCTCTGGAAGTATCAGTTTAGCTGGTAATCCGCCGACAGGCACATCAATCGTAATCGTGGCCCGTAAAACGGGCACTACAGATTCATTTAAAACTGTAGTCAGCGGAATTACGGCTGCCAGCAATTCAACCTGGGCATGGAGTACAGCAACTATTGGCACTACTTATGATTTAATAGCTATTTTGAAAGGCTCTTCTAACGGGGTTGATACTGATTATGCAGCTTCTCAAACCTATGTGGTAACAGCTCCGGCATTAAATCAGGTTTTTTCTCTTAATGCTTCAACTGCGCCTTCTTCGCCGAGCGGAGCTGCAACTATTACCTGCGGCACTAAAGCGGCAAATAATATGTGGAGTGCGAATATCAATTTTCCATCTGTTGATGGAGCAGCTTATTATAAAATGCAGGTTGGGACGACTAGTGGTGCATCTGATATTAATTCAACTTCTCAGGCCGCTCAATCTGGAACTAATCAAATCGTGAATGTGACGATTACAGATAGTGTGATTTATTATGCGCAGTATGCGGTTGCGAATGTACTTAATCCAACTGCGATTCAGTACTCCGGATTTTCAACGCCCGCTACAGTCAAGTGCCCTTGAGGAGAAAGGTGTCACGGGTACCAAAGGTACAAAAGGTACCAAAGGTACCAAAGGTACCAAAATGTATCAAAGGTACAGCAAGATTATATGGGACTTGTGGAGCTTTTAATGGTTGTGGTACTTTTAATTTAATGCTCAGAATCGCGGCTATTGCAGTTGCTGTAATTATTTTTGGACTTATTTTATTTGATGTTTGATTCATAACTTCGCGATATATAAAACCTAATCTGCCTTTTATGAGTCAATCTCAGAAATTAGGATCAGGGCAGGCGGTTATTTCAGGAACGATCCATCTTAATGGACCAATACCTCAGGGATCTTCAATTAGTATTGGAATAAGAGATCACGGAACAACTGGTGATTATCAAATTTTTACTTCTGGATTGACGGCAACAGATGATAGTGCTTGGCAATATAATCAGGCTGAGGAAGGCAAATCTTATCAACTTCAAGCTTATTTAGATTTAAATGGAACTCATAACGCAACTTCAGAGCCGATTACAGTCAGTGCACCAGCAACAGAGGAAGTCTTAACCATAAATATAGTTACTCCTCCATCATCAAGTCCACAGCCTGCGACCATTTCGGGAACTCTTTATGTTAATGGTTATATCCCTCAGGGTGCGGTAGTGGATGTTTTAGGCCGTAATTATGGAAGCACTAATGATTTTACGGTGATTGTCGATAATTTGTCAGCGCAGGTGAAGCGAACAATAACTTATTCAAATGCAGTGGCGGGACAAAAGTATGAGGTTAAGGGCCAACTGATTGATAGTAGTGGGGCGATTATTGGTGATTCTTCAGTTATGATTATTTCTGCGCCTTCTGACAATGCGGTAATGACAATTAATTCCAGTGCTCAACCGCCAGCTGGATCTATCACTCCTATAGGAAGCACTACACCTTCTGGTGGCCCTACTGCTTCGACTGCTCCTGCAACAGGTAGTTCAGCAATTTCCGGGACAATTAATTTTAATGGTTCGGCTCCGGGCGGAACGTCAATTGTGATTTTGGCAAAACAGCCAAGCGATACACAATACCAGGTGGTGGTAAATGGAGTAACACCGGCAAATGGAGCGACTTGGACATGGAATGGAGCGAATGCTGGAACTACTTATAATATGGTAGCGGTTCTTAAGGGACAACAAAATAATCAAAATATTGATTATGCAGATTCACAAACTTATACAGTCGCGGCTCCAGCACAAAATCAATTATTTACACTTAATACCGGGATCTCAATGGGTGCGCCATCTGGTTCGGTTTGGATAACTTGTGGGACTAAGAATAATAGCAATGTCTGGAGTGGCAATACTGTCAATTTTACATCTGTAAACGGCGGGCAATATTATTCATTCCAGGTCGGCAGCACTAGTGGAGGTTATGATATAGCTAACATCCAGCAAGCAGCTCAATCAACGACTAATCAAACAATTGGAGTTAGTAATTTAAATGATAGTGTAATTTATTATGCTCAGTACGCTGTTTCGAGTGTAACTAATCCAACACCAGCACAACTGTCTCCTTATTCAGGTGTTTATACGTTGAAGTGTCCTAATTAATGATATAATTAGCACTATGGGACGTGTACTGAATATTTCTCCAGAGAACCGCGGTCTTATCCTGGTAACGCAGCAGGTATTACTAGCAAGCAAATATGAAAAATTAGCAGTTAAAGCTCGTGAAGGCAATTGGAGGGCTGAGCCACCGGTGGTTTTGAGCGAAATGCCTGACAGTTATAAAGGAGGATTTAGATTTCATTTATATAATGGAGCACATCGACTCATAGTCGCATCCGAGGGAAGTTTAGAACTAAGAGGATTAGTTGTTAATAATGCGAGCGAGATACCAAGTCGTGAAGCAATTCGAGCGCCTAGGGAAGATGAGCCAAGAGTTTGGACTCCTAATGAAAGATTAGAAGCTGGACTAAGGGTTTGTTTAGGAAGTAATTTGGAAAATGTACAACCTGGAAGCTGGAAAAAGTTCCGTAATACTCAATATGATTTAGCTGCACTACTACAGGAACTGCAGGCTCAGGAAGAAGCGGGGCTTCTTGAATCTCTTACCACTATCTCTTAAACCAGATTGTTTTCGCTAATTAGTTCCAAGAATTCTTTTTTTAGGTCAACGTGTTCCATTCTCTTACTTATTCTGTCCCAATCAGATTTTTGAGAAATATGCATTTTGGCGGCTTTATCTTTTATGTCGAAGACATCTGAGATGTCGATTATTGTAGTGAAGTTTTCGTCGGGAACTCCGGCGGGTTGGCCAAAGGCCTTATTTGATAAGCCATTCTTTTCGTAAGCATCCATATAACTTTGAGGAACACCGACATGGTAAAGGCGGACGTGTTTTTGAGTATCTTTCATCCAGTCTTTAAAAGCTTGGGTTGCCGCTTTGGAGATTTGTTTATGATCGGGATGATTGGAGATGCCGTTTTTTTCAAAAGTTATAACAATGTCGGGATTAATTTCTTTAATTAAAGGCAACATTTTATTTACCAAATCTTCAACGCTAGTTTTATCTACTTCTCCATCCATTAAATCTAAATAGCGGATTTGTGAAACTCCGAGAATAAAGCCGGCTTTGCCGTGCTCCAATTCTCTTATTTTACCGAGTTCTTCTGGGGTAATGTCACCATACTCGCCTGTCATGCCGGCCTGACCTGTGGTTGCAGAAATTATTTGAACTTCATTTCCGGCTCTAGTTAATTTAGCAATTGTGCCGCCTGTGGCAAATGTTTCGTCGTCGGGATGAGCAAAGATGAACAGCGCTTTCATGAGGATATTATACATTGTATTATGTAGCAGGTATTACGTATTATGCGCATGATGATACATACTACTTAATACCTAATACAATTTATGCAACTATTTAATTCATACTCAGCTAAGATTGAAGATTTCCAAACTTTAGGAGAAAGAGCCGTAAAAATGTATGTATGCGGAATTACTCCGTATGACACAACCCATTTAGGACATGCGTTTGTTTATGTGCAATTTGATGTTTTAAAAAGATTTCTTGAGTTTAAAGGATATAAAGTTACTTATACTCAAAATGTTACAGATATCGATGATGATATTTTAAAACGAGCAAAAAGAGATGGCAGAGACTGGATTGAACTTGGGAATCTATGGACTGAGAAATTTTTAAAGGATTTGAAGGACTTGAATGTAAAAATGCCTGGTCACTACATAAAGGCTACAGAGGCGATGGATGAGATAGTTGAAATGGTTAAAGGGCTAATTGGTAAAGGGTTTGCTTATGAGAGAAATGGGGATGTATATTTTCAAGTGGCAAAGTTTCCAGAATACGGAAAATTATCAAAATATTCTGAGAAGGAGATGTTAAAACTTTTGAAGGAGCGCGGCGGAGACCCATCTGATCAAAACAAACGAGCAGCTTTAGATTTTCTTTTGTGGCAGAAATCGAAGGATGATGAACCTTTTTGGGAATCACCCTGGGGCCGCGGCCGACCTGGTTGGCATATAGAATGCTCGGCAATGATAAAGAAAACTTTGGGTGAGCAAATTGATATTCATGGCGGCGGATTTGATTTAATTTACCCGCATCACGAATCAGAGATTGCACAATCAGAGAGTTTTACCAGTCGCCGACCATTTGTTAAAAACTGGATGCATGTAGCAATGGTTTCATATCAAGGCGAGAAGATGAGTAAGTCTTTAGGGAATTTGATTTTAGTTGGTGATCTTTTAAAAACTTATTCTGCTAATTCAATTAGGTTAATGTTGTTGTTAAATCATTATAGAAAGAGTTGGGAATATACAGAAGCAAGCATGAAAGAAGCTCAAAGAATAATGGATGGACTCGAGCATTCCTTTAACGGGGTTCAGGCGGATGATACTGGTGTCGAGGAATTATTGATAGATTTAGAAAAGGATTTTAATACGGAGCTCTCTTTAAAAAGAATTGTGATTACTTCAAAAACACAACCCGGCCGGTCAAAGGCAGCTTTGGAAATTCTAGGGATGTAATTTTAGTTTAGGTTAGATAATTGAAAACTGAGGGCTTTATCGAGACTTGATTCAACTTTCTTCATATAGACTACTTCGTATTTAGGGAAATATAGGAATATGGCTGGTGATTGATCAGCTAATATTCTTTGAAAATCCTGATATTTTTGTTTTCTGGTATTTAAATCTGTCATTTTACGACCATCTTCTAAATCTTTATCTACCCTGGGGGATGAAATACCGGAGATATTGGTGATACCTTTTTGAGTGGAGTGCCAAAGAGAATATTGATCGGGGTCGGCTGGAATGTTTTGGGTGATTAAAAGTGCCTGGAAGTTTTGGGGGATACCGGATTCTGGGCGAAGCACTGCTTTGAGTCCGGCATTATTCCAGGCCTCAACAACTTTTTCACCGACTGCTTCAAGAGAACTCGTGGCGGTTAAAGTAATTGTTTCATCTTTGCCTTTTTGGACTTTATCTAAATATTCTTTAGCCTTTTCCTGATTGTTTAGGAAGTCTTTGACTGCTGGATTAAATGCCCAAGAGGATGGAGATATCGAGGTTTTAGCGATTTCGGTATTCGCAATTTCAGGAGCTGAGAAAGCAAGTCCGAGACGCAAATTCTCATCAGAAAGATTGGGATCTTCGGTATTTAGAAAGATTGTTACTAGCTGGTGGAAATTAGTAAAACTTTTTTGACTTAAATTATTAAAATTTAAATCACGGGTTTCATTGATTCCGAGTAGTGCTTGAACTTCACCTAATTTAAAAGCCGTTTTAGCAATTTTTTCATTGGGATAAAAAGTAATTCCGACTAAAGGTAATGTTATGTCTTCTGATTCCAGGGTTAATTTTTTAACAAAAGGGCCATCTTTTTTTATAGTATCTACCCGATAAGGGCCGACTCCAATTAGTTCAAAACCAAATTGGTTGTCAGCTTTTCTAAGAATTGGTTTGGTCAGCAATGTCGGTTAGGGGCTAAATGATTCAGCTAATTTAAACTCGAGAGTTTGGTCATCAATTGGATTAATTTGGACATCTGGAATTGATATATAGATCTCAGAGGCTTTAACAGGTTGACCGTCGATCCATTTTAAATCCGGCTTCAATTTAACTTTATATAAATTGGCCTCAGAGTTTACCTCCCAACTTTCAGCCAGCTCTGCTGAGGGTGAACCGGTTTTATCGACTCTTATTAGCGGTTCGGAGATTAAATTTAAGACAACATCAGGCAAGTCACGTTCTTCGTGAGTGCCGACTATGCCTTCTGAAATTTGATCATGACCACTGACTACCAGAAAATAATAGGACAGCGAAGAGATTATGAGAATAATGGCGGCTGCAGAAATCAAAAACCATTTTTTACGCCTGAAAAAAGTCAGGACAAAGTTAATAATAAAGAAGGTTTGCTGCTTTGCAGTAAAAGACATACGGAAAAATTAATTAACCATTACTCCCACAAGAGCGGTTAAAAGAAAAAGAGATGAGACAATAATAGTAAGGACGAAAAGGATTTTTTCAGCTCCTCTCTTAGTGCCGTAGAAGCCCATGTCTCCACCAAATGTAGAACCTAAACCAGTTCCTTTGGATTGCATCACGACTAACGCAACGAGCGCGATCCCAAGAATTATTTCAATAACAAGTATAGCGTTGTGCATATATCAGCGTCTCATTTAGTGTTTACTGGTAAGCCAGTGAAAAAAGTGACTTGCAAATCCTATCATAAAAGAGGCGATAATTGCTACCCAAAGAACGGTTAAATGGGTGGCGGGGATCACTCCTCCCAAAAAAGGACCACCAGGGAAATCATAAGGAACTAATTTAAAGTTAGGAATAATTGTTGTTAGCAAGTAAAGCGCAATAACATTAATAACCCAAGTAAAAATTCCTAAAGTTAGGATATTTAAAGGTAAAAAAACAATTTTAAGGAGAGGGATAATTATTATATTCATGCCCATAAGCCCTAGAGCGCCAATTGCTAAAGTTTTGAAGCCGCCGGTATAGTAAAGTCCGGGGAAGATTTCGGTCACCCCCCAAAGAATAATAAGATTAATCAGATAGTTTAATAAGGCAGTTTTAATCACTTAATATATTATACATTATGAAACTACGGTCTTTTAAGGATTACCGCTTAGGGTCTGGGAGTATAATTTCTACTTTTAAGCGATTCCATATGTTTTTGCTATATGGAGTTAGACCAAAATCAGAGGCATGAAAGAGATGTATTTTTGAGTCTTTTACATCCATTTGTACCCCAACTTTTAAATCCTTTGATGGGAGTTCTGAATATGGTCCTGTTATCACTTCCCATCTTCCAACCCGTCCAGTGAGATCAGTTCTTTCAAACTTAGTCCCGGGGACCATATCTTCTAGATTAACAGAGTGGGCTTTTTGTGTTGCATAAAGAGACGCGTTTTCTGATCCATTTGTTTCTTTTATATCTATCATCAATGAATTCTAAATTGTAAGAACGAGGGTGTCAAATCCCTATCAGACTAAATTATTCTTTTGGTAAAAAGGCTTTGGCTCGAAGTTTTTTGTGATAGGTTATGGCGAAGCGGTGGGACTCGTTTCTTATTTTTTGAAGCAATCTAAGACCTAAGTTTCTTTTAGGTAATTTTATAACTTCGCCTTCAGGCGGATACAACCACTCTTCTCTTTTTGCTAAACCGTAAATCGGGATATTATTAAATTGTTTAATTGCTAAATTGCTGTTTGTTTTTAGAGTTTGGTTTATTGCTGCAACTACCGCGGTCACTTGTCCCCGACCTCCATCGATTAGAAACAGCTGCGGGATTCCCCATTCAGGATGATTGAGTCTTCGCCCCATCATTTCAGCGTGCATAGCAAAGTCGTTGGGTTTGCCAGTGATTTTTATTTTAAATCTTCGATACTGAGACTTATCTATTCCCCCATTAGTTAAGACAACCATTGAACCGGTTGCTTCTTGGCCTTGGAAATTAGAAATATCATAGGCTTCAATACGCGAAGGAAGCTCGGGAAGATTTAGGGCTTTTTGGAGTTCTTCTAAAGAGTTCTGGTTTAAATCCTCTAGGAAATTAGGATTTACTAGATAATTAGTGATTTTTGTGGGAGCAGTTATGTAGTTGATTCCTTCCATAATCTTTTTTATCTTAGAAGCTTCTTCGTAGTGTTGCTCTTTTGAAAGCAGAGTCATTTCTTTAGTGAGATCTTCTAGAAGTTCGGCTTTTTTACCATCAAGGAATTTGGAGAATCTATTAATGATTTTTAAATAGTCTTCTTTGGAGATTGTTCCAGCACATGGCCCAGGACATAATCCAATATGGTAGTAGAAACAAGGCCTAGGTTTAACTTTCCCTTGATACTGATTGCTTGAGACATAATACTTACTGGAGCACCAAGGAAAAACTCTTCTAAGCTTTTTTAAGGTAGTTTTTACTGTTGTGGCTGAAGGATACGGACCGAACCATTTTTTTACTTTGATTAAATCTTTTTTGCGGGCGGTAATAATTTTAGGAAACTCTTCATCTGTAACAACAATGTAGAGATAATCCTTATCATCGGTTAACTTGATGTTATAAAGAGGCATGAATTTTTTAATTAAATTTGCCTCCAGAATTAAGGCTTCAATTTCAGACTCGACGATTATTGTTTCGGCGGAGGCTATATTCTCTACAAGCTTTGTGGTTTTAACATCGTGCCAGGATTTACTGAAGTATGAAGATACACGACTAAAAAGGTCGATCGCTTTGCCAACATAAATAACTTTGCCCTCGCTATTTTTATAGATGTAAATTCCTGGTTTATGAGGAATTAATTCGGGAGTGATGAATGATGGAACCATGAGGGTATTTTATCAGAATTACCAGTAAATTTATTCTTTTCTAGAGGATTTATGATGCAGAAGTAGAGTAACGATATAGAAGAGGGCGATGATGATAAGGCCGCCGAAGATTTCTACCGCAAAGATTTTATAGGAGAGGATCGGGACAACATCGATGATTCTGGTGTCATCCGTTCCGGTAAACCTAACTTGAAATGCATCCTGATAGGAGTGCCAGATAGCTCCGGTTTTTAGGTTGAAAGAGTATTCTAAATTTCCGAAGGGCGGAATTTCCGGAGTTTCAATTAATTTGATAGTTTCCGGCTG
>CXWK01000103.1_pt4 | contig 42768 bp, 34 predicted proteins | sample 590851 | NCBI WGS metagenome assembly CXWK01 (sample SAMEA3498364, study PRJEB10139) | wastewater metagenome | biome: wastewater treatment plant; material: activated sludge | place: Denmark | collected 2014-08-01 | reverse complement strand
CGTAGACCCTCGTCCATCGCGATCGCCTTGCCCAACTCGACGGTGATCGCCACGTTGTCACCCGGCATCACCATCTCAGTACCCGCCGGCAACTGAATCGTGCCCGTCACGTCAGTCGTACGGAAAAAGAACTGCGGCCGATAATTGTTGAAGAACGGCTTATGACGCCCACCCTCACCCGAAGTCAACACATACACCTGACCCTCGAAATTGGTGTGCGGCGTGATGCTGCCCGGCTTGCACAACACCTGGCCGCGCTCGACATCTTCCTTCTTCGTGCCACGCAACAGCGCACCAATGTTGTCGCCCGCCTGGCCCTCATCGAGCAACTTGCGGAACATCTCCACACCCGTGCACACCGTCTTCTGCGTATCACGCAAACCAACGATCTCGATCTCGTCACCGGTGTGGACCTTGCCCTGCTCGACCTTGCCCGTGACGACCGTGCCACGACCAGTGATCGTGAACACATCCTCAATCGGCATCAAGAACGGCTTATCCAACTCACGAACAGGCTCCGGCACCGAGTTGTCACACGCGTCCATCAACTCCATGATCTTGGCCTGCCACGCCTCATCACCCTCAAGAGCCTTCAACGCGCTGACCCGCACGACGGGAGCGGTATCACCAGGGAACTCATACTCGCTCAACAGTTCGCGGACCTCGAGCTCGACCAGCTCGAGCAGCTCTTCGTCTTCGACCATGTCGGCCTTGTTCAACGCGACCACGATGTAGGGCACACCAACCTGACGGGCCAACAACACGTGCTCACGGGTCTGGGGCATCGGACCATCAGTCGCGGCAACCACGAGGATGGCACCGTCGACCTGCGCGGCGCCAGTGATCATGTTCTTGATGTAGTCCGCGTGACCCGGCATGTCGACATGCGCATAGTGACGCTTCGCCGTTTCGTATTCGATATGAGCGATCGAGATCGTGATACCACGCGCCTTCTCTTCCGGCGCCTTGTCGATCTGATCGAACGGCGTATACGTCGCCAACCCCTTACCCGCCAACGTCTTAGAAATCGCAGCAGTCAACGTCGTCTTACCATGGTCAATATGACCCATAGTGCCGATATTCACATGTGGCTTCGTACGCTCGAATTTGGCCTTGCTCATTGCAGTCTCCGATGTCGGGAATCAATTGGGGTTGTCAAAGAACGTTGCGAGTGTAGCGGCAAGCGCTGGCACTCCAACAAGGGGCAGCGAGTCAGTTTGACGTTGACTTCCGGACGTGCTCAACGAGAGTCAGCACGTTGCCGGATGGGTCGGCGATGTGGGCGAGGGCGCCGCCCCACGATTGAGTCTCGGGCTCCCCGACGATCTTCACTCCCGCAGCCCGCAGTTCGTCACAGACGCGCGAGATGTCATCCACCGAGAACGAGAATGCGGTGAAACGACCAACCATCTGCTCAGGATCGTCATTTTCACCGCGCTCCACTATGAGATCGACGTCGCCAATGCGATAAACGAGCCAGTCTGCCGCCACAACAGACTCGACGAGTCTGAGCTGACCTTTATAGAACTCTCGGTCGGCGGTGAGGTCTCGACTGAAGACCCGAACCGCTGCGAGAGCACGTAACGGTGAGGTCGTCACGCTTGATTACTCGCCGCGAACGCGCTTGATGATGTCGGTGGCGATGTTGGTCGGCACTTCCATGTACATGGCGAACTGCATCGTGTAGGTGGCGCGGCCCTGGGTGCGGCTGCGTAGGTCGGTCGAGTAACCGAACATTTCGCTCAGCGGAATCTGCGCCTTGATGGTCTGCGCATTGCCGCGGGCTTCCATGCCCTCGATCCGGCCACGACGGCTGGACAAGTCGCCCATCACGTCGCCCATGTAGTCGTCGGGGGTGACGACTTCGACCGCCATGATCGGCTCAAGGATGACCGGCTTGGCCAACTCGGCAGCCTTCTTGAACACCATCTGGCCGGCGATCTTGAATGCCATTTCCGAGGAGTCGACGTCGTGGTACTGACCGTCGACGAGGGTGGCCTTGACGTCGACCGTCGGGTAACCGGCGAGCACGCCCGAGTCGAGCGCGCTCTGGATGCCCTGGTTGGTCGGGTTGATGTACTCGCGCGGGATCTTGCCGCCGCTGATCTTGTCGACGAACTCGTAGCCCTTGCCCGGGTTCGGTTCGAGGTTGATCTTGACGACAGCGAACTGGCCGGAGCCGCCCGACTGCTTGATGTGGCGATACTCGACCGTCTCGACCTTCTTGGTGATGGTCTCGCGGTAGGCCACTTGCGGCTTACCGACGGTGGCGACGACACCGAACTCGCGCATCATGCGGTCGACGAGGATCTCGAGGTGCAACTCGCCCATGCCGGAGATGACGGTCTGACCGGTCTCTTCGTCGGAGCGAACGCGGAACGTCGGGTCTTCGTCGCTGAGTGACTTCAGCGCCTTGCCGAGCTTGTCTTGATCGTCCTTCGTCTTCGGCTCGATGGCCACGTGGATGACCGGCTCGGGGAAGATCATGCGCTCGAGGATGATCGGGTTGCTGCGATCGCACAGCGTGTCGCCGGTGGTGGTGTCCTTGAAGCCGAGGCCAGCGACGATGTCGCCCGCCATCGCAACGTCGAGGTCTTCGCGCTGGTTGGCGTGCATGAGGAGGATGCGGCCGAGGCGCTCTTTGCGCTCCTTGGTCGAGTTGTAGACCTCTTCACCCTTGTTGATCGAGCCGGAGTAGACACGGAAGTAGGTGAGCTTGCCGAACGGATCGGCAACGATCTTGAACGCCAGCGCGGAGAACGGTTCCGACTCAGATGGCTTGCGATAGAGGATCTCTTCTTCGTGGTTCGGCTTGGTGCCCTCCGTCGGCGGAATGTCGAGCGGGCTGGGCAGGAAGTCGATGACGGCGTCGAGCATCGGCTGCACGCCCTTGTTCTTGAAGGCCGAGCCGCACAGGATCGGGACGAAGTCGAACGCCAGCGTGCCCTTACGGATCGCTCGCTTGACTTCATCTTCGGTGACTGTTTCACCGGCGAGGTACTTCTCGAGCACTTCGTCGTCGCTGGTCGCGATGGTCTCCATCATCGCCTCGCGATACTCGGCGGCCTGCTGCGCCATGTCGGCGGGGATGTCGGTTTCGTCCCACTTGGCGCCGAGTTCTTCGTCGTGCCAAACGAGCGCCTTCATCTTCACCAAGTCGATGAGACCGATGAACGGCTTGTTGCTCTCCGGGCCACCCGAGCCGATCGGCAAGTGAAGCACTGCGGGCACTGCCTGCAGACGGGTCTTCACCATGTCGACGGTGCGGTAGAAGTCGGCACCAATGCGATCCATCTTGTTGACGAAGCACATGCGCGGCACTTTGTACTTGTTGGCCTGCCGCCAGACTGTCTCGGTTTGCGGCTCGACGCCAGCAACCGAGTCGAAAACGGTGACGGCACCGTCGAGCACGCGCAGCGAGCGCTCGACTTCGATGGTGAAGTCGACGTGGCCGGGGGTGTCGATGATGTTGATGCGGTGGTCGTTCCAGATACACGTCGTCGCCGCAGAGGTAATGGTGATGCCACGCTCTTGCTCTTGGGCCATGTGGTCCATGACCGCAGCGCCGTCGTGCACTTCACCGATCTTGTAGCTCTTGCCCGTGTAATAGAGGATGCGCTCGGTGGTCGTCGTCTTACCCGCGTCGATATGGGCCATGATGCCGATATTGCGGGTGCGCTCCAGGGGAAATTCGCGCTTAGCCATCTGAGGTGTCTCTCTCCATGATCAGTCCGGCGAGGGCCTCAATCGGCCGCAAGCACGGCTTCACACGCTATCGGCGCCCTGAGTCATCCCCGACCACGAGGTGTGGAGTGTTTCCTGCCTGTACACAGGCAGGAAACACTCGACGCACCCGAAACCTGCAGCAAACACTCGGACCGGAACCCCGCGTCAGCAGGTTTCGGCGGGGGCGACGACCGGGGTGGGGGTGCTGACGCTGCGGCTGCCGTCGGCGAGGACTGCCGTCATACGGACCGTGTAGGTCGCATTGGCTGGCTGGCCACGCAACGTCGCCGATGTCTCCTGGGCAGCGTTCTTCCAACCAGCAAGACTGACCCACGACTCGGTGATCAGCATCTCGACGTCGTACTCGGCCAATCCCTCGATGTCGCCTGGCCAGGTCGGGACCAGGTCCCACCCGGCCCCCGGCCCGGGGCACACCGCGGAGTACTGAACGAGCGGTGCTGGCAGCGCATTGGTCAGCGGCACGGTCGTGGACGGCGCAGTTGCAGCCCCAGTCGTCGACGAGTCGGCCGGGACGTCCGTTGTCGACCCGGCACTTGACACGACACTCGACCCTGGAGTCGACACAGCTGTCGACCCGGCAGTCGAACCTGGCGCCCCGGAGTCGTCGGTCCACACCAGGCGAACGAGCGAACCGATCGCGACCGCAATCAGACAGAGGCCGGCGATGACCGTACCCATCCCCCAAGCGGACCGACGGCTCCCACGAAGGCTGCCGCGCAATCCGCCCGATTCAGCTGGCGTCACTGCTCCAAACCGCCTGTTGGGCGCTGGCGTCGCGGCTTTCTCGTTGGGCGGCAGACGCACACTGCGCAGCCCCGGCGAGTCGACGAACGTGTTCGACACATCATCGACGCGCGGGACGGTGCCTGGTGTGTGCAACAGCGGCACAGCGCGTTCGACGACATCGGAGATCTTGTGCGACTCCAACAGCGTGTGTGCACCGCGCGTGATGACACGCACCACGTACTCGTCAGCCGTCACGAGCACGCCGTCGACGACACCGGGTGTGGCCGCTGGCAGCAGAGTGTCCAGGAAGGCGAGCACCGGCACCACCGGAGTCGCCAGGCTCCGAGTCAACAACTCGGACTCGCCACGAGCTCCCTCCAGGACGCTGCGCAGCGACCGATCCCCCGCCCACAACTGCCCATCGCGGTACTCGATGTGCTCGCCGTAGCGGCGGCTGACAACGATGAAGGCGCCGCCGGGGCCGACGACCAGGTGATCGATCGTGCCCTTCGAGCCGGGCACATTCAGGTCGTGCAGCACCGCATAGGCAGACGGCAGCTTGTTGAGCACCTCGCGCATCGTGGTTTGGTCTGCGGCAATCGTTTCCAGCCAGTTAGCTTCCAGCGTCAACCGATCCGCAGTCGCGCGCCGCTGCCCCGCGTGGTGACGCGCGCTGCCGCCCGGAATTCCGCCTTCGATCACGCGGTGAGTATCGGCACAAGTAGTGCCCTGCTTGACCGAAGCTTGACGGTTCCGACCCGGCATGATGGCAGTCACATGTTGCTTCGTCTGCTTCGCAAGTTCATCCGGCGCTACCGCAAACAGCTCGTCATCGTCGTCCTTCTCCAGGCGGCACAGACGACTGCGGCTCTACTGCTGCCAACCCTGATCGCCGACATCATCGATCGCGGCGTCGCCACCGGCGACACGGGCTACATCTGGCGCCACGGCGCGATCATGCTGGCGGTCAGTGTTGCCCAAGTCGGTTTCGCCGTTTTCGCGGTCTACTACGGGTCCAAAGTGGCAATGGCGATAGGCCGCGACATACGAAGTGCACTGTTCCATCAAGTCACCGAGTTCTCGGCACGCGAGGTCACCAGGTTTGGTCCGCCCAGCCTGATCACGCGCGTGACCAACGACGTTCAGCAGGTGCAAACGCTGGTGCAAATGACGTGCACGCTGCTGATCGCCGCGCCGATCACCGCAGTGGGCGGATTGCTGATGGCGCTGCGCGAAGACTCTCAGCTCACCCTCATCCTGGCCGTCGGGGTTCCGCTATTGATCATCAGCCTGGGCTCGATCATCCGCCGCATGTTGCCCACGTTCCGCCGCATGCAGGAGCGAATCGACGACCTGAACCGGGTACTGCGCGAACAGATCGCTGGCATTCGGGTCGTGCGCGCCTTTGTGCGCGAGCCATTCGAGTCTCAGCGATTCGCTAGCAGTAACCGTGAACTGACTGCCGTCGCGCTGCGCGGCGGCCGCCTAATGGGTTCGATGTTTCCAACGGTCTTCGTGATCGTCAACCTGTCGAGCGTCGCCGCTGTCTGGTTCGGCGCCTACCGAGTCAATAGCGGCGAAATGCAAATCGGTGCGCTCATCGCCTTCCTCAGCTATCTGTTGCAAATCCTGATGTCGGTCATGCTCGCCACCTACATGGCGGCATTGGTGCCCCGGGCCGCGGTCAGCGCCGAACGAATCCAGGAAGTGCTCGACACGCCAGCCAGTGTCGCCGACGGCGACGACCCGGTGCTCACATTGCCGGCAGGGGCGTCCGTTGAGCTGCGGGGGGCCGGGTTCCAATACCCTGGTGCAGAACATCCGGTGCTCGCCAACATTTCATTCCGGTGCACAGCCGGACAAACGACGGCAATCATCGGCAGCACAGGATCGGGCAAGACGACGCTGATTAGCCTGGTCGCTCGCCTGTTCGACGTAACAAGTGGCGCCGTTCTCATCAACGGTGTCGACATTCGCGAACTCGCGACCGACTCGCTGTGGCAACGCATCGGCTTGATGCCGCAACGGCCCTATCTGTTCAGTGGCACCGTCGCCAGCAACCTGCGCTACGGAAAGCCCGACGCGACCGACGACGAACTGTGGCACGCGCTGCAGGTAGCGCAAGCCGCCGACTTCGTGCGCGAGATGCCCGATGGGTTGGAAGCCCACATCGCGCAGGGCGGCAGCAATGTGTCTGGTGGTCAGCGCCAACGACTGGCGATCGCGCGAGCGCTGGTACGCAAGCCCGACATCTTGCTGTTCGACGATTCGTTGTCGGCGCTCGACATGGCGACCGATGCTCGCCTGCGGGCGGCGTTGGTGCCGAACACCCGCGAGGCGGCAGTGCTGATCGTTTCGCAGCGCGTCACCAGCATCAAGCACGCCGACCAAATCGTGGTGCTAGAAGACGGCGAGCAAGTCGGCCTTGGCACACACGCAGATCTGCTGCTGTCGTGTCCGACCTACGTCGAGATCGTGAACTCGCAGCTCACCGATGCGGAGGCCGCCGCATGAGCACGCCAGCGGCACCACCACCACCGGCAAGCACCAACGAACTCCGCGGCGGCCGAATGCACACCATCGGCGTGCCGACCGAGAAGTCGAAGGACTTTGCCAGCACCAGCCGCCGCCTCCTCGAGCGGCTCGGTCCCGAGCGCCCCAAAGCAATGCTGGTGCTGCTCTCCGGTGTGCTCAGCGTTGGGTTGGTGGTATCCGGGCCAAGGTTGCTCGGCCACGCAACGAACCTGATCTTCGACGGTCTTACCCGGCGCAACGGAGGTGGCACTGGCATCGACTTCGACGCGCTGCATCGGGTGCTATGGCTGGCCGTTGCGTTGTACTTCTTCGGCTTCCTTCTGTCGTACCTGCAGGCGTACCTGCTGGCTGGCGTCGTCCAGCGAACGATGATGCGCCTGCGCACCGACGTCGAGGCCAAGCTGCACGCGATGCCGCTGTCGTATCTCGATACGCAGGCTCGTGGCGACCTGCTGAGCCGCGTGACGAACGACATCGACAACGTCTCGCAGAGCACTCAACAATCACTCAGCCAACTACTCACCGGCATTCTGACGATCATCGGCACGTTGGTGATGATGATCACCATCTCGTGGCAACTGGCGATCGTCGCCATCGTCAGCGTGCCGCTTTCGCTCTTCGTGATGAAGTCGATCGCCAAACACTCGCGTGGCCGCTTTGTTGCGCAGTGGCAACACACGGGCACGCTGAACGCACAGGTCGAGGAAACCTTTACAGGGCACCCGATCATGAAGGCCTTCGGCCGCCAGCGCGAGGCGCAGGCCCGCTTCGACGCCACCAACGAAGAGCTGTACAAGGCGGGCTTCGCCGCGCAGTTCATCAGCGGCTGCGTACAGCCCGCAACCGTGTTGATCGGCAACCTGAACTTCGTCGCGATCGCCGTGCTCGGAGGCTTGCGAGTCGCTAACGGTTCACTCGGGCTTGGCGACGTGCAGGCCTTCATCCAGTACTCACGCCAGTTCGCGCAACCGCTGACGCAGACGGCGTCAATGGTCAACGTGTTGCAGTCCGGCATTGCGTCGGCCGAGCGCGTGTTCGAGATACTCGACGCGCCTGAGCAGGCCCCCGATCCCACGTTTCAGGAGTCGTTTGCAGCGCGGGCAACCACGGTTGTTGCTGCACGCAGTGGTCGCATCGCCTTTGAAGATGTGTCGTTCAGCTACCGACCGGATGTGCCACTCATCGAGCACCTGTCGCTGGTTGCCGAACCTGGCGAGACGGTCGCGATCGTGGGGCCGACCGGTGCCGGGAAGACCACACTCGTGAACCTGATCATGCGTTTCTACGAGCTCGATGGCGGCCGCATCACCCTCGATGGGCGAGACATCACGACGCTACGCCGCCACGAGCTTCGTAGCCAGATCGGCATGGTGCTGCAAGATACATGGCTCTTCGGAGGCACCATCCGCGAGAACATCGCGTATGGCAACGTCACGGCAACCGACGCGGAGGTCATGGCCGCCGCCAAGGCGTGTTACGTCGACCGGTTTGCGCACTCCTTGCCCGCCGGTTACGCGACCGTGCTCGACGATGAGAGCGGCTCGATCAGCGCCGGAGAAAGGCAGTTGATCACGATCGCACGCGCGTTCTTGGCCAACCCTTCGATCCTGATCTTGGATGAAGCCACCAGCTCTGTTGACACGCGCACAGAAGTGCTGATCCAGCAAGCGATGTCGAGACTGCGTGGCGGACGCACCAGCTTCGTGATCGCACACCGACTCTCCACGATCCGCGACGCCGACACGATCCTGGTGATGGACGGCGGGCGCATCGTCGAGCAGGGCTCACACGACGAGCTGCTTGTCCGCGGGGGCGCCTACCTCGCGCTGTACAACGCCCAGTTCAGCGGGGCGGCCACCGCAGTTGACTGAGAGTTCCAAGACCGGCGTCACACAGGGGTGACATGAACGAAGGTGTCGTTGAAGCAGGCACCGTTGCCGAGCGCATCACCTGTCGCCGGCGTCAGCGAGTTCACGCCCAAGCCTTCTGGATGATTGCGCAGCCACACACCCTTGCTCATCACCGCGACTCCCGGAGCTGTGTCGGTGTTGACCGCAAGCGGCACGACGATGCTGCCGAGCGCGTTGCTCAGCCGAACCTGTGCGCCAGCCGACAGCCCGCGAGCCTCGGCGTCCATCGGGTGCAAAAGTACGGACGGCGACGGGCTCTGAAACTCGCCGAACATCGAGTTGACCAGCTTGGAGGTGGCGGGCGAGATCAACAACAACGCGCCGTCGGGGCCGAGCACCGGCACATAGCGGGGAGCGCCCTGCACGGCATCGACCAATCGAGCGCGACCCTCGAACGGAAACGTATCGACGAACTGTCGGCTGGGTACTGGAACCGCGCGAGGACCTGGGTCGTCGACGGCCACGGACCGATCGACCGCCGACCAGTCGAATCCCATCGCCTGCGCAACCGCTAACCCCGTGGCATCGTTCGATCGGCTCTCGCCGACTGGCGCGATGACCGCACTCACCGGCATCACCATCAGCGACCCGTACCCGGAGTTCACGTCGTCGATCTCGAAACTGGTGGTGGCTGGCAGCACGACGTCGGCGTAGCGAGTGGTGTCGGTGAGCACTTGCTCGTGCACGATCGCGAAGACATCCTCGCGACTGAACGCCGCCATCACTGCCCGTTGGTCGGGACACATCACCAACGGGTTGGCGCCTTGCACGAACAGCACTGTGCACGGATCGTCGGAGCCAGGGGCCATCCACTGACCAACCTGATGCAGCGGCACGGTGCGTCGCGGCGGCCCGGCAAACGCCTCTTGCGGCCACCTACGTTGCGGCTTGGCGGCGCCAGTCGAGGTGGCGCCGATGACACCACTACCGGGCATGCCGAACTGGCCGATCAGAACGGGCAGCGAAAGAATCGCACGGCAGGCCGCACCACCATTCGCGTTGCGCTCTTGTCCCCATCCAATGCGCAACATGGCGGGGTGGGTCTCGCCCCACCACTGAGCAAGCGTCGTGATGTCTGCGGGTGCCAGCCCAGTCACGTCGGCCGCGCGTTCGATCGTCCACTGAGCGGCGCTTGTTAGAAACTCGTCGGCTCCGTTGGCGTGCGTCGCGATGAACTCGTCGGCGAGCATGTTGTGCTGCGACCAGTAGTTCGCGATTGCAAGTGCAAGAACAGCGTCGGTGCCCGGCCGAATCGCGAGGTGCAGGTCGCTGCGCTTGGCCATGGCTGTTCGGCGCGGGTCGATCACGACGACCTTGGCACCATGACCCACTGCCCGTTGCACGAGCGGCGGAAAGTGCGTGTTGCTGACCGTCGGGTTGGCTCCCCAGATCACGACCAACTTGCTGTTCACCACATCGAACGGATCGGCCGATGACATCTCGCCGAAGACGCTCTCCCACGACACCCCCATCGTGTGGGCACAGATGGTGTGTTCGCAGATCGTCGCACCGATGGCGGCGAAGAACGCTTCCGTCAGACTGGCCCGCTCGATCGTTGCGGCTGAGGAGTTGTACGTAAAGGCGACGACCGAATCGGGCCCTTTGGCGGCGATGGCACCCCGCATCCGATCGGCGATCAGCGTCGTCGCTTCGTCCCATGTGGCAGCGCGGAACTCGCCGGCGCCCTTCGCACCCGTACGGATCAAGGGTGTCAGCACACGCTCGGGCGCGTACACGCGCTGGCTGTGCCGCTTTACCTTCGAACAGATCCAACCGTTGGTGTACGGGTTCTCCGGCGCGGCGTCGATGTGACTGATGCGCCCGTCGGTCACCGTCACTGCGAGCGAGCACACATCGGGACAATCGAGTGTGCAGACGGTGTGGACGATTGCCATGAACCGAATCTACAACTGCGCCAAATGCTGGGCCATCGCTAGTCTGCGAGCATGATCGCCGTCGTCGTCGTGAGGGACGGGCAGCTACCCGCCGGTGGCTCCGAGGTGGTCGCCGAATGCGCCGGACGCGCGGTCGTACTCGGCTCGGGCACCCAGGTTGCGGCAGAGGCGCTTCAGGGCGTCGCCACCCACCTCACACTCGTCGAGCGCGCTGCCTTTCAGCCTGCCGCGCACGCAATGGAGCTCGCGTCGCTCCTCGCTAGCGAGCCAATCGTCGTGCTGCCAGCCTCGCCCGATGGTCGCGATCTCGCACCACGCCTTGCTGCTGTGCTGCGACGGCAGCTGCACGCCAACGCCCTCGCAGTCAACGCCTCGCGCGTCGACCTGGTGCGCGATGGTGGTCGCAGTCTGCACCGCGTCGCTCCCGACCCGCAGTTCGTCGCCACCCTGCAACCCGGCGCGCGCGGCTTCGTGCCCGACCCACTGCTGCCGGCTCCCACGATCACGTCGGCAACACCACCCCCTGCGCCCTTCGATGCTGTCGCGACTGTCGATGCCACAGTGATTGCGGTGCACCCTCCCGATCCTGCAACCGTCGACCTGGCTGAGGCCACCCGCATCGTTGGTGGTGGCGCCGGACTCGATGGCCCCCAACGGATGCAGCAACTCGCCGAGATCGGCGCCAAGTTCGGCGCCAGCGTCGGCGCAACTCGCGTCGTCACTGATCGCGGATGGGCCGCACACGAGCGTCAGATCGGAACTACCGGGGTCGTGGTGGCGCCACAGTTGTACATCGCCTTCGCGGTCGCGGGCGCCGTGCAGCACACAAGCGGTCTCGGCGATCCCGCACACGTGATTTCGGTGAACACCGACCCACATTGTCCGATGATGCAACTCGCCGATCTCGCCATCGTCAGCGACGCCAACGAGACCCTCGACGAACTCCGGGCGCTCTTGGCATGAACGACTGCGATGTCATCGTCGTCGGCGGTGGACCCGCTGGTTCGTGCGCTGCGATAGTTGCGGCCCGCGCCGGACTGTCGGTCGTGCTGCTTGAGCGTGGGCCGTTTCCAGGCAGCAAGAACATGTACGGCGGCGTGGTGTACCCGCGCATCCTCGACGAGCTGATCCCCAACTGGTGGGAGGAAGCTCCGATTCAGCGCTGGGTCACGCGTCGTTCGACGATGCTGCTCACCGACACACAGGCGCTCACCGTCGACTTCCGTACCGCCGCGTGGGGCCAGCCGCCGTACAACGGTGCCACTGCGTATCGGCCCGATTTCGATCACTGGCTCGCCGGTCACGCCGAGGCTGCTGGGGCACAGGTGGTCACCAGCACGACAGTTACCGGGCTCCTGCGCGACGACATGGGTTCGGTGATCGGCGTCACCACCGATCGTCCCGACAGCAACCTGCGCGCCCACGTCGTGATCGCCTGCGACGGTGTCAACAGCTTTCTCGCCAAGGAAGCCGGGCTGTACGAGCACACCGACGCCAAGCACTTCACGCTCGGCGTGAAAGAGACACTGTCGCTCCCCAAGAGCGTGATCGACGAACGATTCGGGGTTCGCGATCGCGAGGGCGTCGACATCGAGATCCTCGGTGGCACCGGCGGAGTCAATGGTGGAGGATTCGTCTACACGAACCTCGAAACGGTCGCCGTCGGCGTTGTGCTGAAGATTTCCCAACTCGCTGCACAGGCACTGCGCCCAGAGCAGATCATCGCCAAGTTGAAGTCCCACCCAGCGATTGCATCGCTGATCGAAGGCGGCGAGTTGAAGGAGTACTCCGCGCACCTCATCCCCGAGGCCGGATTGGCCATGATGCCGAAGATGACAACCAGCGGAATGCTGGTTGCTGGAGACGCTGCTGCACTCTGCCTCGCCGCTGGCATCTGGCTGGAGGGCGTGAACTTTGCGATGGCGAGTGGCATGTACGCGGGCACCACAGCAACCGAGGCCATCGCTGCCGGCGACGTCAGCAGGCGGGGTTTGGCGGGGTACCAACGGCGGCTCAGCAGCACGTTCGTCTTGCAGGACCATCGCAAACTGCGGCGCGCACCATCGCTCGTGTTGAGCGATCGAGTGCAGCACATGTACCCGCAGATGGTCGCCAACGTTGCCGAGCGCATGTTTCGGGTCGACAATCCGACCGCCAAGCCTGGCCTACGACGCCTGCTTCGCCAGGAGCGGAAGCGTGCAGGCATCCGCCGCCGCGATCTGCTTCGCGATGGTTTCACTGGGTTCCGGAGCTACGGATGAGCGGCCGCAACTTCATCGAGACGATGGCCAGCGCCGAGTTTCGTGTGCACCCCGACGCGCACATCGTCGTTGATGGTGCGGTGTGCGCTGATTGCACGACGCGCGAGTGTGTCGTCGCCTGCCCTGCGAATCTGTTCGTGCCGACTTCCGACGGTGGCATCGTCTTCAACTACGAGCAGTGCTTCGAATGTGGAACCTGTTACTTGGTGTGCACACAAGCGGGTGCCATCACGTGGAACTACCCAGCAGGTGGCCACGGCGTGGTGTTCCACCGAACATGACTCGCAAGGTTGTTGTCTGTCTGAAGTGGGTGTCACAAGCTGGCGAACCCGGCGACGAGCGATTCGCTGGCATGTCACCCGCCGATCACGCTGCTCTCGAGTTGGCGTTGCAATGGGCAGAACGTTGTGGCGGCGAACTGACTGCGATCACAGTCGGGCCGCCGCCCGCCGAGCGCGTGCTGCGCGAGGCGTTGGCCTGCGGCGCCGCTTCGGCAATCCGCGTCGATGCACCCGCTGCGACCGGTAGCGCCGACGTCGCAACGGCGATTGCTGCGGTTGCCGGTCCAGCCGAGTGGATCTGGTGCGGCGACTACTCAGCCGACAACGGCAGTGGCAGCGTCCCCAGCTTTCTCGCCGCCGCTCGGCACGCGAGCCAGGCGCTTGGCATCATTGATGTGTCGTTCAAGGGGGCAACTCCCGATGCCGCCGACCACATTGTTGCTACGCGACGAATCGACGGTGGTCGCCGCGAGGTACTGGCGGTAACTGCCCCCGCCGTCATCAGTGTTGAGGGCGGTACCGCTCGATTGCGCCGCGCCACTCTCGCGGCCATCCGAGCTGCTGCCTCCGCGCCGATCGTCGTGGTCGCGGCCACCACCACAGCACCGACAACTCAGCACACCGTGCACGCCTACCGACCCCGCGCGCGCTCACTCCCGACACCAAGCGGACCGGACGCGCTCGACCGGGTGCGCAGCCTCACAGCCGCTGGCGCTGCGACAGCGGTACATGAAGTCGAAGCGCTACCGCCACCGGCGGCAGCCGCGCGCATCGTGCGCGCGCTCAGCGACTGGGGCTATCTGTGATTCGTCGGTTGGGTGAAGGTACGTGGACCGACCACTGGAAGCCGACCCGTCGTCCACTACTCGTCGTGCCGATCGGGTCGTGTGAACAACATGGGCCGCATCTTCCGCTCGACACCGACACGCGTATCGCGTCGGCGCTGGCCAAGAGCCTGCTCAACAACTACGACGAGGGCGAGTTGCTGCTGTGCCCGGCGTTGGCGATCAGTGCCAGCGCAGAACACGCCTCTTTCCCTGGCACGTTGTCGCTCGGTGCCGCTGTTTTCGAACAAGTCATCATCGAGTTGGTGCGTAGCGCCGACTGGGCGACGGGTGTCGTGCTGGTCAACGGTCACGGCGGCAATCGAGCTCCGGTCGATCGTGCGGTGCGAGTACTGGAGACCGAGCAACGTCGCGTGCTGGCCTGGTGGCCACAGATACCCGACGGCGACGCTCACGCTGGTCACACAGAAACGTCCATGATGCTGGCCATCTCCCCAGAGTTGGTTCGAATGGATGACGCCGAAGAGGGCAACATGCAACCGATTGCGGAACTGATGGAAGTGCTGCGCACAGATGGCGTCGGCGCGGTCAGTTCCAATGGAGTGCTCGGCGACCCGCGCATGGCGACGGCGACACACGGTCGTTCGTTGCTCACCCGGCTCAGCATTGATTTGGTCTCCGCCGTCGACGAGTGGTGGGACTGAGCGCGTTGCGGTATCGGCTCGACTCTTCGTGGCGCCGTCCGAACAACAAGACGGTGATCGCCGGTTCGCCGCTGCGAATCTTTCGGCTGACCGAGAGCGGGGCACGCGTCGCCTCCGACGCAGCTTCCGACGACATCAGTGCGACTCCTGCCCAACAGCAACTCCTCGATCGGTTTGTGGCGGCTGGGGCGCTGCATCCGCTCCCTACAGTCGGGCCGTTCACTGCTGCCGATGTCACCTTCGTCGTGCCGGCCTACAACCGGCTGCCGACTTGGAGCACGACACCTTGGAGCACGGCACCTTGGAGCACGGCGCGGGCCATCGTTGTCGACGATGGCTCGTCTCCCCCGCTGAATGGAGCGCACATGCGCCACGACAGCAACCGCGGCCCCGGCGCCGCGCGCAACACCGGTCTGACGCAAGTAGCGACTCCGCTCGTCGCGTTCATCGATACCGATGTCACGCTTCCCAACGACGATTGGCTGGAACCACTCCTCGCTCACTTTGCCGACCCTCGCGTTGCCCTCGTGGCACCACGTGTCGTCAGCGCACCCGGAGCGACATGGCTTGCCAGCTACGAGGAGCGCCACAGCCCACTCGACCTCGGCGACGAACCGGCACCAATCGTCGCGGCTACACGAGTCGCATATGTGCCGGCCGCCGCAATCCTCTGTCGCGCCGACGCCGTCAGAGAAGTCGGTGGTTTCGACGAAGCATTGCGTACGGGCGAAGATGTCGATCTGGTGTGGCGATTGCACGCCGCCGGGCACAGTTGCCGCTACGAACCGAGTTCAGTGGTAATGCACCAGCCGCGCAATTCGCTCGCGGCACTCCTGCGGCAGCGCTTCGGCTTCGGCCGCTCAGCAGCCCCCTTGGCAACGCGTCATCGTGGCGCGTTAGCCCCGGTGCGCCTCAGCGTGTGGAGCGCGCTGGTGTGGGTGCTCGTGCTCTTGCGGCACCCACTGCTGGCCGCCGGGCTGCTCGCCGGCACGATCACCGCGCTCGCGCGCAAACTGCACGGCGTGCCACCGATCGAATCGGTACGGCTGGCCGGTCTTGGAACCCTTGCCGCCGGTCGTCAGCTCGCCGACGCAGTCGTCGGCGTGTGGTGGCCATTGGCGCTCCTCACTGCAATGGTCCGGCGTAGCAGCCGACTATCGCTCGCCGCCGCGGTCGTCGCGCCCGTTGCCATCGCGGCGGCACGCGAACGAAGCGCGGTGCCGATTCTCGACGCGCCGGTTCAGCTGCTCGATCGCATGGCGTACGGCGCAGGAGTGTGGGCTGGGGCGGCCGCCGAAGGCAACGTGTCCGCGCTCCTGCCGGTGATCCTGGCGCACTCGACGCACACCGCGTCGGGGACCAAACCCCACGCGATCAACTGATTGAACACGATGCAGCCGAGGCACACGGCGAAGACCGACTCGAGCGTCGCCGCACCAATCAGCCCGACAATCAGCGCGTAACTGACAGATGGTGCATCAGCCGCCCAAGCCACGAGCGCGCCACCACTGAAGGCCAGCCCCACGCCCTGCGCAAAGCGCTTCGGTGGCCCCGCGACGAATCGATGGTTGAGCTGCAGCCGCGGCGTCACAACTCTGGTGACGAACTGGCCGAGCGGACTGAACCGCGGCCCGGCCAGCACGCGGGCCAGAAACCCGAAGGCGAGAGGGACGAGGACCCACCATTCGCGAACAACGAGAAACGCAACGCCCTGCAGCACCACCCCAGCGGCAACCAGGCGCGCCGATGTCTCGTTGACCGGATTCGGAAAGGTGAAGAGTCGTGCGCCCATCCGCCAGATGATAGACCCATAAATCCGATCAGACAACTCAACAATTGCCCACCACGCTACCGTGGGCCAAGAATGACTGTTCGTCTCACCGTCCAGCAAGCCGCCTGGCGCCAGCACGTCACCACCACTGCCCACGAGTACGGTCCGGCGCTGGTGCCCGTCGTCAAGGGCAACGGGTACGGGTTCGGTAGGTCATCGCTGCACCGACTGGCGAGCGAACTGATCGGCCCGCTCGAACAGGTCTGTGTTGGGACGGTGCACGAATTGCACGATGTACCCGCCAACGTGCGGCCGGTCGTTCTCACACCGGTTCTCACACCGGCGCTGGTGCCTCCGACTGGCGAAGGCGCCGCGATCCTGACGGTCGGCAGTACGGCGCACGTCGACGCGCTGCGCGGGTGCCGCGGCGAGGTGATGGTGAAACTGGCCAGCACCATGCGGCGCTTCGGGGCGACAGTCGACGAGTTGCCGACCCTGCTACGCGCGATCGACAACCAAGGCCTCGGCATTGCTGGTTACGCGTTACACCTTCCGCTGGCTGGCACCGACGAAGATCGCGTCGCCGAGATTGCTGCCTGGCTCCCACACCTCCCCGTAGAAGTTCCGCTGTGGGTCAGCCATCTGGCCCCCACGACTGTGCGCGACCTACAAGCCAAGTACTCGCCGCGTCGCTTCAAGGTACGCGTCGGCACTGCACTCTGGCACGGCGTTCCGAAAAGCAACAGCCTGCAGGTACACGCCGAGGTACTCCACCGCCAGCCAATCGGAGTGGGCGAGATCGCCGGGTACCACCACACACCCGCGCCGTTCGATGGCACGCTCGTTGTGATCGGTGCTGGCAGCGCCCATGGCATCGCGGCCAACACCGACGCGCTGCATCAGAGTCAGAGTCCATTCCACTTCGAAAGGGCTCGGATGACGCTGCTCGAACCTCCGCACATGCACGTGTCGCTGGCAATCGTCGCTGCCAATGCATCGTCTCCGCAGGTCGGCGACTGGGTCGACGTGCAACGTCCGCTCATCACAACGAACGTGAACGTGGTCGAGTGGAAGTGACAACCAACGCCAGCGGCACCATCGGCCGCACCCGAGTCATCGATCTCGACGTCACGCGCGCAATCGCGCTGATTGGCGTCTGCGTGATGAACTATCACGGCTATCTCATCTCCGTCGGTGCCGATTACCCACCGCGCACCTTCGTCGAACGCATCTTTGATCCCTGGCAAGGCCCGCTCTCGACGCGATTCGCGGCGACGTTCGTCCTCATCGCCGGCATGGGAGTCACGTTGCTCACGCGGCGCAGTCGCGCCAGCGGTGACCGCGCAGTCATCAGCGTCGACCGATGGAGGCTGGCGCGCCGAGGGGTTCTGCTCTTCGCATTCGGCTACTTCCTCGACTGGGTGTGGCCCGGCACCATCCTCTTCTTCTACGGGGCCTTCTTCGTGGTCGGTGCGCTGGTGTTCACCCTGCGCAGTCGCTGGCTGATCCTCATCGGAGTGGTCTCAGCACTTGCGGCAGCGGCGTTGCAGCGCTGGACGCTGGAGCACGACACCAGTTGGCTGCTGTACGGCAACGCCGGCGAGACACGGTCGCCACGCGACCTGGTGTTCGACACGTTCGTGCGCGGTACACACCCCTTGTTGCCCTGGCTGCTGTTCTTCTGCGCGGGCATCGTGCTCGGTCGCTTACTGCCACTCAGCGCTCGGCTACGCACACAACTCATCGCTGCCGGGGCCGCCTGCTTGACCATTGGTTATCTCGGGCGAACGTACTTGCCGTGGCGCGACTATCTGCGCTCGACAGCGCCATTCGATCGCGGGCTGCTGTACAGCCTGACCACGATCGGCTCGTCGATCATGGCCGTGTGCATAATCGGCTGGCTGGCCGAGCGCACCAGCCACGCAACGACCACGCGCGCGCTGGCCGCCGCAGGGCAGATGACGCTGACGCTGTACGTCGGTCACGTGTTGGTGTTCAACCTGCTGGTGAACAAGCTCGAGTGGATCGAGCCCGACGGCCTCGGCACCGCTTTGCTCTTTGCCGCCGCTTACTGGCTCATCGCCGTGGTTGCCGCCGTGGTGTGGCTGAGGGCTTTCAAGATCGGCCCGCTTGAGTGGTTGTACCGACGTTTCGGTAGCTAGCCAAGCTCGGCGAACGTGTCGCACTGGCTCGGATCCTGCGTGTTGTAACCCTTCAGGAACCAAGTGCGCCGCTGCTCGGCAGAACCGTGCGTCCAGCTCTCTGGGTCGATGCGTCCCTGCGTCTTCTGCTGGATGCGATCGTCGCCAACAGCTTCGGCGGCAGCAATCGCTTCTTGCAGCTCAGCTTCGTTCTCCAACACGTCGCGCGCGCCGACCCACACACCAGCGAAACAGTCGGCCTGCAGCTCCAAGGCCACCGAGTACTCGTTAGCCCTACCCGGATCCTGCTGCTGGGCTTGCTGCACCTGCGCATTGAGACCGAGCACGTTCTGCACGTGGTGGCCGTACTCGTGGGCAAGGATGTACTGCTCTGCGAGATCGGTCGCGGAGCCGATCAGCTGCTCTTCCAGCTGCTGTAGAAACTCGAGATCGATGTAGATCAGGCTGTCGGCCGGGCAATAGAACGGCCCCGTCTCGGAACTCGCCTGACCACACGCGGTGCTCACTCCGCCTGTGAACCACACGGTGCTGGTCTGCTGATACGGCGTGTTGAAGTAACGCGGCAACGCGTCGGTCCAGTACAGCTGCACATCGTTGGTTACGCCACACACGATCTGCTCCAGTTCGGTGACGCACGCCTCAGGCGTGTTACTGCTCGCACCACTATCCACCGCCTGCGAGGTGCCCGTTGCGGCGCCGAGCAACTTGGGCAGGACCAGTGCCGCGATCATGACGATGATTCCCAACATGCCACCGCCGGCCTTCATCGGAAATGGGAAGCCGCCGCCGGACCCTCCGCCCAACCCTGGGAACAACGAACCGAGCCCACCACCACCACCCTGGCCACGGCGATCGTCAATGTTCGATGCGTCAGAACTACGGATCTTCGTCATGGACGCAGAGCCTATTCCCTCATCGATTCATCGCCGCGCGGCGCGAGCGGTGGATGCCGCGCACGGCGAGAGCACCCGCTCCGATCAGCGGGCCTTGATCCCCAAGCCGGACGGGCGTGATGCGTGCCCCACGAGCGAACGACAGCTTGGCGTGCTCGTCGAGCGCAGCCTGCGCAGAGTTGAAGAAGGTTGCTGCGAAGCCGAGAGCCACTGAACCACCAACGACAACCAAGTCGAGATCGAGCAAGTTGCACACCGACGCGGCACCGATGCCAACGAGACGACCGGTGCGTTGCATGATCTCGTACGTCGGCTCGGTCGGCGGCCGACCAGTGATCCTCTGGATGGCCAACCCAGAGGCCTCCGCTTCCAGGCAGCCACGCGAGCCGCACTCGCACCTTCGGCCGTTTGGTTCGACGATGATGTGGCCGACATGCCCGGCATTGCCACTTGCACCACTCAAGAGCTGACCATTCAGAACGACTCCGCCGCCGACGCCAGTGCTGACCACCATCGCCAAGAAGTTCTGTTTGCCCTGTGCCGCGCCCAGCCAACCCTCCGCAAGCGCGAGTGCTTTGGCGTCGAGATCGCCATACACCGGCAGTGAGGTGGACGCCGCCAGCCGTTCGCGCAACGGGAAGTCGCGCCAGGCAAAGATGTTCAGCGGCGAGACGGTCTCGACACCGACTGTGATCGGTCCGGCGCAGCCGACGCCAACGGCAACGGGGCTCATGCGATGGTGCTGACGAGCGCGGGTGATCTGCTGGTCGACTGCTTCTGCGAGCAGCATGAACAACTCTTCTGACCTCATGCCATGATCGACTGGCACCTGCGCGCGATCGATGAGTTCGCCCTGCATCGTCATCAGGCCGGCGGCCATTTTGGTGCCACCGATGTCGACCGCCACGACGACGTCGCCGCCAACCACACGTGGCGACGCCAGTGAGTCGTCGGCAGCGGAGCCGCCCTCGTCAGCTGACACGTCGGGCAGTCTCGACCAGATTGATCTGGTACAGCACGAGATCGAGAGCATCGGCGCTGACCATGCCTGAATAGCGCTGCGGGTTGTCGGCGGTCACGCACGATGCGAGTGGATTGAGCAACGTCCACGGCGTGGGATGACAGAACTGCACGACGCTGTAGCGCTCTCCCGTATACCCGGGTGCCGCGACAACTCTGTGGACGCCCGTAGGGATCACGCCGTTGGTCAGCCGTTCCAACATCATGCCGGTGTTGATGATCACTTGGCCATCGGGCGCAACTGCGTCGATCCACTTCTCTTCGACCAAAACCTGCAAGCCGGGCGCGGTTGCGCGCGGTAGTGCGGTGATCAGGTTGATGTCGCCGTGGGCGCCGGCCCACACGTGCGCGCTGTCGGGTGCCTGCTGCATGGCCGGGTAACGGATCGCGCGCGTGAGCGTCGCACCGTGAGTGGTCATCTCGTCGAACAACGACTCGTGGCAGCCAAGTCCTTCGGCAATCACGCGCAGGAAGCGAACCTGGATGTCTTCGACCTGGCGATGAAAGATGGCGAGTGCCTCGGTGATGCCGGGCACCGCCGACTCGGGCAACACCTGACTTCCGTAGCGATGGGGGTAGCGAGCGCGCAACGGATGACCGGCGGGCAACGTCGTGCCCCAATTCAGCATCTCTTTCCAGTCGGGTACGTCGCTGGTCGCTGCCGTTTCGACCAACAACCCGGTGTACCCGGTTTGGCCGTGGCTGTCGGGAACCACGAAGGACTGCTTGACCTCTGATGACTTCTCGAAGAACTCGCGCAGCATTCCGTAGGTGTTGTCGAGCATGTCTTCCGACAGGTCGTGCTTCGTGTACACGAAGCCAGTCGCCAGACTGCGGCGAACTCCATCGACAACGGCCCGCCGTTGCTCGGTTGTGCCTTTCTCGAATCGCAAGAGGTCGACTTCCAAGATCTCGGTCACAGCGCAACCGTATCCGTCCATACTTGGCAAGTGGCGACCGACTGGAATCCCATGCTGCGCGGGGAGTTCTCCAAGCCGTACTGGGAGCGACTGCAGGAATTCGTTGCCGACCAGCGAGCCAGGTACACGGTGTATCCGCCGGAGCACGAAGTCTTCGCGGCGCTACACCTCACTTCCTACGCCGACACCCGGGTCGTCATTCTCGGGCAAGACCCGTACCACGGCCCACGGCAAGCACATGGCCTGTGTTTCTCGGTGCAACCCAACGTGGCGATCCCGCCGTCACTTGCCAACATTTACAAGGAACTGCACACCGACCTCCGCATCGTGCCGCCGCGGCACGGCAACCTCGAATCGTGGGCACAGCAAGGCGTGCTGCTACTGAACGCCACCCTCACCGTTCGCGCCGGTCAAGCGGCATCGCACAGCGGGCACGGTTGGGAGACGTTCACCGACGAGGTGCTGCGCACGGTCAACGCGAAGCCGCAGTGCGTCGTGTTCCTGCTGTGGGGAAGCTATGCGCGCAAGAAGAAGTCGCTGATCGATCTGACTCGACACGTCGTCATCGAGTCTGCGCACCCATCTCCCTTGAGCGCACACAACGGTTTCTTTGGTAGTCGCCCGTTCAGCCGCGCCAACGCCGCGCTGACCGAGGCCGGTCGTCAACCAATCGATTGGGCAATACCGGATTGATCAGCCGGCTGGGCTTGGATAGTCGCCGCGTTCTTCGCCTGGCGGGGGCGTGTCGTAGATCGCAACTGCGCCTTCCGGTACGAAGAGCTTCTCTTCCGTCGGCCACTCGCCAGGCAAATAACGCAATCCGCCATCGACATATTGGTACATGCCAGCGCCTTCCTTGCGAATCTCGTCGAGCCCGGTTGCGGTCGGATCCCACCAGAAGACCGTCGCGTCGTCGACCCCTTGATAGTCGGCAACGCCACCCCAGTACCCCTTGTCGCCATAAGTCAGAAAGGGTTGCGTGATCGCGGGAATGGTTCCAGGCGATGCGAACAGCGCATCACGGAATGTCTCGGCTGAGAGATTGGGCCCGGTGTACTGCAGCGCAGCGAAGAAGAGCGCTGGATAGACCGCAAAGATGGAGATCGTGTCGTCGGCGGGGGGTTCGACACCGGTGAACCACACGTAGTTCGCGAAGTACCCCGCACTCAGCGGATTGCTGCGCGCGGCGAGTTGCGTGACGCCGAACGCGTGCTGCCACTGCTCTTGGTCGTACGTGCGAGCAAACGCGGTGACATCGACCAGCGTGCTTGCAGCTATCAACCATTCCGGGAAGTACTCCTGGGCCGTCGCCTCCTTGGTGAACTCGCGCGGCGAGACCGGATCGCCGTTGAGAACGATCGTCGTCACACCCGCGGCCTTCATGCGAGTGATCACCAGTGACGCCGTCTGCTGGACCGCGAAGGGATCGATCTCGTAGCCGACCACTTCCGCAAACGGTGCGCCGATGGCCTCCATTTCACTCGCCATGCGATCGGCAAGGTCGCCGGAGGAACCGCTGCTCTCGACGTACACGTAACCGAACACGCGCGGTTGATCCTGCACTGCCTCGCCACCATGTTCGGCGTTCTTGCCGAGCAATTGCTTCTGGATGAACTCGAGCACATGAGATTGTTTCTGGATCGAACTGCCGTCCAGCCCGAACACGTACGGGGCGCGCTCGCTATAGAACTCGACAGGCTGACCCGGAGTGCAGCTGATACACAGAATCTCGCGTGCAGCCAACTCATCGGCGAACGCACTCGTGAAGTCCGGACCGTTCAGCACGGCGAACGGGCTGTATTGCTCGGCGATAGCGATGGCATCCGCGCGCGCCGCAACCTCGTCGCGCGCGTTGCCGGTGCCTTCGTAGAAGACGAGGTTGATCGAGCGCCCGTAGAGCTCGTAGTACGTCTCGTAGTAGCGAACGAGTTCGGCCATGGTCGCGAATCGATCTTCGTTCGTGTCGTCGACCGCAACTGCATCGGTGAGGTAACCCATGATCGGATCACCCTCTTGGCCCTCGTAGTACACCAGCGTGATCTCGTCGGCAGTTACCCCTGGGGCCGTTGCGCCACCGTTGTCACCCTCGAAGGGCGCATAGCACTCGGATCGGAAATAGTCGGGCGTGGCGATACGACCAGTCGCTGTGTCGCAACGGTCGCCCCACTCGATCGAGTCGGCGAGGCCCTGCTCGGCAGCTTGCGAGTAGCTCAGCGGGTACGTCACGACGGCCGGTTCGGAACTCGCAGTGGTGTCGGTTGCACCGGTCGTGGTCTCGACGGCGATCGTTGTCTCCACGGTGTCGGCCGACTTCGAATCGTCGGAGTCGCTGGTGACCAGCAACACGCCACCGCCGACGGCGACGACCGCGACCACACCGGCGATCGGCCCCCAGCGCTTCATCTGCCGACTAGTAGGTGCAGAACTGCTCGCTGCTTGCATCGCTTACCCCCTCGTTCCGCTGCGCTGACGCGCCGCGACGTTGTTCCCCAGGTAGCTCTCTATCACTTCTGGATGGGCCAGAACTACCGCTGGCGGACCAGCCGTCAACACTGTGCCTTGATCGAGCGCGATCAGGCGATCGCTGATCGATGAAATCAGCGGGATGTCGTGCTCGATCACCAGCAGGCTGGCGCCCATCTCGTCGCGCAGTCGCACCAGCACCGGTGCTAGCGCCTCGACTTCGCGTTGAGCGATACCGCTGGAAGGCTCGTCGAGCAGTACCAGCAGCGGTCGGTGGGCAGCTATGCAGGCAAGGTCGACAATGCGTCGCGTTCCGGTACTGAGCTCGCGCACGAACGAGTTGCGATACTCACCGAGGTGCATCAGCTCGATGAGCTCGGCGACTCGCAACTTGGTGCGCTCCTCGTCGTCGAACACTGCGGGAAGACGCAGGGCTGCGGCCAGTGCACTACGGCTGGTCGCCCACCGCTCGAGTGCGACTGCCAGCGTGTCGGTGACAGTCATGTCGGGGAACAGCCGCGCGTCTTGAAAGCTGCGGCCGAGTCCGCGCGCCGCGCGCCTGCTGGCACCGAGCTCGCTGATGTCGTTGCCTTCGAACTCGATCCGTCCGAAATCCAGCGGCACGAAACCACTGATCAGATCGAAGATCGTTGTCTTGCCTGCTCCGTTCGGGCCGATCATGCCAACGATCTCGCGTAGACCGACATCGAACGACGCCTGGCTAACGGCGCGATTGCCACCGAACGAGCGAGTGATGTCGATCGCACGCAGCAAAGGTGGCGCCACTTCGGAGTTGTCGCGGGATGGCATCGCAGTGGCTGGTGCTGCTGCGCCGCCTGAGAGGAACACCGAACGCAGCAGGTCGGTGCGGCCGAGCAAGTCCGCCGTCGCACCGGTGAAGCGAATCACACCGCGTTCCATGAAGTACGCACGGTCGGCGACGGTCAGTGCCACGTTGACGCTCTGCTCGACCAAGATCACGGCCGTACCGTCAGCAGCGATTCGTTGCACGAGTGGCAGGATCTGCCCGATCACCGCTGGCGCCAACCCCAGCGACAGTTCGTCGATCAGCAGCACGCGTGGCTTGGCGACGAAGGCCATGCCGAGCGCCAGCATCTGCTGTTGCCCACCGCTCAGGTCGCCGGCCGGGCGCAGTAATCGATCGCTCAGTACCGGGAAGTTGCGGAGAACCTCTGCGATCGCCTGATCGAGCGCGTCGTGCTCGTGTCGCCGCGTCCAACCGGCGAGCTGCAGATTCTCTTGCACTGTCAGACCACCGAACACTCCCTGCCCGCCGGGCATCTGACTAATGCCGAGCACGGCGATCTCATTCGGCGGCGCATGAGTGATGTCTCGCCCATCGAGCACGATGGCCCCGCTGTCGGCTTCAACCACGCCGCTGATCGCTTTCAGTAACGTGCTCTTGCCAGCTCCATTCGTGCCGAGCAGCGCAATGATCTCGCCCTCTTTCACGTCGAGGTCGACGTTGTACAAGATCTGACGCCCTTCGTAGCCCGCGTTGACGCCCCGCAAGAGCAGCAGGTCGGCTTCACCACGGCGACGCTGAAACAGCGCCTCGCTACGCGCGGCGGACGACTTCCACACCTGCGCGATATCGCCGTTGATCGTGTGCTGCGCCGATCCGAGAATCAGGCTGCCGATGATGAACAACGGAACGAGCGTGAGCATGCCCCACCGAATGCCGAGGTGGCCGCTGATCCAACCGATCAGCGGCAGCACCAGCAAACCAGGGATCACCCATAGCGAGGCGACGGAGAAACCCGTTGCGCGTGCGCGAGCAGGAATTGCGAGCGAGAGCGCTACGAGAATTCCGGGGCCGACGATCGCCAACGTTGCGGAGATCACGCAGTTCAGCGCGACCGCGACGACGATGTTCGGAGCCGCAGCGAACCCGATCGCGGCGACGGAGGTGAGCAGCGCGACGCGCGCAACGAAGCGAACGAGCGCTGCCATGTCGGTCATAAAGCGCTTGGTGATGTAGCGCGTGCCGACCACGAGACCGACCAACTGGAACGGCTCGGCAATCGCCGCCGCTACACCGCGGGCGCGTTCGTCGAGGTTGAACTGTTCCTCGTACAACAGCGACGCCATGACGACGAACCCGATGAGCGCAGTGGCAAGAAAGGGCAAGCTCCACCACAACCGCTGCAATGTCGGAATCTTCTGCACTGTCCGCCAGCTCTCGGCGAACGACGGTACGACTTCTTCGGTGTTGACGACGTCGTCGTCAGCCCCTGTCGCCGCTCGTTCCCACTTGCCACGCACCGGCTCGTGCAAACGGAAGGCGAGCACGGCGAAGATCACGGTCGGGACGACGAACACAATGAACGGCACCCGCCAGTCGAAGCTGTACGCCAATAGCCCGGCGATCAGCGGTCCGGCGAACGCTCCAACGGCGTTGGCCGCGCGGTGCGTGCTGAAGACCTTGCTACGCGACTCGATCGGGTAGTAGTCGGCGAGCAGCGAGTTGTGCGTCGGATCGATGACGGCCTTGCCGATGGCGCTTCCGCTGCGCGCGATTGTCAGCACCACGATTCCGGTGGCGAGCCCTGTCATGCCACTGAAGACCGCCCACATCATCGCGCCGGCGATCGCCAACGGAACGCGTCGTGAACGGTCGGCGTACTGCGCAATTGGCACCTGCAGGGCAAGTGAAGCGACCGACGCCAACGCCACGAGGCTGAGCACCTTCGTGTTGTCGAGATCGAAGTGATCGCGAATGTTCGGCAGCAGAATCGCGAACGCGGTGCGATCCAGCTCGTCGACGGCGTTGAGGCCGAACAGAATGACCAACGGGTACGCCGACTCGCCACCACAGATGTCGCGCAGCCACAACATGGGATGAGCCACATGGCCCATGAACCGGCGAATCACACTCGGGCGCGCGCTCATCTGGCGTCCTCAGTGCCGGTGAGCAGACGCACAACCACATCGCGCAGCTTCACCCACAGGCTGCCGAGACCACCCGGCAGGATCAGTAGCACCAGCAACACACCGACACCGGTCGATAGGAGCTGCCAAATCTGATCGGTGATGAACCATTGCGTGCCGCGCAGATAGAGCGCGCCGAGCACGGCGCCGCCTAACGAGCCCAGCCCGCCAATGACCGCCGAGACGAAGACAGAGAAGCTGTCACCTGTGTCGTAGCTCGACACGCTGAACGATTGGTTGAGGTGCGCAAAGAGCGCGCCTCCGACGCCCGCCACGAACCCAGAGACAACGAAGGCGGTCAGCTTTGCTCGCACGATGTTGACCGAGAAGCTCTGCGCGCCACGCTCGTTCTCGCGCACAGCGATGATGACGCGACCCGCGCGTGAACGACGGATTCCACGCAAGCCCAGGAAGAGCAACGATCCAACGGCCACGGAGTAGGCGTAGTAGCGCGCAGGGGTATCGATGCTGAAGCGCCCAAACAACGGCGGGCGTTCGAAGCGGTCCTCAGCCTTCGGGAACCATCCGAAGAATCGATCGTTGAGCACCCACGCCTCCGTTGCCAACGCGAACGCAAACGTTGTCACCGCTAAGTACAACCCGCGTATTCGTAGCGCTGGAACACCAACAACGAATGCGGCGACGGCACCCGCGGCGCCCCCGACCAGCAGTCCGAGCGTGAGGTCCACGTTCCATCGCGACGTCACGGTGGCACTAGCAGCGGCGCCGATGCCGACGATCGCCATCTGGCCGAATGACACCTGTCCAGCCCAGCCAGTGAGCACGACCAGCGACATCCCGATGATCGCGAACGCGATCACCGCCGATGCCTTGATCACGTAGTCGACTCGCAGCACCGAAGGCAGCAGCACCACTGCAGCTGCGCTCGCACCGAACAGCCCGTAGCGCACGGCCTTGACCCATCGGTGAGCGGCCAAGTGCGCTGGAACGGGGCGCACCTCTTCCGCGCCGCGCCAACTGCTCGATGCGTCGACGTCGCGACGGTTGAACGTGCCCCGCTGCGCGAGCAACGCAAAGAACATTGCCGCGGCCATGATCGGATACGCCACCAACGACGAGTCCGAGTTGCTCTGCACACCGAACTCGAGCAGTCGCAGCACAACGGCGGCGACGGCAACGACGATCAGGTTGTCCATCCGACCAATGACGAGCGCGGACAATGCAATCAGGAAGGTGGGCAGACCTTCTGCGAACCCGATCGGGACGCCGGTGATACCGCTGCGCAGAAACAGAGCAAGGTACGCCAACGCTGCCGCCAGCATCCAGACCACCGTGTTCAGTCGGCTGACAGGAATACCCAACATTGCTGCCCGATCACGGCGCTCAGCCGACGCCCTGATTGCAGTGCCCAATCGACTGCGATTCAGGAACCATCCGACGAACAACAGAGCCAGCGGCGCGACAAACATCGCGATGATGTCGTTGCCGCCCAAAATGAACTTGCTCGAGTCCGGCTGCCACGGGGGCCAGCTCGTCGACAACGTCAGCTTCCAATCCAGTGGCGAAGCGATGCGCTGGCTACTGAGGTTCTTGCCCCACCAACGCGGAACAAGAATGCCCAACACCAGCAGCAGCTGCGCGATTCCGAGAGTCGCCACCATCATGACCATGCGCGGTGCGTCGCGGAAGCGCCGCACGATCGCCATCTCGACGATGAGCCCGAGCAGCAGGGCTAGCACCAGCCCGACTCCGAGCCCAACTAGATATGGCCACCCCCAGAACAGGATGAACGCTGCCGCGAAACCAACGGGCACAGACCCCATGTCGGCCTGCGCAAAGTTGACAACTCTGTTGGCGCGAAAGACAAGCGCCATTCCGATGGCAAGCATCGCGGCCAACAATCCAAGTACCAGCCCACGGGTCCACACGCCGAGCGGCATACCGAAGAACAGCAACTGGATGGCGAGAAGCGCAGCAATCGTCGGGGCGGCGACGGTCAGAGCATCGTTGCGCGTTCGCCACCATCTCCCCACGGTGTCCGACGGTACAACGTCGGTCACATCACAGCAGACCTGGGTGCACGATGGCGAGGGTTGTCGGTAGCGCGACACGTTCGCTGGTGCACAGAACGTCGTAATCAGTGACGGTGAAGCCGTGCGCCAGCAGCCATCCGGCGAGCCCGTGAGACTCGGGCACGTACAGACGCACCGAGGTACCAGCTTCGAAGGCCGCAAGCAGCTCACGGCACTGGTCGACCGCATTGGCGCTGTCGAGCCGCAACACCTCAACGCCAGTCGCGCCGATTGCCACGACCGCGTTCGCTGTGACCGTCGCACCTTGCTGCGCGAAGTAGCCGACAAGATCATCTCGACCATGCGGCCAGATCGACGGCAACAGCCGCTGTCCACCGCCGCTCGCGCGACCTTGGAGGTACAGCATGCGGTGGCGAGGTTGCATGCCAGCACGTCGGTACGCCGCCAACGCCGCCGGATGCTGTCCACTGAACGTCATCCGCTGCGACCACCCGGTGAGCAGCTCAGTCAGTAGACGACTACCGACACCCATTGCCCGCGCCATCCTCGCGACGAAGAGATCGGTCACCATCGCAATGCCGTCGATCGGAAGCACACCACCGAACCCCACCACCACGCCGTCGGACTCAGCGCACAACAGCCGACCGGTGCTGGCGACGAACGCCAGATAGTTCGAATCACCAGTCGCGTCACCTTCGACCGCGATCTCGTTCAGACGGCAGTGATCGTCGGTGATCGCCGGGCGAATGACAACATCCACTCAGCCAAGCTTGCCAGGATGACGGGCCTGCGGCCCGCGCAGCTGGCAGGCTGTTACCCACCATGATCCGTCGCTGTTTGTTGATCGGCGCATTGCTCATCGGCGCTGCCTGCTCGAGCAGTTCGCAGGGCGCTCCCCCGCTGTTCACGACTCCCTCGCTGGCACCAACGACAACCACGGCAACCACGACAGCCGCGCCGACCACGTCGACGGCCACCACCTCGACCACCACAATGCCGCCGATTCCAACCACGACAACACTGCCGCTGGTGGTCACCGGCGGCGTCGTCAGGATTGCCAACGCAACCGAACTCGAACAAGCCGCGCAACGACTGACCGATGAGTTCATTGCGCTGGGCTTCGCGCTTGCCGAACCAACTAATGCTGCTGGCAAGGACGAGACGCTGACGGTCAGCAAGATCTACGCCATTGCGGGCAGCGAGGCGGTCGCCGAGTCGGTGAGCTACTTGATGGGTGGTATCGAGATTCTTCGAATGCCAACGCCAGCCTGGATCACAGGCGGCACTGCCGGGCTCGGCGATACCACCGTGCTCGTGATGTTGGGTAGCGATCTCGCCGGCGCCCCCTTGTTGGCCATGCGCTTCGAGCCGGGCCGACAGGGTCCCGACTGATGACTGACACTGACTGGAGCACTCACCGACGAGTACTGAAGTGGCGTCGCCGATCGAAGGTCGCCAACACACTCGTCGTCACCATCGAGAACTTCCGCGCGCACCGCACGGGCCGCAACGCCGCCCTCGTCGCGCACTACGGATTTCTGTCGGTGTTTCCATTGCTACTGGTCTTTACAACTGTGCTCGGATTCCTGCTCCAGAATCGACCACGCCTGCGCGATCAGATCATCGACTCGGCGTTCAACCGGATTCCGATAATCGGCAAGGAAGTCGGTGAGCAGCCCGATCAGTTGAAGGGCAACCTGCTGGTGCTGATCGTCGGACTATTGGCTGCGCTGTGGGCCGGAATGCGTGCGTTCAACGTGTTGCAAAGCGCACTCGACGACGTGGAGGAGGTCAATCTGAGGCAACGACCCAGTCTGTTCCGAACGCGCGTGCGCTCGCTGCTCGGGATCGCTTTCGTCGGTGGCGCACAGATCGCAACAGCAATCCTGTCGGCATTGGTTGCGGTCAGCGGTGTCACAGTGTTGCACCGCTCCCTGCTGGTGATCGCGGCGATTCTCATCAACTCGCTGGTGATCGCTGCCGTGTTCCGATGGCTGTGCGTGCGCACGTTCACGTGGCGCCAGGTTGCGCCGGGCGCAGTCGTTGCTGGATTCATCTTCGCCGCACTACAGGTCGCTGGAACAGTGCTGGTCGGCCGGGCGATTGCAAATGCTTCACCGATATACGGCACGTTTGCGTCGGTGATCGCCTTGGTGGCCTGGCTCGGCGTGCACTCCTTCGTTGCGCTAGTCGGCGCCGAACTGAATCACGCGCTGCCGGCGCGCCACTACAGGTAGCTACTCGACGACCTCTGCGAGTCGTTCGAGCGTCTTCGTCATGGATTCGACCGTCGTGCTGCGCATGGGACGAACTGCCCACGGAAGCGCTTCCTTGCGAATATCCCAGCTTTCGCGCACCAACGTGCCGCCAGCTTGCGGCACCAACTCGTAGCGCCAGATGCGCCCGCCAACGAGCAACCGCATCGGCGCCAGAGTCGGTCGCGTCTGCCACGCAATGCGACGGTTCTCTTCGAACTCGACGACCGTGTTGTCCATCGAGTAACCGATACCCATGTGCATCGACATTCCGAACTTGGAGCCGAGCGCCAAGCGCTGTGATCCACCCGGAGTATCACGCACAGTGCCGGACCCATCGATTTCTTGATGACGCGACGGATCGGCGAGCACATCGAAAATTCGCTCGGGCTGCGCGGCAATCAATCGTTCAACAGTATGGACATCACGTTCGGTCATGCGTAGATCAACCACGCGCTGACATTTTCCATTCCCTGCGATAGACATTCCGCCGGATGCTTTCTGCCGCTCGCGGCTGAAGGTTTGCGGGTTCAGTTCGTTCCATTCGCTACCGATACCTAGAGGTAATGATGCATTGGGGTTCCCGCCACCTCCGTGCGCTGAGTCTCACGCTTCTCGTTGTGGCCAGCGTTGCTACTTCGACCACTCCGGTCGAGACCGTTGACGCGCTCAACGCGCCGTGGACCACGCCCACCGTTCCGCCACGTTGCAGCAGCGAGCAAGCAAACAGCGGCAATGTCGCCGGCTGCCTTCTCTCGAGCAATCCCGGCCAACCCGACAGCCGTGGCTGGCCGACCCCTCCGTTTCCTGGCGAAGCAGGCGGCGGTTTTCCCGGAACCGGTTGGTTCTTCAACGGAGCGAGCTACAACGGTTCGGCGGCACTCGCCGGTTGGGAAGCTGCATTCGTCACCAACCCCAACCAGATCGGTTCTGTCCGCCCTGGGCAACTGAGTTCACAGGCAGATGCGTTGCCTCTCTTCATTGGATTCCTCGCGGAGATCCAGGCCGGCGGCTACCGCGTCTTCAATGGAACCGGCGCCTACTCATTTCGATGCACGGCAAGCACACGCAAGGACTGCCGCGGGTTGACGCGAAGTTCACTTTCCAACCACGCCTTCGGGCTGGCCACCGACCTCAACACTTCGCAGAACCCGATGCAAACGCAGTACGGAATCAACGGTGCGAGTGCATGCCAAACACCGATGAAGACCGACATGCCGCAGTGGGTCATCCAAGTCGCGGAGAAGTGGGGACTGTATTGGGGTGGGTACGGATGGAGTCGTGGCTGCTCGTCGCCCGCCGAGTTCAAGACGTCGGCTAGCCGCGATCCAATGCACTTCGAGTTCAACGGCACTGTCGCTCAGGCGCAAGCAATTCTGTGCTTCAACCTCGGCAACACACCGAAGTTTGAGGTCGTCGCCGCGAACGGCAACATCGAGAAGCGCTGCTTCGGTCCGAACGTTCCGCCCGCCGACACCCGCATGGTGATCCACACCGGTGCGCCAGAAGGAGCAACATCCGCACTGGTCAACCTCACCGGTGCGAACGCGCGAAACAACGGCTACTTCACCGCCGAGTCATGCTCCACCAACCCGCCCGCAATGCGGGAGTGGTCAAACGGCAACGTCCGCTTCGGCAACGCCGTCGCCGGGATCGCGATCGTGCCCGTCGACTCGCAAGGACGTTTCTGTCTCTACAACTCGACTGCAATGCATTCGCTGGTCGACGTGCTGGGGTTCTTCGCACCATCCGCATCGGCCCCGAACGGAACCTTGTACACACCGGTCACACCCGTGCGCACTGTCGATACCCGGCAACAGCAGTTCTGTACTCCAGAGGGCGTGTGCGCCGCGGTTGGACCAGTTACGCCTGGCGGCGAGATCGAGTCAGTCGCAGTCGCGCCCGTCAACGCAGTCGCAACGCTTGCCAACTTCACGGTGATTCACCCCCGCGCCAGCGGATACCTGACAGCCGACACGTGCACTGAACTCGTGCCTGGTCCGCAAGCGCACAGCAACATCAACTTCCTCAGCGGTGACATTGTCGCCAACCTGGCGTTGTCACCTTCGGAGCCCACGGCCACCGGAGAGCAATTCTGCACTTACTCCGCAGTTAGCCGACACCAACTGATCGACGTGCAGGGTTTCTTCGCGCCCCACGCCGAGGGTGGTTTCGGTTACGAAGCGCGCACTCCCGAGCGCGTTGTCGACACTCGCCAGTGCTGGACCGATGCACTGACACTGCTCGAGCGTTGCGGTCAGCTCAATGCGGGAGGCGAGATCGTGCACATCGAGGCGCCAGCAGGTGCAAAGGCGGTAGTGATCAACGTCACGACGGTTGATGCCAGCTTGAACGGAGCGTTCGTCAGCGCGGCGCCGTGTTCGGCGCTGGGGTCAGAGATGCCCGAGTTCTCGAATGTCAACACCGTCGTCGGTAGCGGCGTGGCCAACGCCGCGATTGTTCCGGTTGATCCCGACGGCACATACTGCGTATATATCTCAGACCCGATGCACGTGCTCGTTGATCTGATGGGCACCTTCACCGAATCCGGTGGCGATCGCTTCCTCAGCGTGACGCCGCACCGTGTGCACGACTCACGCACACTTGGCTGAGCTCAGCCGCTGACCATCCGAGCAGGATTGAATACTCGCCCGCGGGGACAAGCCAGCGGTGTTCAACTGCATCCCAGCGACTGAACGATCTCGCATCGAGCTCGATCACTGCAACGGCCTCGGCGCCGGCCGCCGCCTTCACTTTCGCGAAACCCTGCAAGGTGCGCACGGGTCGATTCGTCTGCGCGAATGCGGGTTCGACGTAGCACTGCAGCACCGTGCTGCCTTCGCGATCGCCGACGTTGCGGACAGGCACTTGCACGCGCACTCCGCTTTCGATGTCGCCGGTAACAATCGGCGCGCCAAGTTCCCACGTCGTGTAACCGAGGCCGTGGCCGAAGCTGAAGGCGGGCACGATGCCCTGCTTGTCGTACCAGCGATGGCCGATCAGTAACCCTTCGTTGTAGATGGCGCGTCCATCGCGGCCTGGGTAATGCGCGAAAGCCGGTGTATCGACGAGTTGCTTTGGAATCGTGATCGGCAGTCGGCCCCCAGGCTCGGAGACGCCGAGCAGGACATCGGCGAGCGCCTCGCCAAACTCTTCGCCCGGAAACCACACCTGCAGCACGGCCGCCACATCGTTCAACCACGGCATGGCGACCGGCGATCCGGCGTTGATCACCACGACGGTACGCGGATTCACCGCCGCGACTCGGCGAATCAGCTCGTCCTGGTCGCCGGGCAACGACATCGACGCGCGATCTTCGCCCTCGGTCTCCCAGTCGGCGTTGGTGCCAACCACGACGACAGCCGCGCGTGTCGTGTCGCGCGCGAGGGCGACAGCACGTTCCAGCGGATCGTCGGTGATCGGCGCCCGGGCACCGACCAGCAAGCCACGCAACTGGGCGCGTTCCTCAAACGCAACTTCGACCTGCACGTGGCGCGGCACACCCGCTTCACATTCGAGGGTCGCCACCATCTCCTCGCTGCCAAGCCCGAAGAAGGCGCCGCCGATCTGTGGAGTCGAGAGATCGACAATGACATCGCCGTCGATACGCAATGTCGCCGAACCGACAGCCGTCAGCGCGACGAGCCAGTCGCCGGTGACGTCAGGCGTGAACGTGCCCTCGATGCTGACACCGAACGCCGAATGCTCGATGTTCGGTGCCGGATTCTCGAGCCATGTGAAGTGCAGTCGATCCGTGGCGGCGTCGGCAGTTTTGCCATTGGCACCGTGGTAGCGAACGCTGAACTCGCCACGCATTGCTCGCAGTCGCCTGTCGATGTGGCAGCCAGGTTCGTGTACCACCGTCACGTCGCGCACCGACAGTGCCGTTAACGGCATTGATGGCCGGTGCGCGCGCACTCGCGCGCTGCCGCCACCCTGCACCTGGCCGCGCTCGGCGTTGGGACCGAGCAACGCAATGTGCGCGCCGACGGCTAGTGGCAGAACATTGCCTTCGTTGCGTAGCAACACCATCCCGGCGATCGACGCCCGTCGAATGGTTGCACGAGTCGCGTCGGAGTCGTCGGTGCGTTCCTCCACCGGGGTCGCCGCCTCGTCGAGGCCGAGCCAGTCGAACAGCCGCAGTAGCCGAGCCACCGACTCGTCGACTCGCGCTTCGCTGGTCTCGCCGGCGAGCACGGCTGCGAGCAATGCCTCTCCGCGCTCACGCGCGGGGCCGGGCATCTCAAGATCGAGCCCTGCCTCCAGCGATTGTGCCGCCGAGTGGGTGCCGTACCAATCGCTGATGACGACACCGTTGAAGCCAAACTCGTCGCGCAGTACGCCGCGCAGCAACTCGCTGTGCTCGCTCGCGTACACGCCATTGATGCGGTTGTATGCGCTCATCACCGCCTGCGCGCCAGCTCCACCCTGCTCGACTGGTCGCACTGCTGCCTCGAAGGGCGCTAGGTACAACTCGCGCAGCGTCGTTTCGTCGACCTCGCTCGAAATTGTGTGGCGCTCGAACTCGGTGTCGTTGGCAACGAAGTGCTTGATGCAGCATGCGATCCGGTTCTGTCCAACTGCCGATTGCTGCAGCCCTCGGATATAGGCGACCGCGATGCGCGATGTCAGAAGTGGGTCTTCGCTGAAGCACTCGAAGTTGCGACCACCGATTGGAGTGCGATGCAAGTTGACCGTTGGTGCCAACACCATGTGCGCCCCCTTTGAACGCGCCTCGGTCGCAAGTGCCTCACCTACCGCCTTGACGAGTTCCGGGTCGAACGTTGCGCCGAGGGCCGTGCCACACGGGAACGAAGCCGAGGCCGGCCCCATCCACGATGTGCCGCGCACGCCCGCGGGGCCGTCGCTGCACCGCATCGAAGGAACACCAGGCAGCTTCGTGGTGTGCCAGTTGTCGTAACCGGCAAGCAGCGCAACCTTCTGTTCCAGCGTCAGGTTCACTGCGACCCCTCTTTCACGACGCAGTGAACGTGATGCCGAACTCGGCGCCGCCAGTTTCGGCGTTGCGAGCGAACACGGCGCCGCCATGTGCATCCGCGACCGACTTGACGATCGCCAAGCCGAGCCCCGAGCCGGGCATGCCCCGCATCTGTACCGAGCGGTAGAAACGGTCGAACAGGTAGGGGATGTCAGCTTCGACCAGCCCCGGCCCGTGGTCGCGCACGGTGACGACACCAGCGGCGACCGTGACCTCGATAGACCCCTGCGGGGCGAACTTGCACGCGTTGTCGATGAGATTCTGGACCGCTCGCTCCAAGGCGCTAGGGCGACCATCGATCAGCGATCCGTCTGCTTGGACGTCGATGTCGCGATTGAACCGTCGGCGCGCTCGCTCGGCAGCGCGGTCGACGATGTCGACGAGTCGCACCGGTTGCATCGGCTCGTCGTCGCGCGCTTCCGTTGCCAGCTCGACGAGTTCGTTAACAAGATCTGTCAGCTCACGCGTCTCGCTCTCCAGGTCGGCAAGCAGTTGGTCGCGCGCGGCCGGCTGTAGTTGGTCGAAGCCGCGGCGCAGGACGGCCACGTTCGTGCGCAAGCTGGTCAGCGGAGTGCGCAACTCGTGGCCCGCGTCCTGCACCAGCTGATGCTGCTCGCGTTTGCTGCGCTGCAGAGATTGCAGCATGCCTGCGAAGGCCCTGCCCAGCTTCCCTGATTCGTCGGCGCCGTCGGTGGGCACCTCGACGTCGAGTCGGCCGGAACTGGCGACAACCCCTGCCGCGACTGTGAGACGTGTCAGCCGACGGGTTGCTTGGCGTGCGATCAGCCACCCCGCAAATGCGGACACGACGACGACAGCAACCACTGACCACAGCGTGCTGCGCTGAATGCTGGCCAGTGACTCTTCGATCTCGCGCACCGACCGCGCCAACATCAATGCCCCACCGCCATTGTTCACACGCACGGCGAGCACGCGGAAGGGCTCACCGTCGATGTCGACGTTGTGCCGCGCCTTCGCATCCCGATCAGAGGAGCTGGCTACCTCTCGATCGGCGTCGGTCACCGGCAACTCGCCCGACTCAGGTGATTCGAGTATGGAACCGTCGGGCGCGATGCGCTGTACCAGCACCTGTTCGAACGTGCCGGGGCGATTCGGGCGACCAGGCACTTGCGGGCCACCGCCGATGCCGTCGAGTCGACGGGCCGCGCTGTCGAGCGAGCGGTCGACGCTGTCTTCCAGTTCTTGGCGAGCGGCCGTGTACGACGCGACGCCGATCGTGAGCGTCGCGCCAACCGCCAGCACGATCAGCGCCAGCATCAGTTTCACGCGCAAGCTCACGACACACGCACCGTGTAGCCGACGCCGCGAACGGTGTGGATCAGCTTGCCGTTGCCGTTGCCGTTGCCGTCGCCTTCGAGTTTGCGACGCAGATACGAGATGTAGACGGCGAGGTTCTTTGAATCGGGTCCGAAGTCGTAACCCCAAATACGTTCGTAGATCGTGCTGTGGTCAAGCACGATGCCTTGATTACGCACGAGCAGTTCGAGTAAGTCGAATTCCGTCTTGGAGAGTTCGACTTCACGGCCGCCACGCCAGACACGCCGTGCTGTCGGGTCGAGGCGCAGATCGGCGAGCTGCAGCGGATCGGCGCCGCCGGGTTCATCGCTGCGCACGCGGCGCAACAGCGCCCGCAAGCGAGCAAGTAACTCATCAAGCTCGAACGGCTTGGCGAGATAGTCGTCGGCTCCGGCATCAAGCCCGGCAACTCGGTCGGATGTCTCGGTGCGGGCGGTCAACATCAGCACAGGTATCCGGTTGTGTTCGGCGCGCAGCACTCGGCACACGGTCAAGCCGTCGACGTTCGGCATCATCACATCGAGCACAGCTACGTCGGGCTTGTGTTGCTCGATCGCAGTCAACGCTTGCGCGCCGTCGGGCGCTTGCACCACGTCGTAGCCCTCGAGCGTGAGTGCTCGGCTCAGGGCTTCGCGGATCGCTCGATCGTCATCGGCGAGAAGAATGCGTGCGCTCATCGTGAACTCCCTTCACTCAGATCTTGCCCACTCGCGGACGATCGGCCGAGGTGTGTGGGGGGATCACACCTCGGCCGATCGTACCGACGCTTGCTGTTGCTGTCTTACGTCGCCGTGTGGTTGTCACCACCGGCTAGTGGCTATCAGGAGCCTTCGTCGGCAGGGGCGTCGTCCGGAGCACCGGAACCGTCACGAGGTCCACCCTGGCGACCAGGGCCACCAGGGCCACCCTTGGGCGGCTTGGTGTTGTTGACGAACTCGGCGGTGCGCTCTTCAGCTTCTGCGTACTTCGCATCGGCTTCGTCCTGCGTCAGGTCACCGGCGGCAACCTTCTCGTCCATGTGGCTCTTGATGTCGGCGAGGAGGGCGGCGACCAGTTCCTCAGCTGAGGAACCGTTGGCTGCGGCCAAGTCGGCCAGCGTCTGGCCGTCGATGACGGCCTCGCGGACCTCTTCCTCAGTGAGGCCGAGGGTCTCGGCTACCACTGCGAAGCCCGGACCACGACCACCCTGACGGCCGGGCCCACCGGGCCCACCCTTCGGGTTCGCAGCCTGGAGGGCCTCGATCACCGCATCGGCCTGGGCCTGGGTGATCGTGCCGGCATCGACGAGCGGCTGCAGAACTTCCTGCAGGCGCTGAGTCGGGTCGGGACGCTCGCCCTCACTACCGGCGACCGGCTGGTCCTCGTTCGGTTGAACGACGGCGGCGGTCTGGCTGGCTGCACCGGCAGAGCCGGACATTTCCAGGATCAGGCCGGCACCGGCACCAGCAATCAGTCCGGCGGTAAGTCCAACGGCAGTCAATTTCTTGTTCATCGGTATGTCCTTTCACTAGGTCGTTCACTCGGGGGGAGTGAGCACATAGTGCACTTCCTAGGTAAGGCCACAACCGTTGAAACGTAAGAGCTCGGTGAGAGTGCTCAGGCGGCGTCGAAAGCGTCGAAGGCCGCAGCCAACTTCAGGAGCGCGTTCTCTACCAGCTCTGGAAGTGCAGGGTGGATCCACACCTGGCCGTGCGCCATCTCGTCGACTGTGTTGCCGAGGTGCATGCCCTGCACCAGCAACTGCACGAGTGTCGCCGCCTGATAACCGATGATGTGCGCGCCGACCAGCGTGCGCGTGCCCGGATCGCCGACCAGTTTGCAGAACCCGGTCGTGTCCTCCATTGCCCACCCGTACGCGACGTCTCCGTAGTTGTGAGTGACCGTCACGAATGGCTCGCCGCTTTTGCGCGCATCTTGTTCGGTAATGCCGACCGCCCCGATCTGCGGGCTACTGAAGACGGCATGCGGCGCAGGACGATCGTCGTACGTGCGCAGCGCCCCAGGGTTCATCACATTGTGGCGCACCACCTTCGCCTCACCGTTGGCCATGTGCTTCAACTGGTGCCGACCGTTGATGTCGCCGAGCGCCCACACCCCCGGCGCACTCGTTCGTCCAAATTGATCGACAGCAACAAAGCCGTCCGAATCAACTGCGACGCCACCAGCGTCGACGCGAAGTTGATCGCTGTTGGGGATGCGCCCGGTGGCAACCAGCAGCACATCGCCCTCAATCGAACGCGGGCCGCCGTCGCAGTCCACCTCCACCAATACGCCAGTGCTCGTCTTCGACACTCGCCGCACCGTCGAACCGAGTGCTAGGTCGTAGCGATCGGCAGCCATCTCAGTGAAGCGCTGCGCGATCGCATCGTCCTCCGCGCGCAAGAGCTCGTGACTGCGATTGATGATCGTCACCTTCGAGCCAAGCGCCTGGAACACGTGGCCAAGTTCAGCAGCGATGAACCCGCCGCCGAGCACGATCAGGTGCTCCGGTAACTGCGCAATGCGCATGATGTCGTCGCTCGTGTGAAAGGGCACGCTTTCGATACCCGGGAAGGCGGGGACGTAAGAGCGACAGCCAGCCGCGATCACGATCTGCTTGCCGGTGATGGTCTGTCCTCCAACCTCCAACTGGCGCTCGCCGACGAAGTGCGCCTCAGCGTCGTACACATCGACGTTGGGCAGACCGATCCGATACGCGCGACCGCTCACTGCAATCGGATCAATGCGCCCGAAGACTCGCTGCACGATGCCCGGCCAATCGGCGCCGTTGAACTGTGTATCGATGCCGAGGTGGGCGCCGTGCTTGGCGCGATCGGCGAGGTCGGCCGGATAGATGAGCATCTTCGACGGGATGCAGCCACGGTTGACGCACGTTCCACCGAACGCATCGCGCTCGACAATCGCGATCCGCATGTCGTCCATCTCGTCCCCGATGATCGAGTTGCCCGACCCTGTTCCAATGATGATCAGGTCGTATTCAGAGTTCACGGGATCAGTGTGCCTGCCGAATCCGTCGAGCACTCGCGGTACCCTCGGCGCGGTGACTGGTGCTGCGCACGATGATGGCGACTACGTCGAGATTGCCGATGGCGAGACGCTGTGGCGCTTCGAACGCGGCTTTCTCGAGTCGAACTGGACATGCCTGTGGGGGCGTGGTTGCAAGGGCATCCTCGACCACCCCGCGGAAGAGTTGCAACAGGGCTGCTGTTCAGTGGGTGCGGAATTGACCGACGCCGAGGAGGCGATGACCATCTCCGCGCTCGCGGCCACGCTTGCGCCCGCGCAGTGGCAACATCACGCCCACCGCGATGCGGATGATGTCTTCAGCAACAACGAGCGCAGCAACACGAAGGTGGTCGATGGGGCGTGCATCTTCTTGAACCGTCCCGGCTTCGCGGGCGGGGTCGGTTGCGCGCTGCACATCGCCGCCGAAGCCGCTGGCGAATCGCCCACCGATTGGAAGCCGTCGGTGTGCTGGCAGCTACCAATACGGGTCGATTGGCAAATGCACGGCGATGTCGAGCACGCCACCGTGCGCCGCTGGTCGCGCGCCGACTGGGGCGACGAGGGCACGACGATGGCGTGGTGTTGCACGGAGGGCAGCGATGCTTACGTCGGCGACCGAGTAGTCGTCGACTCGCTCGCCACCGAGTTGGCTGGCATCGCCGGCGACGCAGTGTACGTGCAGCTACGCGCGCGGCTCAGCGAGCAGTCGCCGGAAACGTGACCGTCGACTCCGCCAGGCGTCGACACGCGCGACGCTCGCGACGAATCGGCCACCAGTCGTAGAGCAGGATCTCCAACGGCTTCCACATCGACACCCAGCCGAGCACCGCCAGTCCTTCGTGAATGATCTCGATGCCTTGGTTCTCGCTGGCGCCGATTGCACGCGACGCGGCGTTGAACCCGGCGAGCGCAATCAGCCCAATCAGCAAACTGAGTCGACCCTGGCGTAGCAACTTGCGCAGCGCCCGGTCGGCCTGCCATTCGCGATACTCGAAGTGGTTGTGCAGTCCGGTTTCGATCGCCAACTCACGTCCGGCGAACCTGCCATCGGCCACAAGGATTTCGACCGTGATCGGCTCGTCCTTCTCAAGGTCTTCTGCCCACTCCTCGATCCAGTCGGCGACCTCCTGATTCAACGAGCGTTCCTCGAGCGGCGTCGGATCCATCGGGTTGAAGATGTGTTCGACGGTGGCGACCCGCACCTGAATCGGCCGTTTGTTCAGCTCGTCGCGCGTGCGAGGCCAGTTGCGTTGTTCCATGGCTCAGTCGTTCACCAACTCAGCCGCTCAGCCACTCAGCCGGTCAGCCATTTTTCGGAAGTTCCGCCCACGACTTGACGCGATCTTCGTTGGGTTCCTTGGGTAGGCCCAGCGCGCGCTCGCCGAGAATGTTGCGTTGCACCTGATCGGTGCCGCCGTAGATCGGAGGAGCCTGCGCGAACAGCGCCATTTCCGTGACATACGCCAGCGTTGGTTGGCCAGTGGCCTTGTCGAGCGACACACGATCCTTCGAGTTGTACGCGTGCAACATGCCCCCGGCTCCGGCCAAGCGCAGACCCAGATCGCGGCTGTGGCGCATGATCTCACTCATCGACAGCTTCGCGATGTTTGGCGCACCGGCGATGTCGCGGCCGGCTGCCTTCTCGGCTTTCACGCGCAGCGTCAGCATGCGGCCGACCTCGTTGAGGGTGTGCAAGCGCATGAGATCTTGGCGCACGCTCGGGTCGTTGATCGCGCCCGAGGCTTTCGCCATGGACAGGAACAGCTCACCAGCGCCAGCCGCCATGGCTCCGCCACCACCACTGCCGCCTGATGGCCCGGCTTGGCGCACGAAGCCGCCGACCTGCTTGGGAAGATCACCCGCAATGGTGCCCGGGCTGGCCACCGAGACCACGTTGTGCCCGCCGGCGCCGAGGCTGGAGCGTTCGAACATCAGCGTTGTGTTGGCGACGGCCCAACCATTGTTGGTGCCACCGATGATTCCGGAGTCGGGAACACGCGCGTCGCTGAGGAACACCTCGCTGAACAGCGCTCGCCCGGTCATTTCGCGCAACGAGCGGACTTCGATACCCGGTTGCCGCATCGGGCACGCGAACCACGTAATGCCCTGATGCTTGGGAACATTCGGATCGCTGCGCGCAATCAGCATTCCCATGTCGGCGATCTGGCCGGC
>CXWK01050268.1_pt1 | contig 42863 bp, 63 predicted proteins | sample 590851 | NCBI WGS metagenome assembly CXWK01 (sample SAMEA3498364, study PRJEB10139) | wastewater metagenome | biome: wastewater treatment plant; material: activated sludge | place: Denmark | collected 2014-08-01 | reverse complement strand
CAAGAATAAGTATTGAACTATGAGAGAAGCACAACAAAGAACATCAGCTTATGTACATTTCTGACAATTCATTGAGAATAACAAGGAACATTTATAATTAACTTATAAACTATGATATTAGCATTATTGACAGCTACCATTATAAACTGAATACTTATGATAATTTTAATTAGGAATATTATGTTTATAAATAAAGCTAAGGAGTGATCTTGATTTTGAAGTAAACAGGATATAATGAATTGGAGGAACGAAGTAATCACAAAAATATATATGAACTATCAAGAAATAAACAATCTTAAAAAATATATTATAAAAAAATGATAACACAAAAACAAAAAGACCAAATAGAATACAAAGCCAAGGAGACTTTAAGAGTAAATCTCTCTAAGATTACCTACAAATATAAAAACCTAAAAGAAACAAACGACTATCTTTTAGAAAAGAAACAAGAAAGAGAAATAGTTAGAGCATATAACAAAGCAGAACTCCGAAAGAAAAATCAATTCAGAAAAGCAGAAGGAAAGAAAGTAAAAGAAAAAGTAAAAACAGAAGCACGATACAAAACTAAAGCAGATCGATACTTTGGTAGAGTAGTAAGAAGTATATGAGCATGGAATGACAACTGAACACGATACAACAAAGACTATGTAGGGAATCCATACCCTATACTAAAACTTACTTGTGGGCATTGCATAAGCAGAGCAGTATTAACAACAAGATACGATCTCGATAACTGTATGCCACAAACATGATGAGATAACGAACAAGAATACTATAGACCATATTTAAAAACAATATTTAAAGAATCCATAATAAAACAAAGAGGACAAAATGTGATGGATAGACTAGAAAAAGCAGAGCAAAAGCGAGCTACAGAATCAAAAAGTCTTAAAACAATGAAAGATAAGGTGAATATGTTAGAAATGTACGAAAAACGAAAGAAAGAATATCAAACCTACAAATATATGCGAGAGTAACAAAACAAGCCTAGAATTATAAAATACCCATCAAGACACGCACCTTTTACACACTATAATAACCCTATAAAAATGCGATGAATACCATTATCATATATTATATGAAGACCGAAGAAAATGAATATAAAAAATTACAATAAGTATATTAAAAACAAAAATAATAAAAAAATATATATGGAAACAAAAATGACTAATATAGATAATCGACAATATCAAGTAAAGTTAAAGTTTTACTCACTATAATAACCCCATGAACAAACTAATAAAGATGATCCTAGAAAGTAAAGCAATAGACACCCCAGAGGGTAAACAACACTGGATAAATCAATTAGAAATAATGACACCAGAACAAAAAGAAAAGCTAAAAGATATACTCATTAGAGAAAAGAAAAAACTAAAAGAAATCCAAGACAAATACGATAAAAAAAAGCAGTAATAAAGAAATCAATCAAGGATAATAATTTAACTTCTATAATGGCTATCTAATGATCTGTAGGAAATGTAAACAAGAAACAGACTCATACTATACTCAAGCAAAAACAAGTATAATCTGTAAACAATGTTACAACAGTACACACAGCAGAAGCATAAAAATAATATCAGATCTAGAACACATACAACATAACTGGAAACAACCTCGGGCAAAGAAACTCTATAGACAGTTATTTACTTCTTAAATAACATATGAACCACTATCAACCTAAAGTAAAGTATCGAAAGCCACAGTATGACAGACTAATCTACATTAAAAGAAAACATCAACTAGGAGTAACACTTAGTCGAAGTGAAGTATGGGAATTTATATCATTAAGCTGGAAGAAATGGACAAGGAAGGTATAAGCACACTATCGATCGTACTATTTCTTACAGTAGTTATCCCACTGATTCTACTTGTACTATGATTCTGATTATTTATTCTATTATTTGAGTAAATGAAAACAATATGTCCTGACTGCTGAAGAGTAAGACTTAGAAAAGAATCACATTGTATTTGCAAAGAAGCTCAAGAGTACATTCTAATAGAAAATAAGTGATGGTGAAACGCACCAACTGTTACGACTGAACAAGAAGAAGTGATAGTAAGTAAAATAAATGGCAAAAAAGAATCAGATAACAAACTGTCCTATGAACTAGACTGGAACTTTATAGAAGCTATGGCTAAAAGAATGGAACAGAATAAAGGCAAATATCCTCCATATAATCGACAAAAACCCATGGATATAGAAAGCCTCAAACAAGCCTTACTAAGACATACTATAGAGGTTATGAAAGGAAACTATAACGACAACGAGGAACTAGACCATATTAGTGCAATAGCTTGTAATGCAATGTTTATTTACTATCAATTGAAATCATGTACACAATCTTAAAAGTCTACAGTACAGACTGTAAACCCTGTAAGATATACTCAGAGATCCGAGAAGCAAACAAAGGAGTATTTAAGGGATCAGACATAAAGTTTACAGAATTTAATACTGATGATAGCTTAGAGCTTGTAACCGAATTAGAGATAAGATCAGTACCTACTACTATAATATTTAATACCTGACCACATACTGAAGTAGCAAGAAAGACAGGGTTACAAATGCCAAGAGAGCTTGAAGAATGGATTAATTTACATACTAAGATTTAGATCATGGAAATAGTAGTCACTAAGCCTAGTGCTAAACTCCTAAAGGAAGTAAGACAACTTATGGAGGAATTCTGAAGCTCCGAAGAACAAATAAACCTCCTCGAAGAGAGATCAGAGGAGGAACTTCAGAAGATAAGAAACACCTACATCATGACTCAACCAGTAGCAAAACCACCCTATAGCAACGAAGTAATCACTAAGAAGAACCTACCCCGCCCTAATCATAAGACTACCAATTTGTAATACTATTCTGATTATTTATTATCTAAAATATAAACATGAAAATTAACTTTAAAGACTTTCAGTTAAAAAATATTGACTGAACACCAGTAACCCCAGAAACACCTCTCTATCAAATTATTGGTAACAAGATATGGGAATTTACTAACGACCTATGAACAAAAGAAATTGCAGAAAAGATCTACAAAGGTGAAGAAGTAGAGATTAATTCAAGCCAAGCCGAATTCATTAAGAACACTATGGCAGACCCTAAGAGCTGACTACTACCATTCTTCTGAAGAGAGCTTAACATTTATATCGATAGCCATTAAACAAATGATAACAGAGTATAAAATAATTACTACACCGGTACCAGAAAAACTAGATATCCTAGTAAACGAATCCATACAAGAAGGACGACAACCCTATCAAGGAATAATCATAGACAATTTCAACAACTTCTATCAAGTAATGATTAAGGAGGAAGTAATTTAATAACAAAACATTAAACATGTATATAGCAATCATTATCCTATCTATAGCACTTATTGTTATATCAATACTTTATTATAAGCAAAGAAACGAACTAATCAAACTAGATTGGGAGATTATGCGATTAAAGGTGAACAAAGCATCCACAGAACCAAGAGTAGAATCATTTATAAGAGATAGAAACAATTGATTTGTATGAGAACTTAATGTATTACTACAAAGAAAGAATATCCATCTAAAAAGCACAGACATTGAAGAATGATATAAAATAATGGTATTAAACGAAATAAAGTATATAGACAAAACAGTATATCAATTATGACCAACAAGAATGGATAATGAGTATCAAGGTACATATAATTTAATAACAAACTAAATCCATATGGCTAAAAAGATTTGATTAGACAAAAAGAAGACGGAATTTGCAGAAAACTATTTGAAGACATGAAACGCGACACAATCAGCTAAAAAAGCATTCAATATCACTGATGACAACACTGCAGCAGTTAAGTGATCAAGGCTGATAAGAAGTGATAAGATATGCGCTTATCTTGACGATTATGGTGATGTTGCAGGTAGTAGAATAAAAGAATTAATACATTCAGAGAAAGAAAGTATTGCACTTGAAGCAGCAAAATATACTTACGATCAAGTGTGGTGAAAAAGTATACAAAAGATAGAGACTAAGAACGAAACTCAAACAATAAACATAAACATGAACTATAACGATATGACACCTAAACAGATTCAGGAGCATATCAAGAAGCTCATGTGACAATAATTTACTACTCTATTCTTTTTGTATGCGTACCTGGACAGATCCCACAAGACAAACTAGCCTAAAGAATGGCATAGTATTATTAAGTGAGTTTATGGAACAACAGGAAAACACAACAAGAGATATTAGCTTAATGGAGTATCAGCAACGGCTAGGTAAACAAATCAATCAACTCTGAGACGTAAAGGTCCAGACACAAATAAGATCATACATTCAATTAACTACTTATACATTCTGAAGAGAGTAGTCATTAATTGACTTATAGAACAAATCCACTAACAAAGGGATAATACTCATATATTATCCTTTTTTTCTTATATATGTCCGTTACACTTCAAAACTTATTCGATCTATCCTATGCACTTTTAAGAGAAGATGAAAGCGACAGCTCCGCTTATCCAACTAGCTTATTAACAGCAATGTTTAATATGGCACAGTTGGATTTTTGTAGTGGTAACATAATCAATCCAGTCCCACTCTCTCAGGACTTAAGAAATGCTAAGAAATGACAACTACCATTCTTAATGAAAGATGCTTATTTCTCTAATGTACAGCCTACTTATTTAACTGCTGATGTAGCAATATGAGGGGTGACACTTTCTGTGAGCTCCACAGCTGACTTCCCGACGACAGGAAGCCTATACTTAGCAGGTAATATCATAACCTACACAGGCAAAACATCTACATCATTCACAGGATGTACTAATGTCTTGTTTGCATTCCTCTCAGGATCACAAGTAAGTGCAGTATTCTCACTCCCTACTGACTTCATGAGTAGTATTCAGATTATCTATAATAACCAATACAAACTAGATGGAGTACTCTATGATGAGGTATTTGAACAACTCAAAGGACTTAAAAACAACTTCTATTCTGATACACGACAAAACAATGCTCAGTTGAATAACAACAGTATGTATACAAGACCATTCTATACTATAAAGGATAACACTTACTTAATCCTATGGAATGTACAAGATACAGGCTGAATGATACACTTAAGATATGAAAAGAAACCTACAACACTATCAGCAGTGAGTGATCTGTGTACTATAGATAACGATAGTTACTGCCAATTAATACTTCCTTATCTAGCTTGTGGTGAACTACTTTACAACAGATGAGAGGAAGATAGAGCAAGTAAGCTGTATAACCACGCTGTAGGTGTAGCTAAGAAAGCATACAACTTCTATAATAATACCATGTTTGAAGATATAAACGGCACAAGAGTATCAAGTGATAAATGAGGAAGAAGATTGAATATCTAGAGCTATTGACATTTTAAAACACCGAGAAATAACCAAAAATAAAGAATACAGTTAATAAGCACCAACTTTAAAAACAGGCAAGACGAAACCCCGAGGATTTGTCTCACTGATCTAGAAAACTGACTATTTATAATATATTGACATGTCTTACCAAACCAGCAAATATATCAATCTAGTACAATGACAAAGGCGTTGAATATTCGCAGGTGGTTTTGTTGATAATACTCCAGATAGTAATATGCTATGATGTTACTCCACCTATTTAAGAAATGCAAGACTAGACTGACAATCAATAACAAATAGACCATGACATCAACTCTTTGCCTCTCTAACAGATTGAAGCTATCCAAAGTGAATAGGATCATATCTCAGAGCAAGCTCAGCTAATGATAGACTTATAGTAAGACATAATACTGATGCAACTCACAAACTTTACACCATAGATGCAGCAGGAACAGCAACAAGCATAGCTACAGCTGCATTAATAGCTAGTGATAATAGAATGAGGTTCTTAAATGTAGCAGATGTGGTATATTGTATGAATGGATCAGATCAATTCTGAAAGCTAAGCAATGTAACTTATAGTCAACCTACTACAGTCCCAGCTTTATTCGCTCCATCATTCTGAGTAGCTTTTGATTGAAAGGCAGTAGTTAGCGGACGAAGTACAAACCCCAATAAGATATATTTCAGTGTAGCTGATAACTATGAGGACTTTACTAGTGCAGGTACAGACATAGGAACAAGTATCGAGCAAGTAACAGGACTAGCAAGCACCAATCAAGCATTATTCTACTTCACTACAAATACAATAAGCGTAACAGATAGCAAAGACATAGTAAACACAGCAGGGACAATAAGTTACAACTCCTCTTACTTACAGACTAAAGAATGAGCAATTAATCATGATTCAATTGTAGTAGTAGGAACAGATGTCTATTATATGACACCTTCAAACTCTATAAAGAAAATAGCAAGAGGACAAAATGTAGCAGGATTTGAATCATTTGATCTATCTGATAGAGAAAACGCTTGAATAACAAACTTCTTATGAGCTATGCCTCAACAAACAGATGCACGAGCATATTACCAAGAAGATACTAATTCTATTCACTGGTTCCTAAAGTCAACGAGTACAAGCACCATCTACGACATAACTTTGATATATGATATACTCCATGATGCCTTCCTAGTAGATACTAATAGATACTTCTATGGAGGAGTATTCTTTAAGGGCAAGAACTACTCAATAAGTACAATAGAACCAAAGGTATTCAGAGATGAATATTCCTATGATGATCAAGGTAGTCCGATCCCATTTGAGTATAGGACTAAATCATTCTACCTTAGTTGAGATACATTCAAGTCAACACTACGAGAGAGCAGAACACTTATGGATATGAATACTCTCGCAGAAGTAACACAAACAATACGAATAGATTGATGACAGGTAGATACAAAGACATTAACAAGTGATAATCTACAGAATCCAAGTGGATGAATAGGAACTGAACCAGTAGGAGAATTCGCTATCGGTACTGAAGGTGAAGAATGAGTAACAGGAGTAGATCTCCAAGAAATAATCCTACTCAGAACAAAAGGAAACCTTAATAAGAAGGGAATAAAAGCACAACGAAGATGGACTATGTGAAGTGTAGCAGGCAGGATAAGACTCAAGAGTGTTAATCCAAGAGTAGAATGACTACCGCCTGAGGCAACAAGTATAAATTAATTTATTCTTAATTATAAACAATGGCTAAAAAGATTATTGAAGAAGAAGTAATTGAAGAAGAAGTAACAGCAGAAGATTGTGTATGCTTAAAGGCCGACTGGAAAGAACTATTAGTATCTAGTCTTGCAAAAGTAGACGCTTCTCACTTAGAAAAGAATGCTATCTTACCACTCATTAACGGACTATTGAAATAGTCCCTTTATACTTAATTATTAAACATAATGGCTAATCTACAAACCTGATTCACTACCTTCTTAGCTCTACCTTTATCAGCTGGAGCTACTACTGCAACCCTTTGAACTGTACCAACAGCAACACAAGGGAGATTGCACCTCTATGACTGATCTCAAGAAGAATGGGTAAGTTATACAGGAGTATCTTGAGTAACTGTCACTGGACTAACTAGAAACCTAAGTCAAACGGCAGACCCTGCGACAGGAGGAACATGATTGACTTGGATAGCTGGAACAACAGTAGACTTTGTAGCTATGCACGACCAAATAGTAGATAAGACAGGTAGTAATACCTTTGCTACAGGAACTATACAAACATTCCCTGATATAGCTTTCACTGGAACTACTACTGGAGGTATAAGAGTAAAGAACCTCACCACCGCACAAAGGGATGCCATTGCTAGTCCACTAGCAGGTCAGATTATATATAATACTACTACCTTAGTGATGAACCAGTATATTGCATGAGCATGGACTGATTTCTCAACAGGAACAACGGCCGCAGCTAGTACAACAGTAGCAGGTAAAGTAGAGATAGCAACACAAGCTGAAATCACAGCATGAACTAGCACTTGAGGAACTGGAGCTATACTATCAGTATCACCAGATACACTTAAAGTAGTAACTGATGCAATACTAGCTCCATTATATTTCTGAAATTGACAAGATGGAGATGTAACAATAAACTCAGGCACAACAACATTATCAGCAGATATGTATTATAATAATCTAACTGTAACAAGTCCATGAGTATTGAATCCTAATGGTTATAGAGTATTTGTAAAATGAACTTTTGCAGGTAATGGAACTGTAAATAGGGATGGTAATGCTGGATCAAATTGAGCAGTATGAGTATATAATTCTAATTGATGAGCATGATGAGCATGATGAGCGGCATTGAATGCTTGAAGTTTAGGTATGGAATTAGCATGAGCTGCTTGATGAGGTTGATGATGGTTTTCATGACCCTGAGTTGCCTGAACTGCCTGAACTGCAGCAAATCCAAGTGTATCAAATATAAATTGAGTATGATGATGAGCATGACAAAATAGCTGATGATCAAACGGATGAGCTTGATGAGCTTGATGAACTACTACTAGATGATCACTATATAATACATTAATAGCATGAACTACTACTCGATATAATGGCGTTTCATTAAATCTATATGCTTATAAATGAACATGATCAGCATGATGATGATGATGATGATGAATTGATTTTCCTGTATCATGAGGTTACTTAAACGCAGGTTGATGAGGTTGATGATGATGATGAAACGGCTGAGTCATAGGGATAGCTTGTGCTACATGGAACTTTACATGAACTATTACTGCTGTATGATGAGCTTGATGAGCTGGTTGATTATGAAGCTCAACAGGCTGAAATTGAGGTAGATGATGAGGTGGTTGAGGTTGAAACTGATGAGTAATATTCAGAGTATATAGAACATTAACTAACGACTGTACTAAAACATTAACTGGAGGATCATGATGAGCTTGAGGCACCGCATGAACAACTGGAAATACATGAGAAACTATTTCTATCGTAATTTAATTATAAACTAAAAACATAATGGCTACTCAAAAAAGAATGATAGGAATACCAGCTGAGGTGAATAAACCTTGAGCAAATTCTACTATTGCATGAGGTACAGGTATAACAAAAACACCAGTACCACCTTCAGTTAGTAATCCTGCAAGTCTTACTCCATGAGTAACTACACCACAACCGATAGCACCTAAACCTGTATATGGTAATAATACAGCTGGTATAAATGCAGTAAATCAGTGAGCAAAGAATGTGAATCTAAATCCAGATTGAACTCATAAAGTAACACCTGCTCCGACTACTATCACCTGAGCAACTCCAAGAACATGATTACCTGCACAACCTTGAATGCTAGATATTAATGATCCTAATAACTATAATCTTACAGGATATACAGTAGATGACTTTCTTAAATTGGATCCAGCTTCTCAAATAAAAGCTAATGCCTTTGGAGAATCACAAAACAAAGATTTACTAGGAACTACTAATGATCTTAGATACACTAATGAAGTAAACGCAAACAAAGACTTTTTAGATAAACAAAATACAATCAATCAAGAAACAGCAAAACTTAATAATCAGAATGCTGAAATACAAAGACAACAAAACATGAGAGCAGAAGAAAAGAGTGTAAGAGATTTAGCTCAGAATGTATGATTTCTATGATCTCAAGGTAGACCAGTACAAAGTACTTGAATGATGAATGCTTATGCTGATGCTATAAATGAAAGCAATCAAAAGTTAAGCGAAATAAGAACAATCCAAGATAATATGAGATCAATGCAAGAACTATGAATTGAGTTTGATGCTAACCAATACACCGAACAAATAAGAAGACTTAATCAAGACTTAAAGGATAAGACGTGACAAGTATTTCAAGATGCTATCAATGCCTATAATGCAGAAGAAAGAGCTTGAATGATAGACAGTCCCTCTAAGATGCTAAAACTCCAACAAGAAATACTTGCAAGAGCTGATTTCTCTGTAGCTTGATTCGTACAAAAGAACCTCGATGATATTAGAGTAATGAATGACAATATAACTTCTCACATAGAGGCAGTTAAGGTAGAAGCAGCTCAGGCAGAGGTGCTAAGAAAAGAACAAGCTCAAACACAAGCTGAATTCGTAAAGAACCAAAACACAGTCAATAAGGATATGAGCCAAGCTCTATGACATTATGTTAATGGTAACTGACAAGCTCTTACTACTACGGAGGGAGCAATAATCCCTTTTGCAAAAGATATGCCTAACCCAAGCTATGATCCAAATACATGAGTTGCAGTAGTACGACAAGCTGATGCACAAGGTAATCCAGTACCAGTAATACAACAAATAGCTCCAATGTCACAAGACTATAAGATGTGACTACAACTAAAGCAAGCACAATTAAACAAGATACAACAAGAAACAGCAAGTACAGGATGAAATATAGTTAATACACAAATAGCCAATCCTAACACACAAATAAGCATAGCTCAATACTCACAACAACAAAGAGGTAGAACAACACTACAATGTGGTGAACTTGTAAACGACTATATTAAGAAAGAATCAGGGACAAAATGATCTCTAGGTAATTCATTTGCTGATAAAGTAGCTTGAATAGATAAGATAGGAAGATCAGTTTCTCCAGTAGTATGAGGTATATTCGCCTTTGATGTTAAGACTTCACAAGGAAATACATGACATACAGGAATAGTAACTTGAGTTAATCCAGATTGATCTATAAATGTACTAGAGGCTAATAGAAAAGAAAACAGTGCTAATGGATGAATACCTAGCCAAGGAACATACTCACCAGCACAAGTAAGTAATATGGTATTTAGCCAAGCACCAAAAAACAATAATCTATCTTCTGTAGCTAAAGAAGCAGTAAAGAGCTGACAAATAAACTGAACTCCTACAGTGCAGTCAGGTATCATAAAAGAACTTGCAGATTCTGGTGAGTTTGATAAGTGACAAGGTAACAGTACATTCTATACAGCTAAGCCAGCAATTAAAGATGAAATAGCAAGTTTCGCAGAATGATACGCTAAACGACAACAAGCTAAAGATATATTTAATAAGTTAAAAGCTGATTGAACATTATGAGGAGCCACATGATGGTTTGATACTCTAGCAAACAAAGGTAAAAGATTTGCAGGTGCATGATCTACTGATGTGAATAACCTTAATCAAATACTTGCTGAATCTCTATCAAAATATATGAACAAAATATCAGGAGCTACAGTGTCAGAAACAGAAGTAGAAAGATTGAGAGAGCAAATACCTAACCTATCGATGTGAGATAAACAATTTATAGATGCATTTGAGCAATACGATCAAAGTATGCAAAGATGATTAGATAATACTTTGACTAAATATTGATTTAATAGCTATGATGATGTAAAACAAAAAATATACTGAGATAATAAATCAGAACAACCAGCAAGCACAACTTGAACTAATCCATATGCACAATACCAGAAGAGATAATTTACTTAAAACTATAAAATAACATGGCTAATCAGTATCAATCTATAGATCCAACTCTAGTTGCTATAAATGCAGCTAAAAAGGTTACGCCACAGGCAAAAAAGACACCAGTACCTTCACTTACTACCCAAGCACCAATTCAACCTTCGTTAAATCTCCAAACACAACAGCCACAAGCCATTTCTACGAATATAACACCACCACCAGCAAATATTGGTGGTATATCTTCATCATTTTGAGCTCCAAACATCAATTCTGCCCCTATGTTATGATGAGCAACACCAAATCAAATCCAAGAGAGAGCAACACAGCTTCAATCACTACCAAAACAAATTCCTGCAAGCTGAGCAGCAAAGAAAATAGATGTTAATGTTATATGATCTCTTGGAGCTAATGTAATGGCAGGAGAAGATCTACCTACTATAAGAAATAAATACCCAGAGTTTAGTAATATAGATGATGAAGTATTATGATCTGTATTGGCTACTATGTATGATTGAGTATGACCAGAAGAGATACTACAGAAATTTCCTGAATTACAACAAAAGATAAACACAAAAGAAAAAACAACAGCACAACAAATAGCTACTCCATTTGTTAGATTTGCTAGATGAGTTGCAGATGTATGAGCATGAATACAGGAGGGTATAGACACTTGATTATCTAAGTTATGAATACTCCCAGATCAAACAGCTATAAATAGAAAAGCTAGAGTCAAAGACGAAGAAATCACACAACAAATATTAGGTAAAAAAGCATGATATGAACAATATGTACAAGAATGATGAAGAATAGCCTGATCATTTATTGCAAATGCTCCTGCTAACAAGTTATGAACAGCAGGTAAAATGGCTTTATGAGCAGCAGAATGATTACTCTGATGAGCTACTTATAATCTATCTACTGGAGAATGAGTATGATCACCTGTTAATCTATGACTATCAACAGCCATAGGCGCAGTAGTACCATGAATAGTACCAGCATTTAAGGCTATAAAATGATTATCAAAAGAGCCATCAATCAGAACCGCATTCGCTGAATCTTTAAGAGAATGAGCAAGAACAAATGTGGCAAAAGCTTTAGCTCCTACATGAAAGAAATATAAACAATTAACTGATAGATTAACAGATGAGTTTTTAGATAGAGGTTTACGATGATCTAAGGAATCATTATTACAATCTGCAAAAGAGTGAGTAGAGAAGTTTTGAGCTAAAATAGATGATGCAATAGCGTGATGAGCTTTAGATAATGTAGAAATACCAACACAGCCATTGAAAGAACTATTGCAAGAAGCTAAAAAGTCGGTTATGGTTTGATGAAATGTAGTAAATACAGCTAAGGCAAAAGTAATTGATTGACTAGAGGAGGTGCTTACTCCTTTTCAAAACACAATCGGATGAAAAGAAGCAAGACGCTTCAAACAAATACTAGACGAAATAGTGTACTCCACAAAAGGAGGAATATGAGTAGAAGATATGACATATAAAAATATACTATCTAAATGAATGGCTGATGTACTAAGAAAACAACTTAGTGAGGCAGCTCCAGACTTAGCAAAGCTTAATAAAGATTTCTCATTTTACAAGTCATTAGAGGATGTACTCGAAGCTACTATGTTAAGACAAAGACCGCAACAATGAGCAGTCAGAAAGTTTATTGCAGGAGCATTCGCAGGCAATCAGGAATGAGTAGTTAATAAAGTTATAGGTTATGTTTGAAGTAAACTATTTTTAGACGCTACGAGTTGAGCAACACGGAATACATTATCTGCAGTAGCTAAGAATAAATTAGCAAATGCAATAGCTACTGGATCTCCTAAAGTAATAAACTCCGTAGTACAGGAGATGAACGATACTCATTGATTATGATTACCACTATATGATGATGTTGCAGTGTGAGCAGGTAACACCATGTTAAAATGAACTAATATTGCAAACACTCCTAAACCTACACCCAAAACACCTCCTATAACAGTAGAGAAATGAGCCATAGGTATGTGAACCCCTAAAGTAAATAATACGCCTGTTATTCCACCAAAGGCAACGGTTGCACCTAGTGTTTCAGCACCTAAAAAGTGAATGCCTAAACTATGAAAAGAGATAATGGAGCAGAATATAACTCAATCAGATGATCTTATAAGCGAAGCTAAAAGGTATAAAACAGCTGATGAGTTTATAAACAGCAATAAAGAAGAAACTATAAAAATGTATAGAGCGGATTCTAAGAAAAGAGATTTATGAGATCTTAAAGAGAGGGCGTTTCTTACCCCTAACAAGTCATTTGCTGAATCATATATGGAAAATAAGGTAATGGGCATGCATAAAGGCAATAAATACCTTCTAGAATTTGATATACCCAAGTCTCAAGTTAAGGAGTATGTTAAATGATCTGAATACTTATACAACCCCGAATGAGCAAAAGAGTATAAATCACAACTAAAACAAATACGAGAACAAGCTAATAAAAAACCTTTACCTCCTCTCCCTAAAAAGTGAATGCCTAAACTATGAAAAGAGATAATGGAGCAAAACTTGTATCATGGTACTAACAAACAATTTGATAAATTTAATTATAGCAGTAAAGATAGCACATACTGACCATGAGTATATTTTACAGACAGCAAGGATCTTGCTTCCAAATATGCGACTAAAAGAACCATAGAACAAGGTGGTAAGAAAAGTATCATATCTAGAGATGTTTCAAAAGATAGTTTATTCCAGTGAAACGATAACCTTAATTATAAGAAGATATCTGATGCTGATTATGATAAAGCAGTACGATGACTAGCAGATTGATCCGATGCAACAGCCTTTAATAAAGCTAAAGCTGAATATGCTAAACAACTAATGGATGATGGATATGATTGATTACAGATACCATCAAGAGAGGCTAAATCAGCAAATGAATATGTAGTTTTTGACAATAGAAATATAAAGAAACCTTTACCTCCTCTTCCTGCTAAATGACTTCCTAAACTTCCTAAAGGCGAAGTATTAGAGCAAAACTTGCAAACTGTAGATAATGAGTTGTTGCAAGAAGCTAAAAAATATAAATCTCGGCAAGATATGGACAACCAGATGCCATATACTATAAGAAACAAACTTAGTGATCAATGAATCTATTCCAGAAAACATATTGAAGATTTCTATAATCTTGCAAAGTCCGAAAAGACAATGTACAGATGACAAACCACAAAGTGAAAAGATATATCTTATAATAATACGAAGTTTATGTGAGATACTGATTGATGAGTATTTTTCTCTCCTGATAAACAAGACGCTTCAAAGTATTGAAGTAACATAATAGAATTAAAATCAAATAAATGAAACACAGTATCAATAGTAGAATCCAATAAGTTACAAAAAATGGCACAAGAAAAAGTCGCTCTAGCACTTAAGAATAACACTAGAGTTAGCGATATTATAGAGCAAATGGCTTTATGAAGACCAAAGTCTTTCGCAAAATACACTGGTAAACAATTTATAGAAACTGGAGATAAGTTCTGACAGAAATGAGAAATGATTTATTATAAAGATATTAAATAATGTGATATATTGAAGATGCCATATATGGTTATAGAACTATAATAGACACAATCAACAACAATATTTGTGACTATTATGTTGAACCATGATCATTTTTACACGATCATAATTGTAAAACGAATTATATCAGGAAATGCAAAAACTGTAATATAACGAAGATAGAAGATGAAATAAAAAGATTAGAATATATTTATTATAAAATGTAAGAAATGAAAATAAAACAACTTAACTATGAAATACTAGAACCACCTATTAAATCAGATCCTAAACAATGACAGTAAAAGAAATACTAACCTCTCGTGCTAATCTGCTCTCTAAAGCAATGGATAATCCCCAGCTACAGTGAGCGATTATTGCATGATGTAAAACAGACATCATGTATTTCTTTGATAACTTCTTATGGACAGACAAGAATACCAATCTGTTTACTGGAGATGAGCCAAACATAATTCCTTTTATACCTTTTGAGTTCCAGAGGGAATATGTACTAGAGGTATGGGCTAGTATAATGGACTGAACAAACCCAGCTAGTGAAAGAACAGAGCTTACTAATGTATTCGTAGAAAAGAGTAGACAGATGTGATTATCATGGGTAACAATGGCTGTATTCCTATACTGACGATTATTTCATGACCATAAGTACCTAGTAATAAGCCAGAAGGAGGAAGATGTAGATAAGCTATGAGATATGAAATCCCTATTTGAGAAGATAAGATTCATGATAGATAATCTCCCAGTACGAATGTTACCTAACTGATTTGATAGAAAAAGAGGTAGCGAACATAATAAATATAAATCAATAAGTAATCCTAACTGAACATGAAGTATCACAGGCGAATCAGCTAACCCAAATGCAGGTAGATGATGAACTTATAATGCAGTATTTCTTGATGAGATGGCTTTCATGGCTAATGCTTCAGCTATCAATACAGCTTGTGCAAGTGCAACACCATGCAGGATATTCAACTCAACACCTAACTGACAAGGTAATGAATTCTATAGAATGAGAGAACTAACAACCGATAGACTTATTGATTGAAAGCTAAACAAACAACAAATCAAGTGATTAAGATACCACCGATCAGACCACCCCCTTTATAACAAGGAATGGTATGACTGGAAGATACAAGGGATGACACCAGAGAAGATAGCACAAGAACTAGAAATAGATTATAACACTGCAATAGTAGGTAGAGTATATCCAGAATTCCCAAAGAGTAGCGAGTTCGTAGAATATGATATGGAGAAACCACTCTACATAGCAATAGATAATAGCCACTGATGAACAGATCCTAATGCAATAATAGTATGTCAATTAGATTGAATAGCAATCAACATTATAGATGCCATAGAGATACAAAGCAACCCTGAGGATTGTGCTAGATACCTCACAGCACAACCAACCACAGTACTAACCTATAATCAAGAACAATTCCTATCAAGATACAGGAAATACAACCGAAAGAAAGCAATATTTATAGCAGATCCATACGATACTAAGAGTGCGATGTGAAATAGCACAATCCTAGATGACTACAAGAAACTCTGAATTAATCTAATGCTACCCGAAGAAAGAAAGAAAAGCGAACAAATACTAAAGACAAGAACAAACCTCTATAGACTAAAGTATAATGAGAACTGTAAAGACTTTGCAACTGCTATAATGAATTCTAGATACCCAGAGAGAAAAGAAGATAGTAATTCAACAGCAATGAATATCCTGCCAGTACACAATCGAACAAGTCACTACAGGACAGCCTTAGAATATTTAATTACTTACTTACTAGAAAATCCAGCAAGTAAGAAAAAAGAAAACAAATATCTAACAGATCAACCAGTATATGAACGAAGGAACACTTTAACCTCTAACTATAACAGATGAGTAACTTATCATTAAAAGACTTCGAAGTAGTAGATCATTATCCTATCTATATCCCTACAGCGATAGAGGAGAAGATGGCTAGTTTCATAAATACTAGATTTTCTGCTATGCAACAAGCAAGAGCTAGTATTGATAACGACCGAGATATATATCAGACTATGATAGATGCAGTCTTGAAACCCTATGGAGATGATAGAAGTAAGTCTACAGTCCCATTGGCTAGTGCTATGATTGAGTTATATGTAGCTGAGGCTCTAAAGATACCAACAGAATTCATATTCAAGGGAGAAACAGCTGACTACTCAACACAAGCTAAGGCTTTGGAATATGTGCGAAAGTATGACTGGAGAAAACAAAACAGGAAGAAGGAAATAGTAGAAAACGAATACACCACCGCAGCCTTCTGACATTCAGTAATATTTACAGGATTTAATGCTTGTACCTATACACAGTATGACTTTGAGATGGATGATAACTTTAAGACTGTATGGACTGAAAAGAAACTAAAAGATGAAAAGATACTACTAGAGAACATAGACCCAAGACTATTCTACTTAGATAACCAATGTGTAAGAGGAATAGACGATGCTAACGACTGTGTCTTAAGAGAGTGGATGTGATACGAACAATTCAAGGAATATGAGAACAATGATCTCTATAAGAATATTAAGTATGTAGCACCTAAAGGATATACTACTGAATGGTTAGTTTATACAGTCCAAGAAGAAAGAAACAGAACAGGTGACTTCGTAGAAATAAGGAAGTACTGGAATGTAGCTAAGGATATGTATATAGAAATGGCTAACTGAATTATAATCAGAGAGCAACACATAATGAGTACTATAGATGGTAGAAAAGCATTGCCATTCACTATCAGAGTATTTGGGAAAAAGAACAATACTTATACTGGTAGATGACTATGTGAAGCTCTATTGATGTTTAACTCAGAACTCAATGATCTTAGAGAGTTACTTATGGATTGAATAAGAAGAAGCAACAGCCCAACTATTGCAATAGGCAACGATCTACAGTTTGATTGAAGGAAATTCGCATTCAAGAATGAGATATTAACCTTTTATGGTAAGCTATGAGATAACTTCCAGCAGTTAACAGGAACACCACCTAACCAAGCAATATTCTCTTACTTAGAAAGAATATATAAGGATATAGCAATGTTTACTGGTATAGACATACAAAACATTCTATGAGTACCACAACAAACAGCATATCAAACTAATGTCCAAGTAGAAGCTAGTCAGAAGAGAGTAAATGTGCGATTAACTAATAGAGACTTAGCATTCGAGAGACTTGCTAACCTCCATAAGGATAACTTACAGACATTCTTCCCAAGAAAAGATAGCGAAGGATTATATCCAAGTATCCAAATAGAGGATGAAGAACTTGCAGGAGTAGCAGGAGAACAAAGATTTATCCCAAGGAAATGAGAAAAAAGTATATTCCAAGTAACGCCCGAGTTATTAAGATGAGATATTTATATTGATGTCTTTACTAACACTAATAGACCTGCAAGCAATGTAGCTGATAGGCAGTCCAAACTTGAATTTAGCCAATCATTATGAAAAATAATTCAAAACCTACAACTAGCTCAACAATTATGAGTAGAAATAGATATAAAAAAGATGGTAAGCTGATTAATGGAGGACTTCAATATGCAAGACTTAATGAGCACACCTCATCAAGAATTAGCTAAGCAAGGTGCTGATTTCATAAAGAAATTAAGCGGTATGATGTCTAGTGTACCATGACAACAACCATGAGCCTTAGAGCAACAACAACAACAGTCGCAAGCACCATCTACGCAACCTTTATTACCTAATATGCAACAATGATTCTAATATCTGAACAAGAGCTTAAATTACTTAAAACAATATCAGATCAGGAACTAACTCAGGAGGATTGAGAAGTCCTCCTAGAGAATAGGAAGGTATTAACAAAGTACTTTAGGAAGATGATAACCAATGTTCAAATATCTCTTTGATTATGACAATACAGAGGTAGGGAGAACATTGCTGATGCAAAGATAGCCACATTGAATGAATTGATAATCTGACTCGAAGGTATCGAATGAGCCTTTACAAGCTACAAGAACGGCATCGAAATTGACTTATAGAACATTTTGACTACTCAATAAAGTAAAGTCGTTATTATACATAACACTCATTTATTATCCTAACCAACCCTTCAAATGGAAGAAGAAAACTTGGTAGCGGATATCACCGAGACCCCAAATGAGGAAACTCAAGAGGAAAACTCTCAAGAGATCGTTGATACCCCAGACCCAAAGGAAAAAAGACACGCTCAACAACTTGAGTGAAGTAGACAAGAGGTGGAAAGGTGGAGATGACTCGCAATAGACACTGCTTTTGATTTGGCAGTGAAAGACATTAACAGTCTGCAGGAACTTCACAACAAAGACCCCAAACTAGCAAAATCAGTAGCAGACAAATTTGATCGAGAATGATCTGACTGGTGAAGTTATCAAGGCTTTATATCTTGAAAGAGATGAACAGAAGTCAAACAGTCTTCTAAAATATCAGAAGATGAGCTTGAGGCTATGTTACTTGAAAGAGAAGCTAAGAAAGAACACCAGAAAGCAACCGACAGACTAGAAAAAGGTATTGGTAAACTCCCAGAGGATATTCAAGATGATGTGCAAGCATACATCGATAAGTATTCTAAAGGATTACAACTTACTACCGATACTGCTGATGAGCTATTAGAGATGGCAACTCTTTATGTGAATAGAGGAGTACTTAAGTGAGAGGCTAGAGAAGAAGCTAAGGTAAAACTAAGCTCTACTTGAACCACCACTAAGAAACCTTGAAAAGAAGAAATGGTGACAGTTATTCGTAACTGAAAACTTATTTTAGTTCCTAACACTTTTGATAATGTCTAAAATCCAAAACGAAACAACTACTGAAACTAATACCCAGTCAGTATTTGAACTGGTACAACAAATGAAAGCAGAAAACGAAAAGTTACAAGCAAGATTGGAAGCTGTAGAATGAAAGACTGGTGCAGTAGCTGTAAGTAATTCAAAGAAAAGATTTGAATGACAATTACAAGCATGTTACTGGTTATGGTGAACAGTACCTGTAGTATCTTATGAATCATGCAAGAAGGAAGAGGAGTATGACTATCTATATAAGAACCCTGATGGGAGATTTGTAGACAATCACTATGTAATCATCACAACTGCTGATTGAGAGAAAACTAAGAAGGTATTGAGAACATCATTCGCACTAGCTAAAACACAATCTGACCTTAAGACTTTCAGTGTACTAACAAAGGATGGAGATGTAATAAGCAAGGTAACTAGTAAAAACCTACCTACTCTTGAAGTAGATAAGTATATATTCAATGTTCCTTGATTTGGAGAAGTCCAAGTATCCCCTAACTGTATCAACTAATGTTTATTGGATCACAAGCTATCGAAAGGATAGACTGAACTACTGTATATTTCGCTTCGGGCGCTAGTAAAGAATATACAGATAAAGCATTAAGTTATATAGTAACAGAGGAGCTAAAAGATCCCACTGAGTATAGACAACTGGTGCTAACAAACATACTACCAGAAATCAAACTATTACTTGATTGAAGTGATACTGTAGAGATTGTCAGTAAGATAATGCTGATACTAGAACAACACGATGTAACAAACTCTGAAATACAATCAATTATTACTCATATAACTTCTGATCTTATTGAATGACATAACAACTTTTTGAAAGAGAAGGTCTGAAAAGAGATGGATGAATTTAAGATAGTGATGGAGAAATATAAGGAAATAACACAAGTATTATCAGAAAGCTACGAACAAGGACTATTTATAGCCTTAGGAAAAGCATTTGGAACATATGAGGAGTGAGTATCACCATCAAATTATTTAGACAATATCAGGGTATCAGATTTAGCAAGGTATATTAAACTTTAATTTATTCTTTAATCTGAAAAACAAATGTCTAAAGCTGTTACATTGGTAAATGTACCAAACAAAACAAGTAACTTCTACCCAGCTGATGACCAATGGATCTTAACACAGTTGCCACTTAAGGCTTCTACTGCTATGACCGAAGGTGCAGCTATGTCTGTAGAAATATCTGGAAATACAACTACTGGTTACTACACAGTTTCTGGAGTAGAAAATGCATCAGGTAATGACTTCGTAGGTATCTTAGCTGAACCTATTGTATCTACTGATAGCGATTATGCTACTGCTGGTAAATTAAAAGGAGTACGAATCCCAAGAAATTCAACTGCTAAGGCTTACTTTACTGTTGCTGCTGGAACATTCACAGCTGTTGATGTAGGTAAGACTGTAGAAATCACTTCTGGATCAATCGGACTTTCTGTTGATACTGCTGGTAAAGGAGCAAGAATTACAGATTATATCTCTTCTACAAGAGGTAAATGTGTATTCTGTATGCCTAACACTGAAACTGCTTAATTTTAATTTATTTTTTAACTTAACTACAATATGGCGACAACTGCAACTTTGAACTCTAGTTCATTACCACAGTTTACTGATTTGGTAAAAAGAAGTTTTGTTGATGGTCTTAAAAGCCTCAACCAAAATATGAGAAATGCTCCTTTCGTAAATGAAGATAGTATGCCTCAAAATACAGGTCTTTACAAAAGATATGCTGAAAGACTTACTCGTAACGAATATGCTTCGTTTAGAGCTGAAGGTGATGTAGCTGCACAAGCTCTCATCCAATACGGATATGAGAAAGACTTAGAAGTATCTACTGTAGCTTTAGCTGTTTCTATTACTGAAACAATGAGAGTTGCTGGTAAAAATCAAGATATGCTTGATATGGTTACTTCTTTGAGTTCTGTAGTACCAAACTCTATTGACTTAGATTTGTCACACAGAATCACTTTCTATTCAGCTACTTCTTATACTGATAGAAACGGTAGAAGCGTGAACATTACTGTTGGTGATGGTTTAGCATTAGGTTCTGCTTCTCATACACTTACTGGTTCTGCTACTACTTACTCTACTTTAGTAACTGGAAATCCTCAATTCTCTAAAGGTGCATTAGAAACAGCTGAGAAATCATTTGTTGAAAATACCTATAATAACTTAGGAGAAAAGATGGCTGTTAGTCCTGATACAATCTTGACTACTGACGATCCAAATACAATCAATCAAGTAAGAGAATTAATACAAGCTACTGCTGATGTAAATAGTGCTAACTCTGGAACTGTGAATGTATATAAAGCTAAATATACTCACGTAATAGCTCCAAGAATTGCTACTACTGCTACTGGTGCTGTTGATTCTACTAAAGCTAAATATCGAGCTTTGATCTGTAATGATATTTCAGACTTCAATCTTGCTATCTTACAACAGCCTAAACTTTCTACTCCTATGGATGGAAACAATGGTGAAGACATCTCTTCAGGAAACTGGAATTATGTAGTAAGAGCAATGTATGGTATCTGTATCGTTACTCCAAAAGCATTCAGAATATCTGCTTGAAATGGTGCATAGTTATATAATAAAGTAGACTTGATTGCAGTCTTAAAAGCAACGGAGGTCGGTGGTAATTCTTTTATTATATAATCTATAAACAATGTGATTAAACTTAAACGCATGATACGGAAGTAAAATATCTAATAAGATAGCAGGCAAGACAGCTGGTAAAACATTCTATGTTACTAGTGCTACTGGTGCATCAGGTGCAACACTTCAAGAATTATTTACTCCAGATGATACTTGAGTAAATCAAGTAAGAGTTTGGTCTAGTATTACTTTGGCTTTGGCTCAATGTGTAACTGGTAGAGGAGATGTTATCTTGGTTGCTCCTGACTACACTACTGCACCTACTGATACTGAGTTAGGATCTGCTGGTACTAAGTGAGTAAGAATAGAATACATTAATCAACCTGAATGAGTATATCAAGTAGCTGCTACTGCTAACTTAGCTTTGCCTGCTACTACTACTGGTACATTGTTTAATGTGACTGGAGTATGCGAGCTTATTGCTATTGTTTGAGTTGTTACTACTGTTATTCAATCACAGACTTGTAACTTTAAAATATCTACCGTATCTAATTCAGCTACAACTGATATTTGTGCTAATCTTAATATTAATGGCAATTTAGCGCAATCAAGATACTCTATCACTGGAACTTTTGCTGATGCTATGATTAATACAAGTAAGTGAGTACCAGTTGCAAGACAAGCTACTGCTATCATAATACAAGAAGGAACTATAATTGCTACTACTTCTGCTACCAATACTGGTAACATTAGACGACATGCATTATACAGACCTCTTTCTCCATGAGCTAGAATATATTAGTTCTTAAGTATCGTAAGGAAACTTACGATATTTCTTGATAGTCTGCAATCAGGTTATCAAGAAATATTTATCACTTACTTTCAATATAATGGCATTAAGAGACACAAAAAAGTATTCACTAGTAAGTGCTGGTGAAGTTACTGGACAAACAACTATGGTAATGGAGAAAGACTACAGGAACGTAGTATTCAAAGTAATCACTTCTGGATTCTCTGGTACTTTAAATTTCTACCATGCAGAATACGATACAGCTCCTGACTTATCAGCTGCTACTTCTGCTACTAATCCATGGGCTGCTGTTCAGACTGCTAACCTAGATACAGGTGCTTTGACTGGCGGTACTACTGGATATACTTACACTACTAATACAGCTGTTGAATACTTTGAACTCAATACTAATCTTAATGTATGGGCTGGGGCTAAATATACTAGATCAGCTGGTACTATTACAATTGAAGTCATTTTATCTGATAACCAATAATATCTAATGGCTAGAACAATATCACCAACCATATGAGGTTGAATATCTTGAGCGACAGCAGGATCTGTAATTTTTGCTGGTACTTGATGAGTATTAGCGCAAGATAATAGTAGTATCTTTTTCGATGATACTAATAGCAGACTAGGACTGATGACTACTGCTCCTACTCATACACTTACTCTATGAAGTACAGGAACTGGTATAGCATTATATAATACAGCAGATCAGACTACTAATTATGAGCAATGAAGCTTATTCTGGAGTAGTAATACTTTTACCTTACAGACCCTCAATGCTGGCTCAGGTACAGCTAGAACATTACAGTTAAGAGCATTTAGTGGTGGTAGTAGTACTAATATTTCAATAAGTAAAGCCTCGGCTCCATTCTGGAATTTCTTTACAAGTTCTAGTGCTTCATCATGAAATCGGATACAGATGTTATCTTCTACAACAGCAAGCGGCTCTAGTTGAGTACAGACATTTCAAGCAATTATACCAACAATAAATCAGACATCTACAGCTTGATGGACTATAATTGATCTCAACCCAACTGTAACAGCATCTTGATCCTGAGCAAAGAATGCTATCTTATACAGAAATGCTAGTTGATCTACTTTGTTTGGAGTAGATCATTTATGAGCCTTCTCTTGTTCTAATACAGTGGCAGTATGAGCAGCAGTAGCAAGCACACACAAAGTAACAGTAGTAATCGGTTGAACAACCTACTATCTCCTCGCATCAAATGTCTAGTACTCTATAGATTTCTTAAGTATGATAAAAGTATTGACCCCCCAACAACTCAAAGAACACAATAGGCTCTTGCAACAAGAGCTTTTGTTGAAACAAAAAGAAGAACAAGAGGAGTTAGAAAGAGAAGAACAAGAAAGAATAGATCACGAAAAAGAAATAGACGATTGAATAGAGAAAATACCCACCATATTACAAGAGATAGAAAAACTACAAGAAATAAAAAAAGAAAATCAGACTATAAATAACGACATCATTATAGTCTGAAAACAAGTAAAGCAAAAGTCAGACATCTGACATAAACATAAGCAATCTGATATTGAATGACTTGATTGAGAAATAGATAAAATAAACACTGAGCTTAACTCACTACCCAACAAGATATTAAACGAGGCTAAGAAGTTAATTCCCAACGATAGAAAGCCTAAAGTAGAAGATATTATATGACTATCAGAATATGTAAATACCAGTATTAGTAACATAGAGTTCCCTAAGATAGAAAAAACAGACCTATCAGAATATTATACTAAAGATAAAGTATACACAAAGGATGAAGTTTATAACAAAACTCAAACCTATACCAAGAAAGAAGTAGATAATAGACTAGTCAGAGTTAGTTCAACTGGTGCTTGAGGATATAACTATATCAATGATAATATCACTGATGACTACTTCACATGGTCATCTACTAAAATAGCAAACAACTACACACCATTTGTAACTATAACTAACGCACAAAGATTAGCATTAACTCCCTCAGTGGGATATACTGTCTATTGTACTGATACAATAGAATGAGTTTATATTTATACATCTGATGGTCGGCAAAGACTACAGATGATTATTGTATCATAACATGGCTGAAACAACTTACACCACCTGACTCATTAAACTAAATAGTTGAACTCTTATACAGGGCACAACCTATCCTGATTATGAAAACCCCTTTATGATAACCTCAAATAGGTACAAGAATGTAGTAGTACCTTACTGATTTGAGTTCTATGGTATAAAAAGAGTACAGGCTTTTCTTTATAATGATGTTATTACTAGAACATCAGATATTACTATTACACTAAAGATCAACCGCTCTTGAGTCGTATCAACACTCTACACGCTTACTTTTGCTGTCTGAGTAACTAGCATAACTGATACCACTGTGACAACAGTACAATCATGAGATAAGTTCTATATTGAGATGACCTCAATACCAGCTGACTGCCCCTCCGCAATAGAACTATTCTTTAATTACTCAGATAGAGAAACCACAGGACAATTCAGTAATAACATATCTTTCTGATTTGAGCAGTCACTTCCTAAGATTCCAGTCGGGGTAATTAAGGAGAAAGCAACAGATAGAGACCTCACTCCATTGTGTTACCCATCAGTAGGTACTAATAACAGTGGTTTATATCTTGAACTTACGAGTTGAGATGTACTAACAGTACAAAGACGAGATCCGACTAGAACAATGAGGATATATAACACTACAACAGAGAGAGTACTAGATAAACTAGCGATATCACTTAATTGCTCTTCGTCTACTTGAATAGGTTGAACCTGAACGGCAGCACCTAGTGCAAATGTTAGTTGTATGCTGAATACTACCATATCCTGAACAGAAAATGTATTCATAGCTAGTAGATGACTAAGGACTAACTGAATAACTACTGATGATTGATTTAGACTACAAAGATACTCCTATAATAGTACTACTAAAGTCCTAACCTTTGTGAATAGATCTAGTGCTTATAGAACAATGAAAACAGCTAGATCTGGGGGTTGAATATTTGCCTTAAGAATTGGTGATACTGGTTGATCTTTTTCTTGAAAGATAATAACCAGTACATGCCTAAGACAGCAAGCCGGAGTAGATAGTAAAATAGGCTGACTATTAGTCTTTAACCAAGATTGTACCCTAGCAAATACATTTAAATGGATAGGAAATACAGATGCTAGTCTTTATGGAATCTATTGACCAGGGTATGTCTATGAGGAGGTGAGCTGATGAGCTACTACCGCAATCAGTTGTATATCGCATGTGACAGATACTACCGCAGCAGTAGCACCATACCCTGATAAGATAGCTTGCTTATGGAAGTATGACAGCACAGGAGCAATAACAGCTCAGTATGATATAAGTATTAATTCCGCCTGAACCTTTACCTATCAACCGATGTGAGTAACCCAATACGGAGCAACTGCCTATGTATTTGGGAGTTTTTGCCCAGATCCAGTATGAGCACCTACTACAGTACGACCCTTTATAGTGTCTTATGATAAGGATTGAGTATTTATAGAAGAGACTATATGCCGTGTAAATGAGGCTTGTGTAGTAACCTCATTAGATGTAGATGCTAACTATATGACCTATGTAGTAAGGAATGTCTCAGATTCTAAAGATGTTGTAATGAGAAAGAATCTATCTACTCTTGGCACAGAAATATATAAAGAGTTCACATGATTTAGCGTGTTTTATGCTAAGTCAATAGCCTATAATAATATATTTATCCATTGAGCTTCCTCCACTAATTCAGGCAGCTGTTACGGATATGTTTATAATCCATGAGCATTCAATACAGCATGGCAGCCAGAGAATAACTTTACTATAGCAAGTCAAACAGCACCTGCTTCTGGAGCTTACTCAAACTACTTTACTGCTCTTTTATGAGGGTGATTTAGCATCACGGCTGCTAGTGCTAATCCAACCTATACTCAAGCTCTCACTACTCATACGTTATGATGAACTTGAACCAGTAACAACTCAAATAATACAGTATTTTATTCTTCATTATAAATTATGAAAAAACTATTATCATTTATTGCTGGATTACTACTACTCAGCACCACCTTTGCACAAGTATGTCCTGTATCACTATCTCTTGTAAAGCCACGATGAGCAGGTAAGATGTTACAAACAATAAGAACATTTGAGCCATGTGATACTTATGCTGCACAAATAGCATTAATGGTAGCTATTTGAATAACAAAACAACAATATCCTGCTGCTATCTTTTTGAGTGGTAACACATTACAAAATAATCGAGCACGATGACAATCTCATTGAGCTACAAAACATATGTATTCAGTACAATAACCATGCGAGAACTATTACATGTTTTAATTTGATTTATATTATGAGTTATTCTTTGATGGAGAAGATAACCTTTAACCCCATAAGAAAATGTTAAATATTTTTATGTGCTTAATTTCTTTTTGCCTCTGATCCTATGTAGGTCATTGTTTTAGTAAAGAAATTTCATTATTTTTTAAAATCATCAGATGCCTAATCTTCTAAGATATATCTTTGGAATGCTTTGAATAGTAGCAATCTGATGATTAGTATTCATGGATAAAGTATATACTACTGGACAACCAGTTCCTGAAAGAGTGTATTATATAGTTTGAGTGTTTATATTATGATGTTTAGTTTGAGCTGATAACCTTACTAGCTTGGTTACTTCATTTATTAAAAGATTTATCTGAGATGGAAAATAAAATAAAAAATGCTTTTAATATTGCTATTGTATTTTTATGAATAATAAGTTCCATTTACGTAGTTTTAATCTTGATTCCTCCATCTGTTTTTATGCAGTCAAGTAATTTCCGTGTAGATGACACAAAGGTATGACAATATGCTTATATAAACTCCAAAAGAAATGCTAGAATTTCGTTACAATGATATGTTATAGAGGAGATCAATAAGATCAATAATTGATACATTGAAGTAGTCCACAGAAAAGAGAGGGAAGTATTAACAGAAAAAGGAAACATTGCAGTCAGAAGAAAAATAGACTATGTATTCACTGAGACATGAACTTATAACCTTAATCTCACTATCGTACATAATATAAGTGATATGCTACACCTGAAAAAGATAGCCATATTAAAAGATACTTTTGAAGTAAAGTAATTTATTCTATAAATCCATACCATGATTAACATTTCAGGATCAAACCGGCTACATGATCTTTATAGGCTCGTGCGACTACTGCTTACCTACCTAGTGTTTCTTGCGCTAGGTTTTTTATTATGTTACTACTTAAATGTGAGTAGAACTGTTCAGAGTATTATTGATCGCCCTATTAGTTGCATATCTGGTCCACCTATCATTATAAAGTGTGATCTACCAAGATCTGGAATCTAGCTTTATTATTAACCACTATACTATGGATATATTCGAAGAGTACAGGAAATCGGTGCTCAGTTCAGGCAAAAGAGTAGAACAGCATCACGTGATCCCGGTTAGCCTTTTCTGACCGGATATAGCAGAAAACCTTGAATGATTAATACAGACAGACCATCAGAAGCTACATAGTATGATGGATATGCCGATAAATCTCTTCAGCAAACTAACAAGAGCACAAAGAAAAAGAGAGAACGGACACATAGTGCTTACAGAGAGTGATATAGAGTGAAGGGCTGATATCCAAAGAGTATATTTAGAGAATGTCGATAAGCTCCCGTGATTCATGCAAGACTTACACGATATAAAGCTAGGAGAACTTGCAACTAGTGAGAGTATGAAGTTCGAGAGACTCACACAAGAGACATATCCCCTAGAACTATGAGATGCCCTAGGGAATCACCAACTGTATATTGATATCCAAAAAGAAATATCTAAATGAATATACCAGAAACTAAAGATCTAATTTATCCCTAACTTACAATCACGCCATCTTATAAAAACTCAATGACTAGTCAAATAGTATTTATAGTAGTTATTGCCATTGTGGCAATGCAACTATATTTCTTTTTTCAGACTAATCAGATTCTAGATTTATTTAATACTATAGTTTCGTGATTTGTAGGCGCTTATCTACAGCGTAACCTTAACCAAGTACCCGAATTAACTGCAAACGAGCCTACAAGTATAAAAGACAACGACAGTAAGCCACTTTTACATGATAATAATATCCAAGATGTATGATAAACTCTATAGACCAGTAAAGTGAGAGAGAACTAAAGACTGGAGATTAACTCAGAAACGATGAGAGCGCCCGGAATTCTATAAAAAGATAGGGCGACCGTATCATCTTTGATTAGATTATGCCTGACCAAAACCGGGTGACCAAGTAAAGATATACGCCAGTCACTCCTGAATAGTAAAGGTGTTAAATGATCCGAAGTGATTCTGAAAGTATATAGTAATAGACGGTGATTGATTTAGTACTTACTATGCACACCTTGCTGAGGTATATGTTAAATGATGAGACCAAGTAATGTTAAATGATGAGATATGATTAATGGGTAATACTGGTAATTCTAGCGCAGTCCACTTGCACTTCTGACTCAGACTAAATGATAGAGCTAAGTGATTCCAGTGATGGATAGACCCAACCCCCTATATGTGTGATCGAGAAAGAGAAACAGTAGATCCGCTCGTTCAAACACTTATTGATGATTGAATATGGAACGGTGTTGAATGAGAGTGAATGACTAAGAGGATCTGATTAGTTATAGCCAAACTCTATAACAAGTTAAAATGATAATCCTTTGATACATAGCTGTAATAATTACTACCCTATCTTGAAATCAAAGCATAGTAGACAACAATAATATAGTTTGCTTATCTTCTTATAATCTTTGTATGGCTCATAACTATAAGGAATCATGAAAGAGAATATTAGAACTCCAGAAGGGGGATACCGTAAGGCTAAACAAGAGGAGGTGTAAGGTTATAGATATATTAGAGGTAGAGAGAACAACAAAGCTAAAAGAGGTATTGAATAACTCAGATTATTATTTACAAACTTGTTTACCAAATAAAGAAACAATGGTTATTAAAAGGCTTAAGTGCAAGTAATTTATTTTATAATTATATTAGTATGAGCGAAGAAAATGTTAATGTTGTAGATGTTGAAGCAACAGATGTTGTAGAAACTCCAGAAGTAGAAGAGGCTAGTGAGGTTGTGGAAGAAACTGAAGTAGCTGAGTAGTCCGCTAGGTCTATCATAAAGAAAACCCTCTTTTTACGGAGGGTTTCTTATTATATAGTTAAATATCAATTATGCTTGATACACTCGTTGATTAGTCTTAATCTCTCTGCTCTATCTTCTTCAGTAGATGGGTAGTGTATAAAGTCAGGATAGTAAGCGTTTACGCTGTCTTCGCTATTCAGACCAGCCCAACACTCCAAATCAAAGTAGTAAGCATAGTTACTCTCATCTTTTCTACACATAGGGAACTTATAAACATGCTTGCGTAAGTCGCTTACTGCTTTTGCTCACTCATGAGTAAGATAGTAGTTTCAATATTCAAACATATAGTCTTCTACTTTTAGCATCTTATGGGAGTCATATCACTCGAGTATATCACCAGAAGAATCTATGTAATAGTATATATTACTCTTAGACTTTGTTCTTCATTCCTCCTTCACTTCCTCAAAGTAGCTAGGCATTCATTCTACTATGTCTTTGTGAATAGTATACTCTTCGTCTAATGTGCTAAAGTAATAGTATTCTCAATGCAAATAATACTCTCATGCTGGATAACCAGCAAAAGACTTTATTAATTTTATTGTTTTATTCATTTCTGATTATATAAAATATAAGTTACTTCTATGCTATCTTACAGATTTCTGATACATCGTTATTTTTTCTTATTACTTATTTTTACCCATATACTCATAGCCATAAGTAATAGATAATGTATCAGGGTATCTTGGTTTCATCATACTTGATTAACAAAGATATATACTAAGGGGAATAACAATAAGACTAGTAACAATCATAGCATACCCATTCATATACTATACCATATACTTACTGGTTTCTTCTTTTTACTTTCGACCTCATCTGCTGGCATCTTTACATTTAGTATTTGGGTCATGGGGCTTTATGAATTAAATACAGTCTACTAACTTAATGAGTAACTCTTTCAATTCTAGTCGTTTTGGGTGAAGTTGTCGCTGGAGTTCATTCTGGTCGTATAGTATGGGGTTATCACCAAGAAATCAGACAATATTCATGTGTATACTGAATATCCTATCGCTATACGGTGCTGAATATGCTACACTGCATATCCTTCATCGTGTTAATGGGTGTCCTATGTATTCAAAATTATAATCCTCAAATGATACTATCTTGCCGTTAGAGAGCATGACTCTTTCTTTCATTGTGTACTCATCTGGGACACTATAGTTTATGAATATCCCATAAGTCAACTCTTCGGCATACTCATCCTCATACCATCAGAGTATACATCATAAGTCACAATCTTTATTACGTAATTTGTTTAGTTCTGGTATTAGTTCGGTCATGCGGTTTTGCAAATAATAAATAATCTGATTCTTACTTCGTTGGTAGGGTAACTCTTAGATCATGTAAATTTAATAGTCTATAAAGAACATCATCGCTAGTATGTCAATCCCATTTGTATCACAATTCTGTTATTAAGGCAAAGTCCTTTATATTATCCCGATACTTATTCGGGAGATGGTAAGTTATCATCATTCAATTAATTGTATGTATTCCCATAATAAATCGTCCTTCGTATTCGCTTCAATCACTATGTTTTTTACTTGCTCGTACATGATATTCTTTGTTTACTGATCTACATAGCGCTATGAATAAAACGCATCTATGCTCGTATAATTCATCAAATGTATGGTATCAGTCAGACACTTGTATCTGATTATCTTTAATGGTTAGCTGTAATTGTTCAGTCATTTTCCGGATTATAAAGTAATAAATAGTTATCTACTGGCAGTCAGCAACAAGGATTTGCACCTTATAAAACGCGACTTTCTCTTACATAGTTACACTCGTGTAGTTTATCATAATATAAGATAGTGTATAACTATTCCACCATACCAACTACCAGTAGATAAATACCCATTACTGGATATTATAGTATTCTTGTAAATAATTTATAGTTATAGCCATAGCCAGAGCCATCGCCTNNCATAGCCAGAGCCATAGCCAGAGCCAGAGCCAGAGCCATAGCCATCGCCAGAGCCAGAGCCATAGCCATAGCCAGAGCCATAGCCAGAGCCAGTAGCTACTCAATTAGCTATTGAATATCTATTTATTATATCTGTTATCATTTATATAAAATAAAAAGTAAATTATGCTTTATAATTTGGTTGTTCATCTATACTTTTCTTGCATTCTTTAGTAGGTATAAGTATCTCAGATACTGTTGGGTCAGTTAATTCTATATCTACGGGTTCTGTAACTTTACTATCTGATTTAATTCAATAGATTGATAATTCAGATAAAGATATTCACTTCTCACAATTCCGATAATATAACCTTCTTGACTGATGTAATAATATTCAATGTTCTGTTCTTCACATATACTTACCATATATAACACCTGCATAATAAGATCTTATAATTATAAAATCTCATACCTTATAAGGAGCTTCTACATAAGGTGTTTCGCTTTTTAATGTTTCATCTTTTGAGTTGCTGTCATCATCTCATAGTAATTTTGGTAAGACTTTTTCTAATAATTGGTTGTTCATAATAATATAATACTAAAATATAAATTGTTATTTCCGATTATCTACCTAATACGAAAGATATATTTAGCTAGCTAACTATTATTACTACGCTTATAATAATAACTCAGTAATATATAAGATCACATACATTACCTTCTTTTCTTGCTTTATTAAAGAAGGCAATGTTTGCGCCCATAAAGTACGCTGCTATTAGGAATAATACGATTAGGAGTATAAATACTACAGTATCCATTTGTTTAATTAGTTATAAAATTAAAATTAGCCCATAATCAGAAAGATATTATAATTATTGATAGGGTTATAAATAGTGTTTTAAGGATCATGTTTTATTTTAATGGTTAAATATCTCTACACCAAAATACTTTATCGTTTGCTTTTACTCATCTTATCCAATTCCAGAACTGTTGAAGGCGATCAATTTGTATATAACCATCTTGCTTTGCAGTCCATATTATACGGCATACTTTCTTAATCTTATTTCATTCGGGATCGCTTTTATTCGCTACAGTTTTGATAAGCTCAGGTTTACTTTCTGTCTTAGTATATAGCTTTACTACACTAGGTACATTGCGGACTCGATTCGGGCATCACTCACCGCCTCAGTGTGTATCACTAACACAGTAGCGACTTCTATTTATCCAGTCACTAGCGGTATTATTCTTTCGCCAATACTTATTGTAGCTCTTAGTCCATGCTTCTGCTTGAGTGTTAAAGTCTTTATACTTCATATCTTGTGCTAGTCTACCTGCAAAGAATTTAGTCTCTCAGTCTTTGAATGTTCTACCCATCTCATGACTAGCTATAGCTCATATCCGCTTGATATAGTGTTCTGGGTCTCTAGTTGTTTTGCTTAGCTCTAAGATCTTATTTGTTTGTACTTCTGTAAACTTACAATACTCAAGATAAGATTCAGGAGTTTCATAAGCTCAATAACTTATACTTATAGCCATCATTCAAAAAAGAAGTGATAGGGCTAATATTTCTAACTTTAAGATCATTAAACGAATTAAAATTTAAATAACTCATTGAGTTTATCTGGATCATTATTAAGCAAATAATATGCTTTACTGTTCTGAATGTGCAATCCACAAATTATACTTTTGTTCGTCATCAAAGATTAAGCATTTTCACTTACTGTTTTCGAAACAGATAGAGGTTCATGCAAAGAAATTGCAGTTATCATTTCTTGTATAATTAGCATAATCTATCTCTCATTCAATTAATGTTTCTTGGTCATCATTCATGATACATTTTCAGTATCCCACTTTAGCTTCTACTATTGGCTTTCCTTCGTTACTAATTCACTCCTGCGGAGGGTTTATTGTATCGTCAGGTATATTTCACCCTAGAGCCTTTAAATACTCCTGTCAGGCTTTAGCAATATTTTCTTGTTTTATCTTCTCCGCAGTTGCTACTTTGATGAGTTCAGCTTGTCTTTCTACAGAAGCATTTGATTCCTGCACTTGCTTAGAGACTTGTGACTCTATACTAGAGCATCAAGCTAGAAGTATAGGAATGATTAAGAATAAGAGTCTTTTCATTTACTTAATATTATTAATTAAAATATAACCCCATGTTTGTGTTTCTAATGTGTTTTCTCTATGGTCTTTATTGTCTCGGTTTAATATCATTGTTTAGTTTTATAATTTAAAGTTAATTTACCGCCAGGTGGCTATGCTCAGCTATGAGAAGGGAGTAATCAAAACTCACCAAACCACCGACCTGGCAGTAAAAGTAATTAGTAAGGTAGTTCAGTTCAATCTGTAAACTTATTCTCATCTAAGAATGGATCACCATTATAGAATAAAGCTTCAAGATTCACTGGTGTTTCTGCTATTACCTTCATAACTTCCTCAGTTAAAGCTATCTTACCAGAACTCGCTGGCTGTAGTCAATAACTTGTTTCTAAGTCTTTTCCTCTTTTGATTACTTCGATATCAAATTCTTTAGGATCTCATCGGCTTCCATCATTCAAAGCAATAATAGCTTCTTTGATACTTCTTTGAGTAATTTCCCATACTTGTACACATTTCTCATTGTAGTTGTACACTGTAAGTGCCCAGAACTCTTTAGGGTAGCTTTCTCATAATTGAGGTTGCTTTGTCTTAGTTCTAACTGGCTTTGCTTTTTCTCATTTCTTATCCCAGTCTAGCCATCAAATCAATGGACTGGATAGAATACGAATAGTGGTAGGCTTGTCGCTTAGCTTGAGATAGTTCTTGTTCCCTGTAGGCGATAACTTGTAATCTGATTGGAAGAATGACATGGTGTCGAATAATTATAATATAAAGTCCCTCAATGGGTATTCAATTGGTGCTTGCGTCTATCTCAATATGAGATTTAACGAGCGTTTTTATTTTGTAGAGTATAATATATCCTTCGTGTTAAAACATCTCTTCATTCATCTCGCTTCTTATGAGTCATAGATCTGATTCATCTTTAGCGCTCATGCTTCGGTTATCCATCTTTTCTCTTACCATAGAAGTAATACAATCGCTTTTTACTGCATCAGAGAATTTATTGAATGACTTTATTATTTCTCCATAGGCATCATTAAATACTTTCTTGTCCTTATTAAAATTAATATCTTCGATATACTTTTCTTTGATACATCTGTTTATGTAGGCATCAGTGATTCATTTTTCTTCACTCCAGTTAGCTTTTAATTCTTGACTGTAGGTTATTTCGTTTACATCTTGCATCCCTTCTAGTTTAGCAAGAGCAATCTTTTCTGTACTAATCATGATAGTCAAATCAGATAGTAAAGAAAGGAAGTGTTTATTCCCTGAGGTAGTAGGGTTTACATCTAGCTCATTCTTTAGATCAATGAGCTTCTGTAATAGTTGTTTCATTTCTGGCATTTATTTAAGGTTTTCAAGATAAATAATATATTCGGAGTCACAGTATTCTATCCAGCCATCATCTACCTCGCTAACTATACGAGGACTATACCCCTGCTCGACCAACATGCTTTCGTACTCTGATCTAATCAGATTATAATTCTTTTCTAAATATTCCTCATAAGTAAGCATGATTAATAGTTTCAAGATATAAATTCCTTACTAAGTTGATTATATTGTTCTGACTTCTTCATGAGGTATCAAGTAACATCTTTTCAGCTTCTTGATAACATCTTAAGCATCTGATCGTCTTTCATACTATCCATTATCTTTGCTGTTGCTCTTATCACTACTTCAGGAGCATCACAGTTCCGCTTATTCATGAGATCTTGGATCATTAGTTTAATTTGACATAAGAAGTAAATCAATAACATGAATTGGTTAATCTCTCTTCTGTAGCTTTGTGATCTAGTTCGTAACATTCGTCAGCTGGTAAATAAACTCTGTGTGTTCCTACTGTAAATTGCATGTGCTGTTTGTCTGCTGTGAGACCATTGTAAGCTGCTTGCATAGTTGTGGAGTGAAAGAATAAATAAGAATGAGTATCAATCAGAGTGTGACTCTACCACTATACATAACATATAGCTATCTGCTATCTTGTTATCTGTATGTTATCAGTATAGTGAAAATATTATGAAAATCAAGAGATTTTTCAAATTATGGTGTAATACTTAGTTATCCGTACAAGTGTACTACTTGTCTAATAGACCTTTAGATTTAAGTAGATTTATAACTCTCTTCGAACTAACATAGATGGTTGACATATCTTCTGGATCATCTTTTAGATTCTCTATTTCTTGTTTTGTTATTTTAGGCATGTACTTTTCTATAGCTTCTCTAAAATCTTTTTTCCATGTTACATCATGTCATGAGTTATCGTAGTCTGTATATCCGATCCAAGCTCTTTCTATCCAGTCTTCTTCTTCAAATCATAATAGTAATAATTTATCGGCAGTAATCCAATTATCTCAAAATACTAATAATCAATCTTTATCAGATATTTTGTATCATTCTATAATATCAGTTAAAAAGTATTTAGCTACCCAGCCCAATTCTTTGTGTTTAAAATCTTTAGTCATTATAAAGTAATTATAAAATAAATAGTATCTCATGACTTCCATTCTTTTAGAATAGTCATACTTGTGTATATTTTAGCCTTTTATTTGCTATATCAACATATTTTTCTTCTAGTTCGCATATAATATATTCTCTACCTAGCTCTTTACATGCTTGGGCTATTCAACATATTCATCAAAATCATTCAAAAACTATATCTCATTTCTTAGAAAAGTTTTGTAATAAATATCTATATAGATTTACAGGCTTTTCGCAACTATGTATAGGTGCTTGTATTTTATCTTCTTTGATTACATCCGATATTGGATTTTCTAATACTGGTGGTTTTCAATTAAGATATAGTAACATAGGCTCATACTGAGGTCTAGTATAATATCATATACCAAAGTTATTTTTTATTCGTATCGGCATAGACTTAAGATCAAAGTATTTATCACAAACGCCTCTAAACTCTGGTATAGTATATCGCCCTAGAAATGTTATTAAAAATGTATCATCTTTTAGTATCCTTTTACATTCTTTGAAATATTTATCTATAAATAGCATAAAGTCATCTTTTGACATATTATCATTCTGTATTGCTTCTGTTAATCCTCTTTGTGGTTTAAGGTTAATGTTGTAAGGCGGATCAGTTAAAACTAAATCTATACTTTTATCAGGGATTTGTTTCATAAGATCCAAACAATCTCATAAATATATTTTGTTTAGCATATTTTCTATTCACATGTTTCTTTTTTATTACTAAAAGTATATTTATTATGGCATTTTTTGCATAAAGTAGATCAATTATTTATATCGAATCTTAGCTCTGGGTAATCAGAGAAAGACTTTATATGGTGAGCCTCTATATATAATCATTTTGTAGAACAATCTATACAAATATAATTATCTCTTTCGAATACCGCCTTTCTTCGGTTTTTATATTCAAACGAATTTCTTATTCTATGCTTCTCTGCCTTAGTAGTTTTTGGTCATCACTTCCAGTTACGATGTTTTTCTCACGAAATAGCCTTTCATCTCTTCCTTGCCCATTCTTCACTTTGTTTCTTTCATTTATGAGCTAAAGACATCTTTATAAGCGATTCATTGCTATGCTTCTTTCATCCCATTGGTGCAAATCATCTATCTTTTAGTAGTTTAGAGTGCTCTGGTCTTTTTCTTCATAAAGTTTTTCATTCATTTCATTGTGATATTTTGTCTTTTACTTCTTGTGACCGTTCCTTTGATTTGTTCCATGGTATTCTTCATTTACAGGCTTCACTTATTTTTTTCTTCCGCTCTTCTGTGAATACTCTCATAAATTAATATAAAATAATAAATACTTATGTATAATAATTATATCTAGCAAATCAACTATATATTTTGTTTAATTCTAGCATATTAAAATAATTAAATATAAATTTCAAACTTTATAACATTTCCTACTCTCCATTCTTTTAGTATTCTTCCTTTGTAATCTCATATTGTCTGCAAAATTCTATTACTGCTTCTTTATAAGCCTTAATACATCTTTCTGCATTCTTTTGATTAGGGTATTTTTCATAGTCTCGTATCCTTTGATCTGCTGAGATAATCTCAATTAGTAATCTTTTAAGGTCCATCATGGTAAATTATAGATAAAATTTCATTCAAATGTTTTAAGATCTTGTAATAGCTTTTCTGTAATCTTTAGATTCTTAATAAATTTTCAATCATCATCATGTAAGGCTACTTGTCAAAATGACAGATCCTTTCAATACATAGTAGGAACAAGTTTGGGAGCTTTTAAGATTCGTTTCATTAGTTTTATAATTAAAAGTTAAAAGTATCTGCATATCATCATTTACTAAAGTATATTATCTGCCTACTCTTTTGTCATTCTTCTCTATCTTTCATAAGATCTACAAACACCATAGCTCTTTCTTCTGGACTAGCTTCTTCAAAGTCCTGCGGATTGAATATGGCTCTTGATATGAATATCGCATAATCAATGTCATGTTCTAATTTACTGGTCATCATGACATCAGAAAATGTTCTTTCCTTCCTATTCGCTGTGCTTCACTTATTAAAATGATGCAGTAGGTTAATAGTTTTTTTGTGATCTTGACAGAAAAACTTTATACTCCTTATTATGTAGTTAGCTTCTTGAGTATCTGTCATTTTCTTTTCCTCCTGCTTGCCTTCTGCCTTAATGAATCATAGATTGTCTATGGTTATAAAATCATATTCCATATATGATTTAAGTATAGACTTTAGGACTAAATCAATATCTATCGCTTTTGCTTCTGCACTTATTCATACTATTTGTAGATTAGTGTTTTCTTTTATCTGTCTTATATTTCTTTCCATAGTTTCTAATTGGTACTCTGAAAATGTTTTGTTATCCCGTTGTTGTTTAGTTATTCAAGCCATCTTCCTTGCTCTTAGCCTTATAACTCTCTCACCGTCCATCTCAAGTGATACAAACAACACTTTATATCTTTTTGATAGTTGTAATAGTTGGTTAAAAGCAAAAGTAGTCTTTCAACTTCAACTTTCTCATATAGTGCTTAGAAACATTCATTTCTGTATCCTTCAAAATCTATTATCTAGTCATTCTGTGCCCCATGTAAATGGAGTTATACTTGAATAGTCTGTTTGGAAGTTTCTATTATATGGTACTAAGTAATCCTCCTCTTCTTGATCTTGCTCTTTGACTACTTTTTTAATTTCCTTCTCTTTTGGTTTGAATGCTGGGTATTTATCTACTATGATCCTGTATAATTCAGCTCAATCAAAATGTCAGTACCAAGCCACTCGTTGTTTTCGTGTTGGTCATCATCCTGCTCCCTTGCCAGTTCATATCTTACCAACGCTATCGATCCAGCATCAAGTAGACTTTCAATTAACAATGATCTGCTTCTGATTATCTGAGTTCCTTTTAAATGTAATCGTATCCCCACCCACATGTTTAGTTCAAGATAATATACTCAGCATCTGTTCGCTATCTATATCTCATACTCTCTTCCAGAAGTTATCATCGTTGTCACTTTCATACTTCTTTTGATATGCTTCTGCCTTAGCTTGTTTTTCTTTTCTGTCCTCATAGGATTCTGTGTTAGAGAATGCCATAAGCATTTCTAGTTCTGTATAAGTATCAGGAACAAGATCAACTATCTTTATTTCGAATCTATCATTTTCGTTCTTACAGTGTTCAAATCATGGTATTCTCAATACTCTTTCTAGTGTTATAACTGCTGGATCTCATTCAAAGAAGTTTCTTACTCATCGGCATATCTTGCTTCGATTCTCTATAGTAGCATCTTTCGCAAACCAGTATAGGTGGTATCAGTTCCTGCTCTCTACTATCATAGACGGTCTTATAGGGCTAAGTTGTATTATGCTCATTTGATCTTCTTTGCTCATATGGTCTATTTCAGTTATCCAAGCATTTATATGAGTAACATCAGCTTGCCTTCTGCTTTGGCTATCGTTTCAATTTACTGAAAAGAATATTCCAGCTCATTGTTTGTTTATACCCTCAAGCATAGGTAAGGATTCTACAGATAAGTAGTTTCATGATCTTAATAGTTGTGATCTACCTTGCTTTGCATCATCAAAGGTTTGATACATGCACTTATCTATTCATGGATAGAATTGCATAAATAACTTTGTAGTATCTAAGTTCATAAATAAAAGATTAAAATTTAAATAGCTATTTGCATTATTTCATTTGCTTTATCCTGTCAGTATTTCTTTCTAAATTGTAACAATCATATTTCTTTAAATACTTTGATATATTCTTCTTGCGTTTGTGGTTCAGGTGGTTTATTCTTTCTTTCTCGGGCTATGATGGTGGCGTAGTGATCTTTGTATTTATCTCATTTACTTTTGATATAAATACTCAATGATTCTATCTTATCTAAATAATCACTAAATCTTTTTTGTAATTTATCATATTCAATGTCAGTGAGTTTAACATTTTCAAACTCTCCATACTTCTTTTTTATTTCTTTTTCATTCTTATCATTCTTGTTTGTGTACGGTGGCGTTTCACTGCGTGTAACGATTGCGTTTCACTCTGACTGGTACAATCATCGATTAACTACGGTGAAAAGCGTGTACTTTGAGTATCACTGGCGTTTCACTATTTCAGACTTTTCTAGTAATTCCGTTAAACGGTATGCCTTAGGTTTTGAGATAGAAAAATGGTCTGCAATTCATTGCATAGATCGAATAAATTGTCATGGTAATAAATCGATTTTTTGTTGTCAATGAAAAAAAGATCATTCGGCGTGGTTAGCTTTAGTCAAGAAATAAGTAAAAAGCCCTCGCAACTCCAAATTTGTGGAGATAGGGTTGCTTTGGGCTTTTCTGTGGAGTTTAATTCGTCCTTGCATTAGTAACTCTTAAGTAAATAAAAATGGCTGGCCTACCCGTCAAGGAAGATACCAGCCATTCTTATTTAATCAAGAATGAGTTTGACGGGTAGCTTACGATCTTCAAAGACGAATTAGTAGCATTATAATAATTTTTTTTTATTTTTCAAGTGATTTTTCTAACTAATCGTTTTTAGGCAAAAAGAAAAGCTGTATGAGAAGTTTTGAAGAGCAATCATACAGCCAACCAGACAGAAGAAACAGACAGAACAAGAACCAATTTAATTAGTTAAGTTTGTTGTATATCAATTACTTGATACTCTATAATCTTACATAATGAATAATAAAAATCAAGAGAAAAAAGTAGTACACTTGTACGGCTTATTTTTATATAGCACAATTTACAATATTCCTCTTGAAATTCATAATAATAATACTATACTAGTATTGATATATGTATACAAGTGGTCTAAGTATCTTGCATGCTGGTCGTGTGAGGAAGTGATGGAAACTGTACCCTAACGGGATAGACAACAAAAGTAGCAGTTAATCGTTGGTTCGACTCCAACCATATATCAGATTTAGTATTTCTTATTGCCGTTATGGATAAAAAATTATTGCAAGCATTAAAGGATTTATTAGAGGAAAAATCTGATGATTGGATAGTAGAAAATCTTTTACCACGACATATAAAATGAGGTACTAGAACTATAATCAGAAGATCGGATATAAACTGAAAGCACCTACGAACCAAAGTAAAATATGTTTGATATTGCTGACCAATGCTAATAAGAAACTTTTGTATAGACTATAAGAAAAATTGATGACAATTTGATGAAGCAGTAGAGGCATGACTTTTATATCGTTCAGTATAACCCAATGATAACAATCCCAGAAATTAGTTTTAGAATACATGAGTTTGAACTTAGATGCTTGTTAGATCAAATAGAATGATCAAAACATACGCGAATAGAAATAATACTCAAAGATAGATACCCCGACCAAATAGAATTTGATTGAACTGGTGTAGCTATACTAACAAGAGAAGAAGATTTACCTTTTTAATTTATAGTATGAAAGAAATATCATTAGAAATGTTTGAGGATAAATTAAATACTATGTCGGCAGAAGATATTATAGAATTGTTTCCCAAGAAAATTTTTATTATAAACACTGATTATAAATTTTGATGGACAGAAAATGAAATAGGTTATAATAATTGAACTGAAAATTTAATATCTTTTAATTATAAAAATGATTTCAAAAGAGCTATTATATTGATGTCTCAACGGCTTGTAGAAAAACAATATATAAATTTAACTTTATTATTTTAACAATGAAACAAGAATATCAATTAGCGTTAAGCGATGTAGAAACAGAAGTTTTAAGAAATATTCTCATTGAGATTAAACCAAATTTATATTGGGACGATGAAATATACGCAGTAGAAGAAATTTTAAGACAGTTACCCAATTTATCCGTATTATAATATAATTAAAATGACAATAAAAGAACGAATAAAAGAAATGCAAGAACTTGAATATAAACTCGCTGTATCTGACATTGAAGAAAAATACAAGATACTAATAAGAGAAAGATTAGTAATACTTTACAATTTAATTTACAATATATAACAATGAACGAACTAATAACAATGATTAACCAGCTAAAAACAATATTCAAGAATAAGTATTGAACTATGAGAGAAGCACAACAAAGAACATCAGCTTATGT
>CXWK01089600.1_pt1 | contig 42908 bp, 53 predicted proteins | sample 590851 | NCBI WGS metagenome assembly CXWK01 (sample SAMEA3498364, study PRJEB10139) | wastewater metagenome | biome: wastewater treatment plant; material: activated sludge | place: Denmark | collected 2014-08-01 | reverse complement strand
CGCCACCACCAGATCCGCCGCCGCCAATTGTGTTGTTCGTTCCTGCTCCACCACCACCGCCGCCGCCGCCAATGCACCACACACGGACGCCTGTGAAGTTATCAACAGTCGGCTTTGCCCATGTTGAGGTCGCCGTGTACATCCGGATGCGGGAATGTGCGCCAATTTCCGCGCGTACTGTGGTCGCTGTCGTTCCATCGAGTGCATTGATATTCGCCAAAGTGATCAAGCCGGCTGATACCGAAAGAGCAGTGACATTGTTGAATCTCAATGCGCCGCTTGCTCCGAGATTGATAATGTCTTTGATGTAGAGCTTTGTTGTTGTCGCGTTCGTCGATGAAACATTTGTCGCGATAACCGTTCCAACACCATCCAAAACAATTCCTGCGGTTGCGGTCGTATTGCCGCCAATAAGAACGTCAAACGTCGAGGTCGTCGGGTAGACCGTTGCATTGGTCTGATTGAATTGCCATGTCGAGGAGGTGATCGAACCTCCAGATGCAGGGCAGTTCGTACCATTCGCAAGACACACGGCTTGTCCAGCAATAAGAAGTGAGGAACCAGACGCTGAAGTCCACGAAAGAATCGTTGAGGTTGTCTGCAAGGCAGAAAGAATGGTCGTCGTGACGCTAGAGAATGTTGCTCCAACGGCAAGGAGATTTGTTCCGGGCGATGGGCCTAGGCTCCCAGAACCAAATGAACATCCGTTGAAATTGCACTCAGAAACCCGCGTTGCCGCAATAGACAGGTTTATCGTGTTGTGTACCGATGTATAGAAACCAGAATCAGGATCGCCAAAGAATGTGAGCGACGGACGTGCCACTGTGCCAGAGGCTACCGTCATCGTCGCAGTCGATGTCCCGTATTTGAACATTAAGTTCTGCGTTGTAAACGTAGATGTCACCGTTGAGGATGCGGCAAGAAAACCGCCCAATAATTGGAGTGTCGGAGTAGCCGAAGCCCCTAGAGCTGTGACCTGCGCGAGCGTTTGTGCCCCCCCTGATACGGGACAGTTCGTGCCGTTTTCAAGACAGACGCTTTGGCCTCCAACAACGACATCGTTCAGCACGATCATGTCTGAGGAAGATACTGTCCCAAGAACTGCCAAGGCTTCTCCAAGTTCTGATGGTTCAGTCAAGATCCCCACAGCGGGAGTCCCCGCGAGTGGACGCACAACAAAAATAGGATTCTCCAAAGCATCCACAACATTGAGATCATTTGACATGCGAACAAGCGCATCAAAGTTTGCCTCACCATTGACGTTCAATTCGTAGACGGAAGTATCCACCGTGTTGATCCCGATGGAAGGTGTCTCAATCCCACCTTGAGTGTAGATACGATTGGTAGTCGTTGCACCATTGTTTGTAACAATCTGGAGCGTTGCAGTGGTGGCGGCAGAACCCGGACAATTTGTACCGTTTGCGAGACAGACGGAAGAACCGTTTACGATGACATTCGTGCCGATAAAGGCGGTGCCAGAAGCGTAGACATTTTTCCACGCGAAAAGTGGAGATCCAACGCTACCAATGTTGTTTTGGTAATATGGAACGACGCTCCCCATTAGATGCGTTCCAGTCGCGTCGAGGCCGTATCCAGCAAGCGTTGCTTGATCCATCCAAGGCCCAGTAATATACAGCGTTCCAGCGACAGAATTATCCGTACTTGAAACTGAATAAATCCCGTAGTCGCTAAGATCGAGCGGGCCAGAGCAGACGATACCGCCCGGATTTTCATACGTCCCGTTGACAGTCTGACATAATCCCCAAGCGGAGAGCGTAGATGTTGAATGGATGCGCGAAACCGTGGGATATCCTCCATAGTTCAATCCTATGATTGTTGAGGAACCATTCGCTTCGAATGATGGAGTCTTGAAGTTACCAATCCCAGTCCCGTGAACATCGAATACGAATGCGGAAGATCCCGTTGTAGAACCTCCAATCAGGAGGTCATTTGTCGTGGTAGTTGTTCGAATAAATCCTGATATCGGGTTCCATGTCCAATTGATATCTGAACCTCCACCACCACCCGTGGGCCATGCTGTTTTGCAGTCTCCAGTAAGACAGATCTCTGGAATAAAAAGAGTTCCTGACGCATGGAGATCATGCCAAGCCCTCGTAGACGAGCCTACGTTGTAAGCATTGTTTGTGGATGGAATAAGATCCCCCGCGATACGAACTCCAGTCGCGATGACAAGCAAAGTTCCGACCGTGAGCGTTGCGATCGTCGCTGTGAGGATCTTTGTCGCTGTGCCACGAATGTCGAAATATGATGCCATAGACTATTGTTGGATAAGCATTGCTTTGAGCTCGTTAATCTCGCGTTGCTGTTGGTTGAGCTTCCTATCCAGATACTGGAACCCACCAGTCAAAATCACAGAGATACGAGCGTAGTCAACCGTTTTGGGAACGAATATCTTCCCGTCTTTGCGAACAATCGCCAGAGGATAGTTCTTTTCCATGAATGCGATCCATTCCAAATCTTCTGTCTCTTCAAAGGCCACGAGGCTAGGGTCGATCATCGCAACCTTTTCTGCTGAGAAACCTTCTTCGACCTTGTTGGGATCACCGGCTCCTTCTTTCCAGTTGTATTGGATTGGCTGTAGAGCCTTGATCTTTGCGGCCATTTCTTCATCATCCATTTCTTCGATATTGGTCTTGAACCGCTCAGATGAAACCGTGCAATTTACAGTTGCGTGCCGCAATGTTCCTGTTGCTGACCAACAAACGAAATCTGCCGTTACAGGCGGGGCTTTGATGCCAGCAAAAACAATTTCTGTGCCAGTGGCGTAGAGATTTTTCCAACTCGTACCAAATGCACCAATGTCCTGCGAATTGTTCGCACCTGCAACCAACAAAGTATTGAATGTTGTTACTCCACCAGAAACACGAAGAGCTGTGCCAGAGTTTGCAATGTTTCGGACGATAAGGTCATCTGTCACGAGTCGGAGATCGGCTCCTCCGCTCCAAATGCCTCCACCATATCCATTGAATCCATATGCCGGTGCTGTATGTGTTCCAAGACCTGAGACATAATGCGTACTCGTAACGTGCACAAATTGACCGCTAAGAATATATGCTGTCCCAGAAGCGTAGAAATCTTTCCATCCTAACGTCGCGGAACCAAGATCGCGAAGATTGTTCGATGTCGGTCTAAAATCGGCGTATGAATAAACTAGGGTATCAGTGATACCCAAGCCCGTATAAGCTGGGCCGCCGAGACGCATTGATCCACCTCCGTCGTTTAGAATGTTGAAACATGAGCCACCATTAGCGGCACATAATTTAAGTTCTGCGTTGGTTTTGTTGATTTGGAGGTTGCCTTTGGTTGTGATCGCACTGGCGATCATCGCGGTGCCAGAAGCATAGAGATTTCTCCACGAAGATGTAGGAGATCCAATGTCGTAGACATTGTTTGAACTCGGAATGAGATGTCCTGTAAAACGAGCAGATGCTCCCAAAATAACAGCGGACGTAATCGTAAGCGTTCCAATGGAGATCGCTACGATCTTAGATGCAAGACCCCGGATATCAAAAAACTTGGCCATATAAGATTAGAACAGGAGAGCGACGCTTACGGCATCACCGGATACACCTGCGACACGAAGAAGACTTGCGTCTGAGACGTTGAAGATTTGAGTCTGCCCGGGCATGATCGGCTGTCCGACATACGCAGTCGCAACCGTAGGATCGCCACCAACGCCCACAAGAACAACGTCCGTATTATCCACGGATGCGCCGCCTGTGAGACCGGCAATGGCAACCTTTGCCGAAATAAGAACCGCTTTGCACGTACCTCCTGCCAAACGAATCGGTGTCGTAAAACCGGTTAATTCAATCCGATATTGCGAACCTTGAATGGGGTTGTTTTCCATATAATCAATGAGAGTGTATCACAGTTTTTTAACCCCAAGAAGTCGGAGGCTTTGTCCGATCCGTCCACGGAGAAGTTGGCTTCACTCGATCCGTAAAAACGGTCGTAGGTTCCGTTCGTTTCGTGAAGACGGTAGTTGGTTCCGTTCGATCCGTGTAGGCCGTGGTCGGCTTCGTTCGCTCTGTCCAAAGGTTCTTGATCGAAAGAGTATCGAGAAAACTTCCGACTTCTGAAAAAACACGAATGATGGATTTTACAAATGATTCTGTGTGGGAAACGACTTCGAGAAATGTTTTCGCGAGGGCCGTCACAATTGAATCCGTGAAGGTTCCTGTTTCCGAAAGAGATCGCGTCCACGTACGGATCACTGTATCGATGTGAGTAGCCGTCTCCGAAACAGTCACGAGAAAAACGTACGTGAGCGTTGGCGTATCCGTGTGCGTTACCGTCTCAGTATTCAAGATCGTTGCGGTCCGAAGAGTGGTAATGCTATCGGTGTTCGTCACTGTTTCCGATATATCTTTTGTGTGGGCTGTGCTTCCAACGAACGGGACGTCGGTCGAAAACGTGGGGCTGTTTGAGGGCGTGAGAGTGTTTCCGTTCGCCGTTGAATCTGTATAGGCATTGTTGAACTTCCAATAGGCTTCAAGCCCACTTTCGTTCCCGACCAATTCCAGCTCTTTATTATCATCGATCTCCGTACTTGTTCGAATGACAGACCAGATTCGAACATCATCAATCAAGCCATCGAGAAGGTTGGAACCAGCCGTAGCTCCAACATAAACGATTGCTGTCCCATCATACGCTGGAAAGAATGCGTTGCTGGAAGTCCCTTGAGAAACGCCATCAATGAACAGTTCCGTAGCTCCAGATCCTCCATTGAAGGTAATAGCGATGTGGAACCATGTTCCAGTTGGAGGGGTATACGTGTAAACGGAATCATTCGAGTTTGTACCATTTGAAGAAACGCCAAGGCGTACCTGATATGTACCGGCAAGATTGATAAAACGAAAAATATATGAACGATTTGGGGCTCCATCACTCTTGGAGATCATCGCCATCTCCTGATTGAATGCCGGAAGAGACTCGAGCTTTACCCAAAGTTCAATTGTAAAATCTCCCGTTAATGATAGGGATGCGCTATCCGCCGCTTCCGCATATTGAGAGGAAGATGCTTCAAGTTCTAAAGAATGTGTATTCGCCATATCGCCGGCGCAGGCGGGCTATGATGCCTGCACCTTATAAGTCACCTGCAACGAGTCCCCGTTGATCACGTTGACCGCCGAGAAGACTTGTCGGCAAAGAAGTACGCCACTGGAGGAAGCATTCAAGATCCCACATTCTGTGACAGCCTTGGTACCTGTGACTGAAAAAGTATTTTGGAGTTGAGAAGTATCGTTCGTCACGGTTGTTGTGACGCGTGAGACGCTCGCATTCACGCGCTGGAGCCCTGAGTCCGTGATTTCGGTCTGGAGAGTCGTATCGGCTACGTTTGCCGCTGTGGCACCCGTTCCAACGGCAAGGTAGGTGAATGCCGCTTCGGCACCGGACCCCCCGATTCGTGAGGCAAGGCCAGCTTTGCCCGCACTCGTGATGAGGTTCTTTACGATACGGACTTCCTTGATCTCTTTCTGAGCATTTCGAACGATGATGTCAAAGATCCCTACCGGACGGAAGAAATCTGAATGGTGCCGACCCTGTTTCCACATGTGGAGGTGGTCGGAACTCACGACACGATTGGGAGCGTTGACTTGCATCATATACAAAAATTACTCATTAACGGGTTCAGTCTTCTTCTCATCTGGCGTTTCGATATCCATGTTCAGTTCCGTAAGGACTCGATCCCGTTGAAGCTCCTGTTCAATACGACCCTTTTCCATTCTTCCAGCCTCTGCATCTTTTGTCTGAACCTCGATCCAACGTCCGATCTCGTTCAATGCTTCCTGCACTGAATCAAAGTTCTCAATGACGACACGAAATGGCTGTTCCTGATCTTCCTTTTTGACGAGTGCCACGTAAACGGGGACGGTTCGTCCGTCAATCACCGTCAACTCTTTTTCAAAACGTAGGATTTTATATTCCATATCGAGAGAAATATACCATTATCGATACGAACGCGCACGAGGGATGAATCGCCCGCGCGTTGTCTTGTCTCGGTTCGCCGCAAGTTCCTCAATCAAATATTTCAATCCATCCTTTCCATCTCCTCCCGGACGGCCAAGCATCTGTCGTTCGAGCGACGCGAACCGCTTGCCCATCTCTTCGATATCGCAATAATCCATTGCGGCTCCAATAGAGAGTGCGCGATGCACCAAAGGATTCAGGTTTGGAAGATCTCCACCGGAAGCGAGTTCCGTAATATCTTCAGCCGTTTCAATCGCCAGCCCCGCCGTCACAGCCGCAGAAGGTTTCGGGTAAATGAAGATCGAGTTGTCGAACTCTCGGAAAACAGGGGCCGCTTCAGATCCTCGCGAAATCGTTCCATTCTCAAAAGCCTCTTTCGTTTGCTGATCGTCAAGACGTTCTGCGTACGCGTACATCGTTGAGTTCGGATACTTGATTGCGACACGATTCAAGAAGACCATTCCTGCTGGCAACACGTATTCAATCTGGTCCTGCACGAGATCCGCCGTTGACTTTTCTCCAGAAAACTCCCAGATCCCTGATGCTCCGATCACCCATCCAGTGATAGTTCGTAGCCATTGATTTAACGACACATCCACATCTGCATCCGGGTACTCGGTGGACGTGATCTGAAAAGAGACTTTCCGGCGAGCATCCGCTCGAAGTTGGGTGAGGGTCATAATAAAGAGGTGTGGGCCGGCAACAAACTCCGGCCCACAAGATCCTTACAACGAGAGGGTGTTCGGATTGAAGCCCAATGCGTCAAAGAAGACGGCGTTCGGGACGACAGTTGCGTCATCGAACTCAGTTGTACCACCGACAAAGTTTCCTGTACCCGTCGGGTTAACAATTACGAAACCAACCACTGCGGTGTTCGCAGGGATTGTCGGAAAGACAACGCCAGCAAGCGACGCGGCTTCCGTACCCATGAGAGCGTTCAAGCCGTTCGTCGTGTCGTACACGAGAACGTAAACGTTGAACATGTCGGCCAATACCGTACCTGAGACTACCGTTTCCGCGGAAGCGACACCAGCGATCAATGCACCATTGATAATGGGATAGATCGTGTTGGTCGTCTTGATCTTCGCCTTCGAGGACGAGCCAATCACGACGGTTGCAATCCCGAGGATACGATCAGTCAACTGTGACTGGATCTTCCCCAGAAGAGTTGTAGCACCCTCCTGAGAGGTATGCGTGTTGAGGGCAATGGTTTTTGCCATACGATTCTAGAGCAGTTTACCGAGAAAACTCTTTCGCGGCACTTGCGTTATTCGTGAGATTAAGTGGGTGATCCGCGACAATGCGAGCATCCTGCCCGTATGTATCAGAGATCAACTGTGCGACATCTTCCGGGACGCTCACGTACTTTCCCTTAAGGAGATAGAACGCAAACCCGTTGATGTTGTAATACTGAGACGCGTCCTTCGCTTCATTTTCAGAGCGAGGAATCATCATGCGGATCATCGGCTGAGCCGCAAGATGTTCGCGCGTAAGGCGAGCCTTCTCGCGCAAAGCGTAGCGACGATCTTCGATCAAGTCTCCGATCTTTTCGACCGGATGAACCACGGAGCTTTTGGCTTCAAGGTTCTTGCTGGCGTCCTCTTCGTCGAGAACGGGGGCACTCTTGCCTTTCGAGGCTTTGCCCTTCTTTTTTACCGGCTCAGGCACAGGTTCCGTTTCGTCTTCCTCTTCGGATTCCGATTCGTCACCTTCGACTTCTTCAGGAGCGGATTTTTCCTCGTCTTCAGCAGATTCTTCATCCGCTTCTGGCTTGGCTTCTTCCTTTTCCTCAAGGTCGAGATCATCTTCCTCTTCGGATTCTTCGGAAGGGGCTTTCACCTCTTCATCCTCGGAAGGTTTTTTGAACTCCATTCGTTTTCCCATGGTGATTTTTTTTAGGATTTATTCTGAGAGGGGAGTCGCTAGACTCCCCTCTCACCATGACTAGCTGACAGCGTGTTCGATGCGAACCATCCATGCGTCGTTCAGGATCTTCGTGACGAAGTATCCCTTCCAACCATGAGTTGAACGCTGAGACAACGGGTCGGCGGAACCAGCAGAACCAAGCGGGTGCGTGATCGTTTGGAGTGCCTTTCCTGCGATGCGCGTCACGCCGTAGGCGTTAGCGGCAAGGACAAGAGTTCCGTATACGTCGATACCTGACGAACCCAGACCAGTGAACACCTTCGCGTTGGTCGTTTCAATGAAGCGAACTTCATCGAGCTTACCAACTTCACCCGGCATCACGCCGCTCTGCGAAGGATAGTGTTCAACAGCGACGAACTCAGGATCAGCCTTGAGATCGTAGGTCGTGTTCGGGTGGACGATTGCGATGAAGCAAGAGTCAACCGGGATCGTGTCAACGCCGGACGATGGGTTGATCATGTTCGCGATCTTCATCGCGTTCTGATTCTTCAACGTACGGACCGCTTCACGGATTTCTGCGGCAGTGAGCTTCATCGCTGAAGTCACCGTAGCGCGAGAGGTGGCCGTGGAAGCGTACTGGATGCTGGAACCCGTCACGAGGACATCGCGGCAGAGCTGGTCAAACGTGTTGCCGGCTTGCTGACCGAGAATGTCGTTGACCTCCATGATAATGGGGTCTTCAGTTTCAGTTTCAAGTTCATCCGTGAGAGTCACGAAGTCACCGTACTGAGCGGCAACTGCGGACAAATCCGTCACGGAGAGTGAAGAACCGGCTGGTGTCTGACCTTCCGTAAGGGCGGTCGTTGCCGGGTTCAAAAGTCCGTAGCGGCGGAACTTGATCGTGTCCGAGGCATTCTGTGGAATGTCGCGGATTTGACCGAACCATGTGTGAACGAGGTGCGGTTTTGCTTTCTCCAGCATCTGCCGGTCGTAGAAAGCTCGGACGTGCGTGACCACTGAGGTCGTTGTGTTTGCCATAATAGGGGGTTAATCCCCAGAAACTCTTCTACCGATTGGCGCGTTCGCGAACTTCGCGTGCGTGCGCTTCAACTTCTTGAGGCGTCGCTTTCGACCAATCTTTTGCAGGTTTGTTTTGGGGGCTACGGTGCTTGGAATCGATGGAGGCTTTTGAGAGCCGTTCACGCAGAGCTTTGTCGTTGACAAAGTGTTGCATGAGCGGACGCTTCAAGGCTTTTTCCATTGTCATTCCATTTGCACGCGCATAATTACGTACTTCATTCACCATGCGGCGAGGGAGATCGGGATGGTCGAGACGGAAGTTCGTGAGTTCATTGAGATGCGCGGCTTCAGCCAAGGCGTCGGTTCCCTTGGAAGCCGTGGCCTTCTTTTTTTCAGGAGGCTTGGGAGTGTTTTTCTCTTTCCCGTACCCTGCTTTCAGGGCGCGATCCTTCCAAATGGCACGCTGTTTCAACGCACTCTTGGATTTCTTGAGAAGCTCGACGGCTTTCTGCCGCTTTGCCGGATCATCAAGATCCTTCTCATTAAAATCTTCGTCGTCTTCGTCATCATCCCCTTCTTTCCCTTCGTCGTCACCAGAATCTTTTTCCTCCTTGTCGTCTCCGTCCTCGTCGTCTAGATCAAGGTCGTCGTCCTCAAGGTCTTCATCAAGATCCTGATCTTCATCGGCATCGTCTTCTTCATCGATACCGTCTTTCTTCTTGTCGTCTTCGTCCATACAATTGTCGTTTTTTGGGGAGTCTTTAGTGACTCGTCTTTTTAGATGGTCTTTAGTGACCGGAATAAACTAGCGAGACTTCGAGGTGTTCTTCTTCTCCTTACCGGAGCGAAGAGCCTTGTTCTTCTTTCCAGTGGAACCCAGAACGCCCTTTGCGTTCGTGACCTTTCCTTTGGACTTTGCTGTCTTTTTCATAGAAAAGAGATTAACGAAATGATTTATTCTTTTTTGGTTCAGACCGTTCGCCGGTTTGAATCTGCGAAAAGATCTGCTCAAGCATATCATACGCCCGAATGTGCGAACAAGCTTGAAGGCCCACACTATCGAGCTTCGGATCAACATTCCGAATGTCTCGGAAGTGTTCGAGGCTGGTTGTCATCACGCGTTTGAGAGCGGCGGCTTCATTGGAAGAACCGTTCATGAAACGCCCAAGAGTTTTGAGATCTTCTTCTTCGACGAAAGGGATGTTGTTTTCGAGCATATATTTTTATTTAAGCATTCATCGCGGGAGACGCGGCAACGGACGAAGGGGTCAAACCTTGCTCGCCATTGGCTCCAGCATCACCCGGGTTCGCCGCAAACTTCGCGTTGGCGGGAGAAGCCGCGCCCATCGCTCCGGCAGGAGGCTGAGGTTGTGAGACGAATCCAGCAAGTTTAATCGGAGACATGCCATTCATTTCCATGATCTTGCCCATGATCATGCGGATAGTCGGATCCTGAAGTGCCATTGGGTTGGAAGTCACAATCTGGAGGACGTTTCCGAGAGTTTCGCTCATTGCCGCCTTGTCTTCGGACTCACCCGTCGGATCAATCACGATCTGCGCGGTATTCAAAAAGTCTTCATCGTAGAAGTCTTCTTCGATCTTGATCTTTCGATCACCATTCTTCATCTGATCTGAGAGCGCGCGCTCGGCGATCTGGAACTCTTCCGCAGTGGGGAGGTGTCCGACGCCCAAAACGTACGTCTTCACTTCCGAGTACAGGACAGATTTGCGATACGCTTCATCGAATGCCGCGAGATCCTCAACGGATCCGATCAAGTCGAGCATATGCTCTGCCGTGATCGACTCCGCCAAATCATCGAGGATCCAATTCCGCATCACGTCGCCAACAAAGATTCCGCAGTTCTCGCGCACGAAGTCAAAGATCTTCGCGGCACTGTTTCCAAGCATCGCGCCCAAACGAAATGGTGTCGCGGCTGGCATGGATTCACCGGACACAACTTCCGGTGTGTTGCAGATTTTGTCGGCGAGAGCTTCGATCTGTTGCATCTCAACCTGATATTGCTGGAACGCCCGGATCTCTGTCGCGACGGGCTCAATGGGATGCGTGGACTCGATAATGTCACCATCGAGAGCATCTTGCAGAAGGTTCTTCTGGTACAGGCGACCGCGTGTTTGGAACAGGTGGACGGATCCAAGGCGCAACGCCATGAAGAATCGGTTCACGAGTTCGTTCGCACGGATCTGGAGTGGGATCAAAAGTTCTGTGTTCCCAAGACCAAGCCAGCGACCGACCGTCTTGCGCATGTGCGTTTCTTTGTACGGAAAATCCTCTACTTCCGCTTCTTCGCAAAAGAGCGTTCGCGCACCGCCACCATTCTCAAGGCCACCAACAATCGCCATGATGTACTTGTATTTCGTGTCGTCGGCATCTGCGGGCGCATCTGGAAGATATGTTTCAGGAACCCAGCCCCAAACTTCGTACACATCGGCTGAAGGGAGAGTGTCCGTAAGGCTATAGGCTCCAGCATTCTCGGACGCGCCCTGCTTCAAGAAATGATCTTTCTTGACTGGCATCGCCTGAAGGAAGAGGTCAACCTGTTCCTTATCCCAAACATCTTCTTCCGCTTTGTTTCGGATCTCTTGAGCCGTCATGATCGCCCGCTCGGCCACGAGTTGAGAGTCTTTCAATGATTCAACTGTTTGATCATTGATCAGGTTCCGAAGATCGACGTTTTTGACGGTCGTAATAATCTTTCCATCCGGTCCTTTGCACTTCACTTTCTTCCAAACGACCGTTCCAAAATCAGGGAGGGAACTTGCAAGCTGGTTCAAGTTCGAAGCAAAACGATTCTTGCGCATCCAGTCCTTGAGTTCCATCCGAAGCAACCAACTCGCCCAGTATTTGTTATCGAGTTCCGTCGTCACGCGAACATCCTTAGTGTCGAGATCGATGTTCTTCGTCGTGTGAGCGTTCCGATGCGTAATGAGATTGTGGAAGAACTTGTCGTTCCCATTCTCGTCGAGGTTCCCACCTTCAAACTGAGAGTTCAGGTAGTAATGACAGGTTTGAAGAGTGCGGTACTGGTTGAACATCAACCCCGGCATGATCTCAATATCACGCTCAAGGAAGTTCTTCTTCATGTCCTCCAACAAGGAGGCGATTGTGTTTGCCCCGTTCTGCGGAGCGGTGGCATTGCCTGCGTAGGCACCAGCCGAGCCTTGCGCGTTTGAGTTCGGGACGGTTGACGACATAGATATTGCGAAGATTATAACACGCCCCGTGTTTATCGGTAACGACGTTCACCGGCTTGCGCATTCGCGCGATTCCGATCTACGCGCAATTGGGATCGGGGGTCGCTCATGGAGACGGTCGCGAACGCCCGCATCTCCCACGCGATCGCTGTCGCAATGAGTAAGTCAAAGTGACGAGTCGTTTTAAGAATCTGCGCAGAGGTCGTCAGCATGTTGTCGTCTTTCGCGTACATGCGCGCCTCACGGATGATCGTCGCATCTCGAATCTTGAGGGGGTTTTCGTCGTCTTCAAACGCCGCTTTGAGTCCGCCCATCATGCGAGGCTTTGTTGAAACGGTCGTGGACCAACCCAATCGAATCGTTTGCTTCACGTCCGCATACCCCTTCATCTCGAACTGGTAGACGTTGGAGTAGATCTCCGCGAGCTTCACACAAACCGTATGCCCTGTCCGGTTGTTTTCTGGCGCGATTACACACCCGCCATACATCATCCCGACTCGTGCGAGATCGAACGCGAAGTTCACAGGATCAATCTGGTTGCTCTTGTAGGTCGCGACGGTTTCGTTCGTCGTGAAATCGATGACGCACATCGTTGACGAGTCTTGGCCGACACCATCAGCAACGTCGGCACCAATGCCATACATGTGGCCACGCTTGTAGTGTTCGAAGACGAGGAGATCGCCATCGATCCAGATCGGATCTTTCACTTCGTTCTTGAGCTTCAGGTTCAAAATGTCGGCATTGAATTGCTTGTTGCCAGTCGAAAGAAACGCCTCGTCGGGAGTCGAAGGGAACTGTTCCTTCATTCGATCTTTCAAGGTCTTTGCCTTCAGGACGTACCAGTTCCGTTGCTCAGCATCGATCTTGATCTTAAGGAGAGACTCCAATTCATTGAAATAAGATTCGAGATTGCGTGGGATTGGCTGGTTTTCCTTTACGCGATACGCGGCGTCCTTGTACCACGGGAAGAAAAAGAACTTGTATTCCATCTTGGAAAGCTTCGTGCCAAGAGTGACGGTCGTCGTGTCAGTTGGACGGCCAGCAGACGGAGGGAGTGCAACCATCTTCGAAAGTCTCCGCGCCGCTTTCACTTTCTCTTTCGCTTCCTGAGCGTCCAAACACATCTGGTGAAAGTCGTTGCCTTCACCTTCTGCCGTGGACTCGATGAACACGAGACCTCCGTCGTCGGGGACCGTCGGAAGGGCAGACTTTTTAATATCGGACGCCTTCTCGGGTGAAGATTTGCAGAGAGGACCGTATTCTGAAATGTGAAGGCACTGGTACGTTCCGGAGTGGAGCGTCGTCCCGACCTTAAACTCTGAGCCATTTGACCACGACAAAAGGGAGGTCGAGTCGCTTTCGGAACTCAAGTCGAGCTGGACTTTTAGTACGTCGGGAAACTTCTTCCACGCGAACTCAATCTTTGCGAAAATGTTTTTTGCGTTTTCGAGCTTGTCAGCGACGATCGCCGCCTTCATGCTCTTCCGGAAGAGGCATCGATCGAGAAACAGGATCGCGATGAAGGTCGACATCCCGAGCTGTCGCGCTTTCAAGATAATGTTCCGAGGATGAAGCCACCGCAAAAGGAAACGCTGGACGGGATTTAGCTTGAACTTCACGATTTTTCCGTGCTTATCCGTGATCCAGTAAAGATTTTCTAAACGCCACAGCAAGTTTGTGAGGCGTGGATCGATGCTGTCGAGTTGAGTCGTGAACTTTGCTTCCGTATCAAGGATTCCGATTTCGGGAGTATTTGTTTCTTCACGCGGAAGAACGATCGTTTCATTAGATGTCATAGCTTTGAGGTTCTGTTGCCTGCTCAATGCGATCAAGAAGGTCGTTCATGTTCACGTTCTTTACTGTCTGTTCAGACTTCACCTTCATGTCCGTCTCATTCGTTGCCGTGAACTGTACCATGGCCGGGTTGTATTCCTGCGTCAGCCCACCACGAATCAGATTGGTCTTCATCACGTCCTTCGCGAACTCAAGAGCGCGCCCAAGTTCAGGGAAATGTTTTGCCGCGAGCTTCAGTTCTCGTTCCGTGAAGCCGTTCATGCCTGCAAACTCGGACAGCAGTGGGAGCGGAGCGCGATAGGGGCGTCGGACCTGTTGCGGGCCTTCGCGATAGAAGACCGTCTCTTCGTACGTGCCGGCAAGCGGGCGCGAGAAGTAGGCCAGCAGTCGCGACGCGATCTCGGGGGCAGAGGACTCGTCGATTTTTTTTTCCAAAAATATTTTTGGAGCGCGGACTAGTGCCAATGACGACGCGTCGGGTTCGAACTTGGAAGGATAGAGAAAGTCGAAGTGTTCCGTTTCTGGGAGTGGTATTAAAGGGGTTGAGATGACAGGTTGTCGGTTGTCTAAATTGGGGGAAGAATATTTTAAGGAGGGGGCTGTATCGATTTTGCGCGCGCGCGTAAGTTCCCCAACATTGGACATGGGTGGATACCCCCGCCGGTTGGTAGATGTGGGCTCAGCGTGCAGGGCACCCCCCCCACCTACCAGCCCACCACCCCTAGGGATCTGTCCCACCACCGCCATGTTGATTGTGCCTACATTCATATATAGCCCAAGGATACCATGCCATTAATAAGGGTTTGGATGCGTCGCACAATATACAATAATAGACCCTTACAGCCTGTTACTTATCCCCAGATACACAAAAGCCCAATGAATATAGGTATTGACGAGGGTCTAAATAGCTGGCATGATGACAGAGTGATGACAGCGTGTCATTACAAACAAGGAGCCAGTCATGCAAGAAGTAACCAAGGTTGCCACGCCCGCCGCCCTTTCCAATCAACAGAAGAAAGAAGCCGAATATGCTGAGCTTGCCAAGTGGTACATCGCAGAGATGGCCAAGCCTGCCCGCAATCCGACTCACCCTTTCTTTCGTTGATCCCTCTCATTCTCTCCTAGAGCCTTAAAATAGCCCTAGGAGACAACACAGAGGGTCGCTAGACTCTCAGAACCTTAAAGCTATGATGCGCGTTTATACGTACAAGGGAACGGTTGCAGGCCTCGCCAAAGCGATGAGCCAGTACGAAGGGGAGCCAAAGCTCTCGCCGTTCCTCTCTCAGTTGGCAGATATCACTGGTGCGCTGTGTGCGATGGCCGTCGTGTTCGCTCTCGCAAGTCTCTGATATGAAGATCTCAAAGGCTTCATACAAAGATTACCAATGCTCCGAGTGTGGTCACGTGAAGCAGATTCAAACGAATCATTACGGAGAATGTTACGGTCAGGCCATGCTCAGAATGAATATGTGCCCGGCCTGCTCATGGAAACATCCAACCGTAAATATCATCTGGAAGTGCCTAGAAGAAGAACCAAAGAGCATTTGACGCCGTGCGCCAGATGAAAACATCGGGCGCATCCGTCAGCTTCCCACCTTAAGGGAGGCCGAAACCTTACAATATGAAGACATTCCACCTGTTCCTAGTTAAATATCTAGGAGCAACCAACACGCGCTCAAGCCGTGTGGTGATCAAATCAACGCGTTTCGATCAAAAGGTGACGATCCCGTTTGATTACACAATGAATCAGCCCTACGAGATGGCAAAAGCCTACCTCGAAGAGAAAGGATTCAACATCATTGGTGTCGGAGAGAGCGGAGACGAAGAGATCTTGATCTCGGATACGTTCGAACGGCTCGCATGATCACTCTTCCGCTCGTTCTGCACGTCGATTTGACGGAGACAGAAGCTCGCCAGTATCTCGGGTACACGCAAAAGGATGAGGATCCGGTCAATGAGGAACAGCTGAAGCAGTTCCTCAAGCATGATCTACAGCAATGGATCAGGCTAAACGTCAAAAACAACTCCTAACGGGGTTGTTTTTTTGTACCCAAAATACCGATTTGAGGCTGTGCGTAGCCTCAAAATGCGTTTTACGACACTCCAGAATGCGATATGAGAGGCGGAGCAGGCCTACACGGCATGCGAGTGCCTTGAGTTTGGTGGGGAGCAGGGGATTTGTGACAGAATGATGACAGGGTACAAGGTCCGTTATAATTTCGACATTTTTGACTTCATGTCTCGGTATAATTTCGACACTTTTCACCCCCCACTTTTTCCAAAAACAGCCCCTTTTACAATTTAAACTTATTGGTAAATGAATATAAGGTTTTTTTGATATGTCGAAACCAATATACCCTGCAAAAAGGATAACCCCCATTGTCACATGTACAAAGCTTCTATCATTCTGCTGTAAATATCCTGTCATCACCTCCTAAAAAAATAAAATCAACTTAAACTGAATCCGACTTTCAATAAAACACAAAATATATTATCAACTAATACAAAAAAACCAATAAACAACAACATAAACAGTCTAATTTATACAAAAAACACACCTTTTTTCATGTCCACCTAATACATTGACAAATCAATAAAATACTGATATACATAGGCAATAAACATAAATCATACATAAAATATGCCACGAATCCACAACGATCAACTGTTTCAAGCACCCATCGCATTGTTTCTTCAAGAGACATGCACCGCAGAGTCCCTTGCAGGCAAAGATCGTGACGCCCTAACTCCCGTGTCGTATCTTGTTGCACTCTATAATCGTTGGCTTGTTTCGCGTGGAGTCTATGAAGGGTATCGGCTGAAGCGAAACTCTTTCGTGACAACCATCCAAAACTTTTCCTTTCACATGTTTCGGATCCATCCAATCCATATTGTGACTCGTACGAAATCAGCCGTTCGCTGTGCAACCGTTCGACTACGCGCTGAGGCTGTCCTTGCGCTCCCACTGGAACAGTATCCGATCCAATCCTCCACTATCGGGCAAAATGTTGGAGAGGGTTTTGTTCCGTTCAACATCCTTCCTCCTCTCGAAGTGTCGTCCAATGCCTATGTTGATTGTCTTGCTGTCTCAAAACTTGCGAGTCGCAAAGATGATTTGCGCCGCAAACGAATGTAGCTCGGCACGATTACGTCCCGAGAACGGGCGTGCCTTGACAATCCCCCAAATCTCTGCTACGATCGAACCAATAATTCCCCTTCCTAATTTCCCCTTCCATTTTTGTGTCCAATGACACATCACACAACCAAACCTATCCCAAACCTCCACATGAAGGTGATTCGTCTTGGGTTCCTGTTCGGAAGTTCCTTTCGTACTTCCACGGCTCAATCCTTTGCTACATCCCCGATGCGGAGTCGTTGAAGTCTTTGCCCGTCACGCACTCCGACGTTTTGGATCTCGAAAAGCAGGAGCAGGGCTACGGTGTTTTTTATTCTGTGAATGGATTCAAGTCCTCACGCTCGCGCAAGCTGGACAATCTACTCTCCCTAAACGCTTTTTGTGTTGACGTTGATTGGCCCAAACGTCTCGGGAAACCAACTCCCGATCAACTTGCTTCCTTCAAAAGTGACGTTCTTCAAGATTTTCTCACTCTCGAAGCCGATGGCTTCCTCCCTTCGTTCATTATTGAGACGAAGAACGGCCTCCACGCGTTGTGGCTCTTCGATGAACCAATCATCTTCGACAATCTCAAAGAAGAAACAAAACCGAAGCTCCTCAAAGCCTACGCAGACGTTGAATTGGCTATTGTCGACCGCTTCCAAGGCGATCCATTAGCAAAAGACATAAACCGTGTCCTACGTCTACCGAACACGTGGCATCTAAAAAACCCTAAAGCCCCCTTCCGTGTTCGTCTTGTGCAGATGAGCGAGATCACATATGCCTTCAAAACACTCAAAAATTATTTCCTCAATCATTTGGGGCGAGATGCTGAAACAGGCAAAGTGGGAACAGAATCGAACGGAGAAACTTCTGATATTCGGGAACTTGCTTGGCGATTCGCGAAAAACAGAGAGCCCTTGGATCCAGCGGTTTTTGACGAGCTCAAAAAACGCTATCCAAAAACTGAGCGGCCTTCTATCCAAAGCCTTATGGCCAAAGATGGCATCACCGAAGGTTCGCGCAACCACTCCCTGCTTATTGCCGCATCCGCAATGCGGGAATCCGGCATGTCGGAGGCCGATGTGTTGGGATACTTCGATCACTACAATGGACTTTCTGCATACGAAATCGCCCACACCATCCGATCAGCTTTTAAGTCTCCAACTCCTCTTTCGTTCGGGTGGAATCATCCGCTCGTCCACGTATCCGAAGCGGAAAAAGCGAAAGTCTCCGCCGTTCTCGGCACCATCCTCAACGAGCGACGTGCAGTAAAGCTTCAAACAACACTCGTAAAATCCAAAGTCGAAGAACTTGCACGAGATCCCGATCAGCCAAAATCCTACGTTCCCGTCATTCACAAGATCGAACCCGACGAGAAAGAGAGAATGAAGCGCATGGTCGAGAAGCGGACCGACGCTCAGCAAAAAGCTTTTGAAAAAAATCTTTACGCGAGTTACGAGCGCGTGATCATCGAACGCCATCCACGCCTCCGCTACTGCCTCACAGATCAACAGTTCTACGACTTCGAAAGCGGCGTCTACAAGCTGAAGAAGCTCGACGATGTGAACTCCTTGATCCTCCAAGAGATGGAGAGTGACGATCTCAAGGACTATCGAACTGTCACGCACATCAAAAACAAGATCGCGTGCCTTAAATCCCTGAAAGAAATCCACGTCGAAATGTCCGATCCTTCCAAAGATCCGGCAACCCTCAACGTGATGAACGGCATCCTCGACTTCACAAGTGGCGACCTCCGCCCTCACACCCCCGACTTCTTCACCACAAACCAGTTGCCCGTGCGGTATCACGACGGAGAACCTGAGAAAATGGCTCCCCGGTGGGTTTCATTCGTCAATCAGATCATGTTGGGCGATACAGGCAAGATCCGATTCCTCCAGCAGATGGCAGGATACTGCTTCACACGGTCTATAACGCACCAGAAAGCCTTCATCCTGTACGGAACGGGTGCCAACGGCAAATCGACCTTCGTAGACGTGCTACAGCGCATCCTAGGGCCAGACAACGCCTCTTCTCTCACCCTTGCAGGCCTTCACAAACAGTTCGGATTGGCTCAACTCTTCGGCAAGACCATGAACGTCGTCGAAGAAATCTCCGAAAACTCCTTCGAGAGTGACATGATCAAGAAAGTCATCACGGGCTCCGAGATCCTTGCGGATCGAAAGTTCATGGATCACCTCTCGTTCCGTCCGTACGCCAAGTTCGTCTTTGCTGTGAACGATTTGCCGCGCATCAAAGACACGTCTACTGGTTTGTATCGCCGCTTCCACATTATCGATTTCCTCGCTTCCTTCGACGAAGAGAGCGCGGATCCAGAGTTACCGGATCGTCTCTGGGAGGAACGAGATGGCATCTTCCTCTGGTGCATGAAAGGCTGGCAGGATCTCGTTTTGTCTCAAGGCTTCATCGTGCCGGCAAGCATCGTTGCCGCTTCCGACCGATTCAAAGAAGCCAACTCCCCACTCGTCGAGTTCCTGCTCCGTCGGTATGAGATCGCAGAACCCGAACGTGCCATGGCGTTCGTCATCCCTCTCATGCACATCTTCGAGGCATACCAGAAAGAGGTTCGAGAGCTTGGCTACCAACCAAAAAGCTACCAGAACTTCTGCAAAGAACTCGCAAACTTGAACCACAAAGGACTGAAAAACGTCTCAGTCATTCCCGTGAACAGTACGAAGATGGTCGCAGGCCTCAAGCTAAAACCAAAACCCTTACTTCAACCAACCACCCCTTCATTCCAGTGATATGCCGCTAAATCAAAAAGACCAACGAATCAGGAAACTCTATGAGCGCGGTGAGCGAGATCTCGCACGCATCGCTCGGAAGATCGGATACGGAGACTCTGTGATTCAAGAAGGGATTCTCCGTGTTCAGGAAGGTTTGGAACGCATTAAAAACGAAAACAACTCCATATGAACCCCTTCCTTCTCGGCTTCAACGCCCCCAGACTCATCGAATATATCCAGCGTTTGCAGGGTTCGATCTCTGACAAAAAGAACTCCCCCGAATCCCGCGCGAAGTTCCGCGAGGAACTTGTGGAAGCTCACGATGCTCTCCGTGTGATTCTCGGAAAGATGCTCACCGATGGTGCTTCATACTGGCGAATGCAGGTAGGACTCAACGTGAAGATCCTCGGATCCGGTGAGCAAGGGGTCATCTCAAACCAATTCGATCAACCTAAAAACAATGTATTTGTTAGATCGATTGTCATGGAAAACGGTATCCCAAGATCTGGTATGGCCCATGGATATCTTCCTGAAGAACTGGAAATCGTTCTTCCTGTCCGTCTCTGGGACGTGCCACATTGAAAAATTATCCCGCCTTTCCGTGTTCTGGCTTGTAGGACGCTTCTCTTGGAAGGGGAAGAAGTCGGACTCGCTGGGGCACGGAAAGGCGGGACAATTTCCGCGAAGCTTTTTCCGATGAGTTTAAGCCAATTTCATGTCTAATCCATTCTCCCCCTCATTCGATCTTGAACCCGAATCAACCGAAGGTTTTCCTCCGGGAGTTGTGAACTGCTCCATGTTCGTCCGAGAGTTTACAAAGACGGAACAGTTGGATGAAAAGCAAATGACGTGGTTCGTGGAACAGCTTGAGGCACACGTCCCTCTCTACATCCTCTGCCTCTGGCAAGGATTCCCCGAGTGGGAGATCACGATTCGAGGGATCGCAGAACGCCAGATCCAGTTCCAAGTTGAGAAAAACGTCGGCTCACCTCGATATCTTTCTTTCCTGATCAATGGGAAACGTCTCGCAGAAACAAAAATCTAATATGTATCCCCCTCCATTTCAACGGTTTCAAGTCGTCTACTGGGAAGGTCTGACGCTCCAAATTAAAGGCTACGATCGCGATACACAGCTTTTTCGATGCATGATCACACGTACAGACGATCCGAGCTTTCCAAACGGTGCCTGGGTCCATTTAGAGCCTGAAGAACTATCGCTCGCTCCCCTATGAAGATTCCAAAGCGCGTTAAGATCGGCGGACACTGGATCCGCGTTCGAGAGGGAGAGTTCAGTGACGACAACCTCTGCTCTGGAACCTGCTCATACGTCAATGCTGAGATCGTGATTAACAAAGATCTCGAACAGACGCAGAAGGAAGCGGCACTGATCCATGAGGCGATGCACGTCATGAACACGACGATGGATCACGCCCTTCTCGATTCCCTCGCAGAACAGGTCTACCAATTCCTGAAAGACAATAAACTCATATGACATACCCCCTTCTTGAGAAAGCTCCAACCAATCACAATGGACCCGATTTCATTCCATTCCTGCGAAACAACAATAGGGTTGTTTTAGAGACAGATGAATGGATTGTCATTGAGAACTGCAAATATCACCGCTCAGATCGGAAGTGGTATACGGCTTTTGCAAAGTGTTGGAATGCTCAACTCAGCCACCTCACAAGTTTCGATCATCTTGAATGGAAGAAGAAGGCGAAAGCGGACCAGAGTGTAGAACGTTTTCACATCCACATGTATGAGAATTGATTCAAAGCTCACTCTCGACATCTCCGACAAAGACGGTGCCGACATCCAAAAACTATGCCAGCAATTGACGTATCCGAATCCGAAGTACCACGAAGCGAAACGCCTCGGATTTTCAACGTATGGCCTTTTGCCATCCATTCAAAACTACTCCATTTCTCCCGGTGGTCTTTCATTGGCCACAACCCGCGGGGAGATTAACAAGATCCGAAAGATCTGGCCGAATGAATGGATCGGGGATTGGAAAGTTTCAAACAAGTATCCGGCGATGCGCTACGTGAACGGAGAGTTCGATCTCGACGTTCGCCAACTTCGTGCCGTAAAAGCCGTTGCCTACAAACGGCAGGGGATCATTCACGCCTCAACGAGTGCCGGCAAATCCGCGATTATCATGGCGATGATTGCCGCACGGAACACAAAAACGATCGTTATCGTCCATCGGAAGATCCTGTTGGAACAACTTTTGAAAGATGCGCGAGGTTGGCTCAAGGGATGCACGATCGGACAGATTGGAGATGGAAAATGTGAACCTGAGTGTGATGTTGTGTTTGCAATTGATAAATCCCTTGAGAAGCTTTTACTGAAGAAACCTACGCTTCGTGAGGAATGGGGGATGGTCATCCAAGACGAGTGCCACCTCTCTCCGTGCGGAACATTCCAGAACATCATCAATAAGCTCGATGCGCCTCTTCGATATGGCCTCACAGGAACGCTCAAGCGAAAGGATGGAATGGAGTTCATGATCCGGGCCACGTACGGCGAAGTGATTGCGACGATCACGAAAGACGAGCTCCTCGATGCGGACCGCGTGTCGCCCGTTGAAACGAATATCATCGACTCGGAAGCGGAAGTTGATCCAGCGTTCTTTGATCTGCCCACGACGAAGCGGTGGCAGGCGATCGACAAGAGTCTGCATGAGAATGTGGATCGACAAGAGTTCATCATGGAGCATGTTGCTGATATTTTGATCAAAAATCCCCAAGCTCGGATCGTTGTGTTGTCCCGATATGTGGACCCCTGCTACCAAGTTGGGAAGATGATCTCTGATCACCACATTTCTTCTGTCACCTACGTAACCGGAAAAGAGACAGATCAAACAAAAGCCTGTGGAGATCTTGAGTCCGGACGAAAGCCTATTATGTGCGCCACCATTGGTTGCTTCTCGACGGGCGTCAACATTCCGAACCTCACAGACATCATCCTCATTTCTCCGATCTTCAATAACGAACTTCTGATCCACCAGATCCGAGGTCGCCTCATGCGGAAGTCGGAAGGCAAAACGCATGGTACGCTTCACTTCATCTGGGATATGTACGTGTTCCCGCATCGAAATCTCAATCGCTTTAAGTCGATCATGAACAAATAAATTATGAAAGCTCTTCTTGCTTTTCTCTTTGTTGGAGTCATTCTCGTTTGTCTCACTCACATCATTATTCGAGTTGCTCAAAATGAAATCGCGATGGTTGAAGCTCAGCGGAATCTTTTGGGCGATGAAAAATATTGCGTAGCAAGTTATCAATATACAGATTCAAGGTACGTACCCGCCTTTTGTTTGAAATATTTTTCTGAAAAACCAAATGAAAAAGAATAAAGAGGCGAAGCTCTGGCAGAAGTTGACAGCCTGTAAATAATCTGTTATTCTTTTGTCATGGGAACGCATCGTCGCTCCCGCCCGATCGGTCACGGTAAATCTGGTCTTCCAAACTGGGATTACCGTGGCCGATCACCCTGTTTGTCATCTAATTCCTTCAATCTCTATGCGACTTTTTATCTATGTCATCTGTTGCACGACCGCGCTATGGGCCACTCTTGGGCACGTCTCCATTAAACCGACAGGAGATGGAGGAATACCACTCCCTGCTATCGACGATGAACGAAGTGTTCAGGCTCACGAAACGCCAGAAGCAAACGCTTCTTCGACTGAAAGTTCTGTTGGGGATGGCGGCGGAAAGCCCATTTCCATTCTCAATACAGTCACAGCGTACAATTCCGTTGAAGGTCAGACAGATAGCACGCCGTGCATCGCGGCCTCGAACGAAGACATCTGCCAAATCTACGAAGCGGGCTTAAACGTCTGCGCGTCGAACGACTACAAGCTCGGGACCGCCCTTCACGTTGAAGGACTCGGAGATTGCATTGTCCTCGATCGAATGAACTCTCGGTATACGGGGAAGAAAAGAATCGATTGGTATTTCGGAATGGATGTGAAGGCGGCAAAGCAGTTTGGTGTTCAACTCAAAAAAGTAACAATTTATTAAATACATGCGTACATCCACTCTCTGTTTCTGGTTCTCTTTCATCCTAATGATTTTTGTTGGAATCGGAGAAACGACGATTGCGAGTTCAGAAGCTTGGTCTTGGGTTGGTGTGTCTTCTTACTTCTTTCTTATTGCCGGAGTGTTGATCCGATTCGAGGAATAGTATGAAAATCGCCGGAATCGATCCCGGCCTCTCTGGAGGCATCGCAATCTTAGACAAAGAGCTGATGGGTCTTGAGGTCTGCCCCATGCCAACGATCTCGAATGGCCGGAAAGACGTTCTGGACCCCTCGAAAATCGCTCGCGTTCTCATGGACGCGGGAGTTGATATGGTCTTCATCGAGAAGGTGGGAGCCATGCCGGGTCAGGGAGTCACCTCCATGTTCAGCTTCGGGTACGGTGCCGGCATCATCGAAGGCATCTGTGCGGCCCTACAGATCCCGTACAGCTTCGTTATCCCCCAAACGTGGATGAAAGTCGTCCTCTCAGGGCTTCCGAAAGGTGTAGGAGAGAAGGCGTCGATTATCTGGTGCCAACGGATGTTCCCGAAAGTTGATTGGAGGAAGTCAGATCGCTCTAAAAAACCGCATGACGGTATGACAGATGCGACGTGCATTGCATTTTACGGATTAAAAAACGTATGAACCGCTCTCAACAAATCGAAGTCATCAGAGCCGCTTGTGTAAAGGCGAATCCAGAGATCGACAGTAGCGTTCCTCATTGTGGGTCGTGTCTTGATGAAAAGGATTTAGGATATGGTGATGGGATGGATTTCTGCTGTTGTCTTGCACCGCATGTAAAACACCCTCGTCCCGTGCGCTTGGCAGACGTTTTGCTGGCGATTAAACAGAAGGATATGGACATGGAGCGAACAGTTGAGGAGATGTTTGGCGGGGGCGGTGCGGTATGCAATTATTTGTATTCTGCTCTACAGGCTTTTGCATCAATGGCTTCGATTCGCAAAGAGTTTTGGAACCTCCACTCCGACGATCTCACCCTCCAAAACGACGATACGATCTCATTCCTTTATGAGTTGGTGAAGTGAGTATGGCCTCTCCTAAAACCATTGAACTAAAGCGTAACAACGTCCTCCGTCGCCTTCTCTCCGTCAAAGTCCATGAGAGTCCGGTCACAGGGCCAAGCCGCGCAGAACGCCGACGAAATCTCCAAGCATGGTGCCGAGAGTTCGATGTTCCATATGAAAAAGCTCGTGCCATGATCAAGGAAGAAGAAGCGGCGATGCGAGCGAAAGGGATTGACCCATGGGCGCAGAAGCCAGAGCCAAAAAACGAAGCTCAAGTCATTGGTGAACCATCTATCAACAACGCAAAAAAGCTTTTATGAAAATCATGAAAAAAGTTCTCCATTCCCGTCGTCCTCTCGTAATCGGGCACACGGAAGGATTGATGGCTCGGAACTTCGAGAAGGTGATGAAGCTCAAGAAGGGTGCTTGCACGGTGAAGATCACGGAACATCCTGAGCTGAAGCCGTGCCCGACGGACGAGTTCCCGCATTGCCATTACGATGTTGTGGTTAAAGCGGATATCTCAAAGACTCTACCTCCCGAGATCGCGCTCGCAGACAAAAATGAACCTCATTGTCTCCGGTGTGGAGTGCCGAATAAGAAGCCGGTCGGACCGTGTTCCGTCTATGGAAAACCGTACAAGACACACATGTGGAAGGCTCCAAAGAAAAAGATATGAGCTGGAAAAATGTCCTCTCAAAAGAACAGATCCTCAATATCGCTCGTCGCGATAAAATGATCTTCGTTTCTTGGAGGTATCGAGACGCTGGAATCATGACCAATTGCAAACAGCTCGTTCAATCAGGTTGTTTGAAGGAGATCTACCCGCGTCGTCCGGGATCAAATAAGTTTGAGATTGCAGATGAAGAAAGGATCGTGGAGTGGCGGCGTGAATTGAAGGAAAAGAAGGAAGCTCGTGGGTCATCGAATCCTATCTCAACTCGTGTGAAGGCCGCGAAAGCAGTTTCAAAAGCACGACAAGCGGGTATTGACAGCGTGTAAATAGTGTGTTATCGTCGGTCTATAACAAATCTAAGCATTATGAGTTCCAATTATGTGACAACGAACACGAAAAAACTCTCCGTCCTCCCCCGTGACGTGCAGGTGTTTACGTTCATCAAAGCGTACATCGAGCGTCATGGATTCGCGCCTCTCCTTGAAGAGATTGCACGCGACGTTGGGACCACACGGCAGTCGATCTTCATGACGATCAAGCGACTCGAAACGATGGGATGTATCTCTCGTTCGAGCCCTCGATCAACGCGCAACATTGTGCCTCTTAAATCTCCTGTCTCATAAAACTATGTCCGAACTTCAATTCAAGAAAGCAGGTCGTCCGATGGGTGTGTCCGTCCGCTGGGAAGAAGAAGGTGATGATTCAAAGTCCGTCTATCTCGGTCCTGAAGTTCAAGGTGAACTCATTGAAGTGAAGTATGATGTTGGTCCGAACAACTCCAAGATCTACAGCTTGAAGCTGGACGATGGAACGATCGTGAACGTGTGGGGTACTACCGTTCTCGATGACGCGATGATCGACCCAGATACAGCCGAGACGATCGGAGTGGGTGCAATTGTCCGCATCACGTGTCTTGGTAAGGTTCAGGGCAAGACCGGGCCGTCGAAACAGCCGGGTAAGGGATACTGGTCCTTTGAGGTTCAGTATGCCATTCCGTCTCCAGCGTTTAAGGCCGCTCAGAAGTCCGGTACCGCAAAGAAGCAGTCAGCCGGTGCCGCGCTCGCTGAAGCTGGTGAATCCACGAAGGAAGCTGAAGAAGAATCCTCTGAAGAAGATGAATACTAATATGAGTCTTTTTCGCAAGGAATATCGTGAGCTGTCCGATGAAGAGAAGGCGAAGCTCGAAGCGTTGAAGACGAAGGCTGAAGAACTCTTGGAGATGTTTGGCCGTAACGAAGATGGACACTATTCATCTCGTGAAATGTCTCTTGCGGCAACGAAGCTCGAAGAGTGTGTTATGTGGGCGGTAAAAGGGATTACAGCCTAATATGGCCGGCAACCTTTCTAATTCTGAGGCAATGGTGCCTCAGAAGGATCTCGATGCGGCGAACGATCAGATCAGCGAACTCGAAAATCAGATCGAAGGTATGGAAGATACCAACAATGATCTCGAAGGCCACATCAAAACGTTGGAATCCGAAAAACGAGATCTTCAGGACAAGCTCGATTCACTCTCTCGTGGGATCGTAGATCTCTACAAACAGGTATGAAGTACGTCGCCGGAGATGAGATCATGTTCGATGATGAGATGTACCAGATCACTGGGATCACGTTGCGAGCGAAGGACAACAGCAAGAAGATCGTTCTTCAGCAGATCGTGGTCCCGCGTACGGAGTCCGACGATATAAACCCTAACGAATAATTCATCTGTAAGGAAAAGCATGTGCCCTCTCACTGTAGTGGTGAGATGCGAAGATATTTCGGCATTGACCGTTCGGTCAATGTGGAGCGATTAGAGAACGGCATGCTCACGCTTTCTGTGAAATGGTTTGGAAAGCAATAAAAACAATATGGAACTCACAAAAATCACTCGCACGTACTCTCGATCCACCTCTTTCAAAAAGCCAGATGGAACCGAGATGTGGATTCGCCACGAGATGTCGCTCGAAGCGATGCTTGGCGAAGATGACAGCATTAAGGACGTGTCCGCAGGGCTCGAAGAGATCTGCCGCAAGGACGTTGGATCCTCTTTGAACGATGAAAAGAAGAAGATCCTCGCAAGTTTTGAGCCGAAGTCCGAGGAACCGTTTGAAGGGAAGACCCCGGGCGTTGGATCTAAGGCAAAGAAGATGCCGAAGCTCGCCGAATAATATGCAAAACGACGCACAACAACTCGCAGAAGGAATGTTTGAAGCGTATGGCCAAGATTGTGGTTGGAAAACGTTCGATGGACGTGACATGCCTCATTGGGATGGCGTTAATGATGCTGTGCGCGCGCACTGGGTAGCCGTCGTTGAGTTCGTTGTTACTACCCTTCTTCCGAAGGAATAATATGCGAGCGAACATCGCAACGCCGGATGAGCAGGCGTATCGAGAGGATACGGTGAACACCAACCATTCGGCGTTGCGTTTGTTCAATTCCTGCCCGAATCTTTACTATGAACAGTGCATCGCAAAGACGTATGAAGAGCCTGAAAAAGATTATTTCGTATACGGCTCTCTTGTCGATCGTCTACTCACAGCCCCTCATGAATTGGAAAAGTTTTTCGTCCGCGTTGAGCGACAGCTCGATCCGTCTGATGCTCTTAAGTACGAACAAAAAATCAAAGAACTCACGCTAGAGATGGAGATTCCCGATAAAAAGGGGTCTACGATGATCGAGAGGGCGGAGAGTGGGAACAAGACAGCAAAATCAGGGATCGAGAAGCGTGAGCGCGAAATTGAGGATCTGAGAGGGCGTCTCACCGCAATCAAGGAGCTCGGTCAAAAACAACAGGTCACGAACGCGATGTGGCTGAATGCGCACGCAACCGCGGAAGCTATCAAATGCAATCCGTTTTTCCAAGAGCTGAAGTTCGATGAGTTCTCTTCTCAGCAAGCCTTCACGGATCCCGTTGCTCGTCGAAAAGGGATGCTCGATTACGTTCGTTTCTCTCCACCCGCACAAAAGCTCTATGCAAGTTTCAAAGCTGGTCTTCTTGACCGTGACGCCCTCCGTGTTGGGATCAGTGAGCTTTCACCAAGCTCTCGAAAAGGCCGCATTGTCGATATTAAAACGACGTATCTGCTCTCTGAGTTTGAGCCGAAGATGTACGCAACGCAACTTGCAATCTATCAGAGACTTGTCGAAGCACTCACCGGGATCGTTTGCGAGTGCTTCATCATTGCTGGCGATAAGGATACAAACTGTAAACGTGCGCAGGACTATCAGCTCGCGCAACCCCTTCTTGATCGTGCTTGGGGTCGCTATCTTCAAGTTGAAGCGGCGTTCCGAGAGTGTGAAAAAACTGGAGTCTGGCCTTCGGCAAAGGAACTCTGGGGTACGAAGCAAGAATGCTTCCGTTGCTCGATCTGTAAAGACCGTCCGTTCTCATTCGATAAGCCGCTCCTCGTGAACGGACCCCTCTTCTACTGATATGTTCCAATTCCCAAAGGATTACATCGTGTACGATCTCGAAACAACGGGCCTCGACTGGAAAAAAGACGAAGCCGTTGAGATTGGTGTGATGAGAGTGATTGGCGACCAAATCGAGAAGCGCACGTGGCTCTTGAAGCCAACGGTCGCGATCGCTCCTGAAGCCGCCGCCATTACTGGGATTACGGATGCGTACGTGCAAGAACACGGACGAGATCCGGCAGAATGTTGGATGGAGTTTGCACTTTTCTGTGGGCTCAATCGACCCGATTTTCTACCATTGGTTGGCCACAATATTCTTCGCTTCGATAACTTTTTTGTGGCTGAGGCTCTCCGAAAACATGAGCTATTGATGAACTGGCCATACGTTTCCTTCTTCGATACAGCCGCACTCTACAAAGGCGATAAGCTGAAGATGAAGCCCAATGAGACGGAAACCTTTCATGAATGGGCGAACCGCGTCCTCGCGACAAAGGCATTCGGTTTGAAGTACAATTTGGTGAGTGTGTTCCAAGAGCTTGGAGGTTCAATGGTCGGCCTCGAAGCCCACCGCGCAGATGCGGATGTGTTCATGACAGATTTCGTTTACCGGGCATTGACGAAGCCGCCTGCTGGGACCCTATAATAGTGCATCGTTTCCTCCTCCCTCATCGAAAGATGGGGAGAGGATGAAAGCTCTCTCAACGCTAAGACCACTTACGTTGAGGGAGGAGGGAACGATGAGGATTAAACTCGTTCTTTTAGATGGTCGTGAATACTACACGTTCTGGTCGGTATTGTTGCTCGCGGGAGTGTGGCAAGAAGTTCGCGCCGGACACGGCGAGGCACAGATTGCCGCATACAACGCGGACAACATCGGTCGCTTGGTCAACGTTCGGAAGATTGATCCAGCGAAGACGTTCGGAGATGTGGTGATGGCTTCCATGCCGTCCACTCCACCTCCGCCGATCAAGGCGGCGTGAACATTTGAGCCGGTGCAATCCGGGGCGCATGAGAAAATGGTAGGTCTTTCCCTTTCTACCAACCTGATTCTCGTTCGAGGTTCAATCCCTCGTCGGCTCGCTCTTTCTACGGCTGATTCAATTCAGCCGTCACCGTGAGTGGTGATGTACATATGGGTGGTCTATAAAGACCCTGTGCCTAGGATTAAGACCCCGAAAGCTCCGTCATCACTCTTCGCGGTGGCGATAAGCCGCACTAAGATTTTTCTTATATGGCAAGCGTTACAAAGCCAGCAGGTGTGTACATTGTCCCGGAAACCTTTCGCGTCAATGTCGTGATGAACGGTTCTGTCGCTCTCAAGGTTGTCATGGGCCTCGGCTCCGACGGCCTCGCGTACGAACAGGATTGGACAACGGGAACGTGGAAGTCGTTCCAGCAGTAAGAAGAAGGCGGATCTCCAAGAGGTCTGCCGTTCGCGCGAGACATCGCAACACAAACCTAAACGCCCTGCCGGACGTCACAACATAGGTGTTGCCTCTCGCGAACGGCAAATGCCGACTATATGAAAAAAATCCTACTCTCAATCTTCAGTCTTTCGTTGTTCCTTCCGATCGCTACTCACGCCCTCACGATGACGGATGCGGAGGCTAAGCGGCAACTCGCCCTTGAAGCCTACAACCTCGAGACATACGGCAATCCCTACGGAAAGTCGAACAAGTTCGAGGAGTTGTACGATCCGACGGGTAAACCGTGGTGGATGATCCAGCTTGCGAAAGAAGCGTGGTCAATGGAGACGTACGGCAATCCGTTCGGCTACTTCATCCCACAAAAAATCCTCGTTCAACCGCAGATTGTTGCCGTTCCAAAGCCTCAAAATGCCCCTGTACCGATTCCGGTGGTATCAGAGCCTCAAACGGTGGCCATCTCGCAACCAAGCGAGCCACAGCCTGTTGGAGCCGCCATCCCAGAGGAGATCGTGACCCCGTATTTCGTTGGCACGCCGTACAAAACAGCCAGTGGATATGCCGTTCAGTTCTCGGAGCCGCTCGCGACACTGGATCCGCACCAGATGATCTATCGGTTCTATTGCTCGGATCTCGGCCTCAATCTGCCGACTTTCGCAGTCGAGGACCATGCCGCATACGTCACGTCAACGCAAAACGGTGTGACAGTGAGCGTGCGCCCAGCTTCCACGATTCGTGGCGTAGATACATCCAGTCTTTGGACCGGACTCCACACCTGCGCGTTTCGATTCAATTTGCCGAGTGGAACGATTGAATCTGAGAACGTGACGTTTACTTTGTAGACGCTCGCTTTTCCAGTTTCTTTGTGCGGTTTTTCAAACGCTCGGCGGCTTTGGCCTCGGGCGTTTTGTTTTCAGCTTTGCGAGCTTCAGCTTTTTTCTTTGTGTTCTCTGAAGCCATGCCTTGCTGGACGAACTTCAACACATCGAGTGGGTCCGGAAGACCAATCGCACGAGAGATAGATCGAATGCTCAGTACCGTTCCTTCATCAATATCTCCAGCCTTGAACTGCTCGATCGCGGCCAGCACATCTTCCGTCAAAGCCTGTGCTGTCGTCGGGCGATATTCATATTGCTTTCCAAACGCCGCATTCTGAACCGCAGTTTGGATCATGTCGCCCAAGATTGGCGCACTCGTAAGAGATGAGAACATGTTCCATCCCACGTCTCCAGCGATTCCTTCTTTGGAGAACTTCTTCTTGAGTTCCTCTTCTTTCTTATCAGCCGCCGCATCCATGCCAAGAGCGCGATAAGCTCCCGCCGCCGCACCTGCCGTTGCCGCATAGACTGGCGCGCGGAGCGCGTAGTAAAGACCTGGCTGAACAACATTGTTCCACGCGAGATACGAGGCAAGCTGTTTGCCCGTCATTCGTTTCTGCTTGTAGAGGGAGATCGCTTCCACGTTGCCGTTGAAAATCTTCATCGGTTGCTGGCGAAGCTGTGTGAAGTACTTTAATCCACCCGTTTCAATTAGGGATTTGCCGGCATAGTCGCGAACAGATTGCGTTCGCATGATGATGTCGTCAATGTCACGGCCTGCAAGTTGTTGGGCTTCTTCCAATGTCTTTCCTTTCTTTTGGTACATCTCAACATGACTCTCGAAGATGCCCGATGCACCACGAAGAGTCGTGATCGCGTCCGCTTTTTCAAGAGGTGAGAGCCCGAGTTCCTTCATCTTTTCGATGACACGACCAACACGTCCCGTATCTCCAGAGATTCGAGTCGCATTCTCGATTTGCGTCGGATGGAGACGGACGTATACGGAGGGGGCGTTCTTATAGATCAGATCACGATTTGCTTTTGCTTTCGCGACACCTCGTCGAAAAGAACTTCGCGCGCCCTTCAGTTCAGAGCGAAAGGCGACGATGGAAGAAAATTGTCCAGCCGCGACGGACGGCTTCGCCATGAGCGTCGCATTGATATTCGAGAGCAACCCGTCAACTACACGCGTTGTGTTGAGTGCGGGATCAATGGACCCACGAATGAAGTTGTCAGCCTGAAACTGGAGGCTCTTCCAGAACCCATCTCCGTACTTCGCACGAATCGCTTTGCCAACATCGGCGTCTCGCATGATGGCATTCATTTCAACCATCTGGTTTCCGGTATTGATGTAATGTTCCGCTTTGCGGGCGTACATGAGCAGGTCGAAGATCGGATTCTCGGAGAATCGCAACTTGCCGAGCTTGCCAGTACGGGATTTTACGAACGTCGGATTCGTTCCAATTCGATGAGCGGCGGCGTCTGCCATGAGCCCTTCTGCAAAGCCGAGTCCTGATTCGTCGGGGATATCTGCGGACTTTTCGTACCGAAGACTGCCAGAATACTGATCCACTTTACCGAGCGGGACACCATTCCGAGACTCAACAACAGGGGAGAGCTTATCCCATAAAGAACCATAACCGTGTTCAACGATCCAGTCTCCAAGAGCTTTGTCTTCTTTCGTAAGAATGCCTTCAATGTCGCCCAGCTGTTTTTCAGTGTATCCATTCCCTTCCTCAGCCATCATTGATTCTTTTGCCTTCGGATCTTTCGACTTCATGTACACGTCAAGTGCAGTGGCTCGCGTGAAATCATCATCTACGGAGTCCACATGAACGCGCTCGCGCGTCATCTTCCCAACCTCCGCTTCCCAGCTCTTTCCGTAGATAGATTCGAGGTTCTTTTGAACATCGTTAATCGTGAACTTGATCGTTTCGGCCTGACCTTTGAGGTCTGAACTGACAAACTTCTTTGTGAAGTTCTCGAATGCCCCGCCCACTCGACGCCCCATTGCCGAGAACGTAAGTCCTTGACTATACAAATCCTTGATACGAGATCGGATACCCTGTTTGTTTACCGTATCCAAAACCTGTCGCTTCGGAATGCTGGAACCCGTGAGTTCTTCAAGGATGCTTCCCTTCAGTTTCTCAATCCGGAGCTTCCGACGTTCGATATCCGATTGCCGTTTCGTCTTGCCCTCTTCAATGAGCTGTTTGAGATTCGCCTCTGTCTTTGCGAGCTGAGAAAGCGTCTGTTCTTTGAGACCTCCCATCTCCAGAAGTTCAATCTTGAGAGCGACATCATCCGGAAGCGCAGACATGTAAGAACCCGGAGCCGCGGATTCCATTTGGGCACGAGCGTCTTCAACAAGCTTCAAAATCTGCATGTTCAGATCATTGCGCGGAGTCTTCGCGATACTGCGGATTGCCTGCACTTTGCGAGTCGCGGCGGCGTCCATCTTACTCTTCACGACGCCGTTCGAGGTGCGCTCTGGCTTCGTTTTGTTGAGCAACTTCACGATCCGCTGTTGCGTTTCCTTCCGCTTGTAGACGTTGTATTCCTCCATGATCTCGCGGATAATCGCGGACGTTTCCTTTGGGGTCTTCGCGTTCTTCAGATCCGAAAGAAACTTGCTACGAACTTCTGGCGGGAGTCGATTCTTCTTCATGAAATCGACGATGATCTGTTGAGCTTCAGCCTTGTCCGTTGCCTTCAATTTGAGCTTCGCTTCCGCGATCATCGCCTGTTCGCGCAAGACACGTTTCTCAAGACGGCGCGTGATGCGTTCACGAAGAAGACGAAGATCCTGCTTCCGTTCGCCAGTCTCCTTCTTTGCGAGCTTCGTCTCGGCACGAACCGCACGATCCACGTTCGGATCTTTCTTCTGTTTCGGGAACATCTCGCGCTGTTTGGCACGTAGATCTTTCGCCTTCTTCACTGCCTGCGATTCTTTACGAAGACGATCTCGGAACGAGTCCAGAACCTCATCGTTCGATTTACCACCAACTGAATCGTCGATCTTCTTCAGAACCGCGTCTCCGGATTCCTTCCCCTTCAAACGGTTCTGAAGTCCTGCCCAATCGAGAGACTCCGCTTCACCGCGACGAGCAATCTTTCGCCACATCTTGTACGCCGCTTCCTGCGTTTCATCTGCGAACTTCAAAGCCTGCAATTCAGCGCGGACATTCTGGGTTTGCTCGTATTCGCTGACTGCACGATCGACCGAGGTGTTGGTCGCATCATCTAAATCATTGGCTTTCTGAAACGTGTAATCATTCGCGCGACCTTCCAGTTCTTCACGAATGCGCTCGAACTCAGTCCGGTCCCCTGTCGCGCGAGCCTTCTCTTGAGCCGCCTTGATCCGCGCCACGTCTTCGGGTCCGATCGTCTTCGCGTGCGCCATTTCGTGCGTCACGAGCGTCTTCTCATAACGCTGTTTTAAGGCTTCAAATGATTCGCCAGCAACTTTGCGGAAGACTGTGGTGTATTTTCCTTCTCCAACCTTAATCACATCGCCTCCCCACACACGATCGAGAGTCGATTTGATATGCGGTTCATTCAATCGAATCTCCCCACTCTCAATGTCATAGTGAGCCGGACGGGTATCGAATGGATCGTCGATGCGCTTGTATCCAAGGCCATCCGTAGAAGCCTGTTTCTGGAGACGCGGGTCATTCTCATCGTTCATCCGAATAATTTCCTGTTCAAATGCGAACTGAGCTTCCGGGGTATCGAGAGAGTTTGCGATCTTCCGGGTCTGAGGGGTTGCTGGTGTACTCACGATCTGATGAACATCTTCAGCGATCTTCGTCTGCCGTGAATCCTCCATGCGAGCTTCTGTTTCTTGGATGATCCGCTCGCCGAGACTCGTACCTTCGCGCATAATCGGTTCCCATTTTGCCTTGAATTGCTCAGGTTGCATCGTCCGATAGTCTGTAAGCATTGTCTTCGCTGACTGGAGCGCATCCATCTTAGCCGCTGTGAAGGGGCCAGATTCCTTTGAAACGCGGTCCAGAGCGTTTGTATACGCCGTTTGGAGCGTAGACTCCTTCGGAACGATCGGACGCCCTACAGCGTCATTTTTGATGTCGAGATCAAGGAGTCCGCCCATCGCGCTCACCATGTCGCCGGATCCCTTTGAGGCCTTCACACTTCCGTGGATCTTTTCGCCTCCCTTGAAACCTCCAATCATAATCCCAAGCGTCGTGATGCTTTTGATCGCTTCACGTTCCTCTGGTGAGAGTTCACCGAAACCTTTTTCTGCAAGGCCTGCAACCGCACCGCCCGCCCCTTCATACAAAAGTTTCCCAAAGATGAACTCCATTCCTTTCTGCGTCACATCTTCTACGCCCTTCGCGATTGTTTCCTTTGCGCGCTTCGGGATGAATGACGGGAGGCTATCGCTCGTGAGTTGCCCGACAGCTTGTGGTGCGGCTTCCGTTGCGAAGTCCGTGATCCCGAGAGTCCCCAAGTTCAAACCGAAATCAAGAAACGTGAGCGCACCTTCACGAAAAGACTTCGCACTCGCCGCCGCATCCACTTTCTGAGTCAACATCTTGAGCGTATTTACAGCCGCGAGAGGGATCGCCGCCGCAGTACGGATCTCAGATGTCGGACCACTCGCTTTCATGTCTTCCAGCTTTTTGTAGACAGCTTGAGTGGATGCGGCTACGGTATCCGTGATCTTATTGGCCGCATCGAGCTGAGGTTTCGTCGGCAATGTCGCAGTCGTTGCACCGGATGATCCAGAAAATGGATCGCCTCCCGCGCCTGAGAGGAAGTCGAGAGATGAGGCGCGCGCAACCGGAGCCGCCGGACCGTATGTCTTCTCTGCGGGTTTCGCGACAGCAAGTGGATTCGTGAGCGCGGATGTTTTGACCGTAGCTTTCGGAGGAGCGACCGGAGCCGCGACAGGTTCTTCTTTTTTCTTTGGAGCGGAAGCCGCCGCTTTCTCAGCTTTGAAATCCGCAAAAGACTTCACTCCCGATGAAGGTTTTGTAGAAGGAGCGGCGGGAGCTTTGGCGGAACCTCCTGCCTTCTTTTCTGATTGAAACTCGGCGAAGGATTTTACAGCCATATTCTAGAACCAGCTGAATGGATTGTACCACTTCTGATCTTTCAGTTTTGCGTCTGCATCCGACTGAGCTTGCTTCGCCGCCGGAAGATCTCCCGCGACAACAGGAATCTTCACATCATTCTTGATTTGGAGCTTGCTCTTCAGTTCATCTTCCGTGAGTCCGATGTATTCCGGATGTTCTGCCGGATCGATTCCGTAATTGTTCAAGAGATCCGATGCCGTCACGGTCTTTGCCGCCTTCGAGTATGTGGACCACGCGTCCTGAAGTGCATCGAGCTGTTTCTTTGAGAGCTTCGTCGGACCACCAAGCTGTTTGATCACTTCATCGAGAGGGGTGTTCTGAGCAAAAAGGTAATCGATGTATTCCAGCATGTCATTGTCGAACGCACCTCCGAGGATTGCGGAGCTGGATCCGCCTGAGCCACCACCCGATCCTGCGGCCTTCGTCTTCGCAAGGGTCGCCTGCTTTTGTTGGATATCGAGCTGATACTGTTCCTGTTCCTGTGCCGACATGGTGGGGAGCATCTTCGAAAGAGCGGCTTCCGGTGAGTCTGTGAACGTGACGCCTCCCGTCGCGAATGCCGACGGATACTTAATCGCTAGATCAAGGAGCTGGTCCTTTTGAGCGTCGAGATTCTTCGATTCGTCTTCCAAAAGACTCATGCGACGGTCAATCGTCTCACGTTCCTGATCGTCAAGGCGCACCAACTTGTCGTTTGCGAGATCGAGAAGCGTGTTCAATGCCTGAGTTCGTTCAGCATTGTCCTGTTTGATCGCATCAATCGTGTCGCTCGCGTACGAGCGCGCGAGATCAATGTTTCCTTTCACGACTTCCGATGCCATTTGAAGCGCGCCAATAGACGCGATCCCTTGTTTCTTCAGTTCCGCAGAGCGTCCAGTTAACAACTGCATTCGGACTGGGCGGCTTTCTTCGTATAGGATCCCCTGATCCAAAGCGGCAGATGCGTCTGCAATCTTTTGCTGGATCGTCGTGAGCGTTTTGATACTGTTCTCAACATCGAACATCGCACGCGTAGAATCGAGCGCGGCCTGTGCCTGATTGCTTCCGTTCATGATGCTGTTGAGACGCCCCTTCAGCGTATTCATTTCGCCATCAGCTTCAGCCTTTTGAGCCGTCTGCATCTCTTGCTGTTTCGCAAGGAGGCCGTCAATGGTGGACTGGATTCCCTTGAGGTACGTCTCTGACGCCGCAGATTGAGACGCGGCAAAAGCATCCATGGGAGATCCAGATCTCGTCACGTTGGCGTCTGCACTGGTAGACCCCGGAGGAAGATTGCCCGTCGTTGGCGTGGGCGCAACCGTCGGAGCTTTGAACGGAGTGGCGGGAGCGGATGTCGGAACCTTGTTGATATCGACGCCTTCTTTCCAATAGATGTTCCCTTCCGTGTCGCGACGAGTCGCCTGCTCGATCTGGTATGGGGTGTACTGTTTTTGGATCGTACCGAAGTTCGTCGGTCCGAGATACAGCGGATTGTTTCGTGCGCCGCTTAAAGTCGCCGGATCATTTGGATATTCAGCGGCTTTGGGAACCGACGGGTTCACGGCAGGAGGAGGAGTGCCACTGCCTTTCTGTGCGCTCATGGCGAGAACTTGTTGACGGATCTTTTCGTCTTCAGAGACGAAGCCTTCTCCGGGAGTTGTGAGAGAGTCTGCCATAATTTTGTTTCATTCTATCACGTCAAAGCCACTAACCGCCACGCCTGATCAAGCGTATCGTAAGCGTAAAGACGATATGTTCCACCATTTGAATAAAGCGCGAACTGCTCAAAAAAGTTTCTTGGGGTCCAGTCTGGAGCGGCGGTCACGGTCCGAATAAAGCCAGCAATATGTGAAACTTCAATTTTTCTGGAGTTCGATCCATCGTGATCGTGCTTCCGGATATCGCTCTGGTTTCGCTCGTTTAGAGCCGTCCCTCGCCCCTGCTCGTGGACAGCTTCCAATGCTGAGCCAACCTCTGGTTGATAATCCGTGTTTACGGGTACATCAAAAGACAGAGAAGGATGCGAGGATTTATTTGTTTTCTCTGATTTCCGAGGGATCATATGAAATGTGGATCCGACGGATCCCCTTGTTTGGAGTAGCGGCAAACGTGATTTTTGTTTGAGCGGTGAGCGTTGCGGGCTTCGTGAGAACGCCAAAGATATGCTTCGCGATAGCCCCCCATGACGCAAAGGAGAGCGTGCCCACAGCACGCGTGGTTTGGGAATCGTCGATGTATTCAATCGTTTGCGAGGATCCTGATGCTAGAGCTTCATGTTCCAGTGTGATTGAGCGGATCTTCACCTGACCGTCGAATGGAATACGGTTTGCATAGAAGATATTCCCTGTCTGGTCTGAGCCGTTCACGTCCGTGAAAGATCCAACCTTGCTTGCGTATGCGTAGATCAGTTTCCCCGTTTGGAACGATGCAATCCCAATGAGGGATGATGTGTGCTTAAGGGGAAAGCTGAAGAACTTCGGGCGCGAAATGACAGGGTTCCCATAACAAAGAACGTCTGTCCCTTGAAGCATGTAAAGCCGATCCTGCGTGATTGCCGCTTGGTACTTGTAGACCGGAGTCGAGAGCGGATAGAGTGGAGAGATCGTAGAGCCCGTGAAGTACCCGAAGAACTTTCGGGTCGTCACGAAAAGCGTACCTCCGAACGGAAGAAAGGCAGTGATGGAATCCTGAATAATGATTTCATCCAAGAATGATGCGGAGAATCCATCCCATGTGTAGATTCGGCAGTTCGATGCGTCGGCGGCGTTGCCCAAAGCCGTCTGAGATGCCGCAATAAACAGAAGATTATTGTATGCCCAGATATCCGAGATCTCATACCCAGCCGGCAAGTCGAGAGCATTGTACGTTGCGGCAGAACCATCCCACGAGTGGATGTAACGACCGTCTGAAAAGTAGAGGATACCGGCGTATTCCGTGGTTTTGTGAATCGAGGCAACTCCAAATGCCGTGAGCCCAAGCGTCCCCGTCCACCAGTTGAAATCGTTTGTACCGAACGTAAGGCTTGATTTCCCAGCCGTTTGAGTGGAAGTGTAGAAAAACTCACTGCCGTAGCGCACCATGTCGCTTTGGTTTGGAACATAATTTCTCGACGTGTCGCTTGCCGCAACGATCGCACCGGTGGGGTCGATGGTTGTGAACTTCCCATCATCGCTTGCGTTTGCACCTAACCCGTACCCTATACTCGTGTTATCAGATGTTGGAGCAAATGCAAAAAGCCCCTTCGAGATATCCGGTGTACCGGAGAAATCCGTTGGAGCTGGTCCCGGGAGCAAAAGCCCCGGAGATGCAAACAGATTGATGCCCTTTGATAACGGAGAGAACCCGCCGTCGGCGAGTTCATTCGTGGTCGAGACTCCTCGAAACCAGTCTCGGGCATCAATCGTGATCTTTGCCATATCCTACTGAGCGTTGCGCGGACGTTCCAGATTGAAGATACCGCGACCTGAACGTCGGATCTGAGTGTAGTGGTTGAAGAGATCTTGGACCGAGTACCCGCCGTAAGCGAGTGCGTTCACGCAGATCGTCCAGTCTCGGCCAACGAAGCCTGTGAGAGTTGGATGTTTCTTCAATTCGCGCGCAAGCTCATCGGCGCGCATCTGCTCAAGAACGAGGACGCGACGTAGGCCGTACTGATGAAGCGCACCATGTCGGTTCATTTGTGCATTCTGCAAATTGAACCAATTCTCTGGGATATCGATAAATGAAAGTGCCAAAGTCACCTCGTAATTTGGAGCGAGGTGGTGGAACCCGTCGAACGTCTGTGTTTGTGTAAGAGAATCGAAAATCTTGATCCGGCCATCTGATTCAATCTTCACGACTGGAACAGCGTGGTAGACGCTATAAGAGGTTTGGCGTGGGGCTACGCGATCGAAGTACCCACGTCCGATCCCGACAGCAATGTAGAGTGGGGAGATCTGGAGCGCGGCGCGCATGGAAGAAAGATCTGGCCGTACGTTTGCGACACCCGCGAGACGAAACTTTTTACCTTTCTCAAGATATTCAGGTTTCGCGAAAGAGGCGTTGTGATACAAGCTTTGATCTCCAGCGGACCATGAGGTTGGTCGTGGAGTCGGCACGTCGCTTTCGAGGACGAGCGATTCTTGCATTCCCTTTGCAACGTTCAAGAGATAGTTCCCCCATGATCCGCCTCCTGTTCGATAGAACAGCTCTACTGCTGAAAAGATCGGAGAAACACCATTCTGTGCATGTTCAAACATGTGGCCGATCGCTGTGCCAGCGAATGCTGTACACCAATATGAAGAGCCTTGAGATCGAAACGGAGGACAGTGCGCTGTCCAGTCACGACTTTCTAGCGAAAGAGACGGCGCGCCAGCAAAGAGTTCGTGGCGCGGGAGGTTCTCAAGATCGGATGCGTCGTCAAGCAAAAGACCGGAGTATTCCGGCTTTTCCTTAAACAGATTGTTTACGTATGAAAAGATGGACATATTGATTATTCATCATTTTTGACCTTCTTTTCTTCGGCCCCTTCAACGGAAGAACCATCATCTCCAATGATCTCTTCTTCGATCATCTCTGCGAGAGGGAATCTTTTCGCGTACATGGCCCGACGTCGAGCGAGCGTTTCTTGGTTTTCACAAGCAACGACGATCTCTCTTGGGTTCCCGAGCTGACTCGTCATTAGAACTCTTAAGCGGAGCATATTCGTGTTTATTTGAATGATTCACTCACGCCCCGAACAAACTATTTCCTAGAAGGAGTGACAGAGGGCACTGATAACGGAAGAACCTGCGTCGTAGGCGGCACCTGTACCAGAAGTATTCTGAATCGAAACGGTCACCGTTCCAGAGCCAGCAATAGCCAAGAGACGTGCGCTCGACGTGGTGCCTCCAAGGTCACCAGCGGAAACAACGGCAGAGCAATGATCGCCAGCGGTAACACCCGTCATGGTGATTGCGAGCGTAGAGGTGGATTGACCCGGAGCAATTGGGCTTGGGTTAACCGTAACCGTACCGCGACGGATAAGATCGACGGCTGAACCTTGACCAACGGTGAGGCTGGTACTGGAAACGGACGTTGAGTGTACAGTCGTGGCCTGAATCGTTGTCGAGTTCAGGTTCGTGGCAGTGAGGGTTGTGATGTAGGCGGTGGCAATTGTACCAACAGTCGCCAGCATCGTGATCACCACTTGTTTAATTCGGACGGGGAGCATAGTGAGATGAGTGAAGAAAAGAATAATGTCTCAAACAGTATACACTAAAGTTTCATTCTAGGATGATTTTGTCGCCGCTTCACGGACGATAACGACCATCGCCGCGAAGAGAATCAAGGCCACTGCCCATGCCCCAGCCCCAATCTTGATAACCCACCCGAGGTCACTGGAGAGCTTGCTGTTCGCCATTTTCGTTTCGTTTGTGTCTCGGCTATTTGCATCCACCTTCTCGTGGAGAGATCGCATTCCAGTCGCAATGGTCGCAATGTCCTTTTCGATGTGATGAAGGTGGTTATCCTTCATCGCAGTGAGATCATTGCTGATTTTCTGGAAGTGGAGTTCGTCGGAGGCCGTGTGTTCCTGCAATCTTTGGTTGATCGCCCCCATGCTCTCCGCCGCTTTCGCCGCAAGATCGCGCGCGTCTTTCGCCGTCGTCACAGCTAATGCTGTTGCGTCTTCTGATACTTTGGCGGCTAATGCGCGCGCTACGTCTTCTTCCGGCATATTAGCCTATAGTTGCTGTTTCTTCTCCTCGTCTGCCTTGACTTCAGCTATGGTCTTATTGGGATCTTCAAGAGCCTTGCTGACCTGATAGATACCAACCGAGCCAGTGAACATCGCAATGATTTGCTGAGCGACCAACATGAGGCCGCTGTTCAAGCCGTCTTCTGAAAGTGTGCCCGTGAGCGCACTGACGATGAGTGAGAAGATCGTTGAAAGTCCAAGGGCCAGAGCCAAAACTTTCGCTCGATTAAACTTATCGATGAACGTAAACCACTTCGCTTCGCGCAGGTAGCTCGTGAGGAGGTTCACGAGGAGTGCGCTTCCCATTGTTAAAGCACTTGAGAGATCCATATGTTTTACAGTATACCACTTTTAATCATAAAGTTCTTCGATGACGACAACGCCTTGATAGCCAGCTCCGCCAGCAACCGAACCTGTCACACGCTGGCCACCTGAACCGCCGCCGCCGTAGGCACATCCTGCCCCGCCCGCATAGTCTGCCGCTGACCAACTCGGAGGACGCTGGGACCCACAACCTCCGTACTGGCCGAGAATCCCGGAAGGCGAGAAAGTTTGAGCAATTGAATCTTGGATTGTGGTAGGCCAGCCTTGGTTGATACCAGCCGCACCACCATAGCCACGATATGAATCAGTATACGTGCCAGAGTCCTGACCAGCCCCACCTGTGCCGTTCACATCTCCACCTGAACCAACGCCCGCCGCGCCACTCGCCCCAGCGGCCAATCCATCCTGTCCACCACCGCCGCCTGTACATGATAGGAAGTTCCCGAACGCGGATGTCCCGCCATTCGTACCGTCGTTGTTTCCCGAAGCTCCGGCTACACCGGCAAGACCAACGCGAACCTGAATGGATGATGAGGCCATTTCTGCCGAGGTCAAATCTTCAAACGCCGCGCCACCACCAGATCCGCCGCCGCCAATTGTGTTGTTCGTTCCTGCTCCACCACCACCGCCGCCGCCGCCAATGCACCACACACGGACGCCTGTGAAGTTATCAACAG
>CXWK01008234.1_pt1 | contig 42913 bp, 34 predicted proteins | sample 590851 | NCBI WGS metagenome assembly CXWK01 (sample SAMEA3498364, study PRJEB10139) | wastewater metagenome | biome: wastewater treatment plant; material: activated sludge | place: Denmark | collected 2014-08-01 | reverse complement strand
TCGTCGATACATCGCCTTCGGAAGTGACGAACAGCGTGCGCGGCACATAGGTGCCATCGGGCGAGAATGCGCCGTTGGTCATCTTGTCGGCGTCGGCATCGATCAGGATCATGACGAAGTTCTTGGAAGCTTCGACGATGCGCGGATCCTTGAACACGGCGCGATACTTCTTGCAGGCCGTGCACCACGGCGCGTGAAACACCATGACCGCCATCCTGCCGGATTTCGACGCCTCATAAATCCCGGAGCGGATGTCCCGCCAGTTGATCTCGGCACCATTCCAGACATCCGCCATCTCCGGCGTGCGCGCCGACGAGTTTACGGCCGGCAACATCAGGACGAAGGCGAAGATTACCGCTGCGAAACGAGACATTCTCAATGATCTCCAAGTGTCGTGAGGGACCCAGTCTTACCCCAGCCGGTGATCAAAGCAAGATCGGCGGCCGGTCAAAACAATCACCGGTAAATACGCGACGGGATCGCCAGCGGATCGGGCGCCGATGCGGCATTCCCCGCGCCTCGGCGCTGATAGACCTGCAAGGCGGTGTAGGCGATTTTCAAGTTCGGCACCGCGACGCTATGCCGGTCGGCCCGGCCGATCAGATCGCCGACAATATGATCGGCCTCGATCCGCGCGCCGCTCTCCAGATCACGCAACATGGAAGCTTTGAGCGTCGAGCCTCTGCCGGTCAGCAGCGCACGGATCGGCTCGACGACCTCGGTTGCGGGAGCAAAACCGCTCCGGGCGGCAACCGCGCAGCATTCATCCAGCGTGTCGGAGATGAGGCGGGCACCGTGATCGGTGCTCGAAATCTCGCCCATGCTCGCCCGCATCAGGCACGACATCGATGCGAGCGTGGCGAGCAGCACCCACTTGTCCCACATCGTCTGGATGATCTGATCGCTGTGGCGCGCATCGAACTTGGCTTTGCTCATCTCTGCATGGAGCGCTTCAGAGAATTGGCATTGGGCGGGTTGGCGCGGACCTTGGGTCAAGGCGTGGAAGGCAGGACTGAGGTGCAGGATCGTGCCATCGGCCGCCAGCGTGACGCTGATGTGGCAGGTGCCGCCCAACACGCGTTCCGCACCAAACGTCTGATCGAGGACATCGAGATGGCGCATGCCGTTGAGCAGCGGCACGATGCGCGTTTGATGTCCCACCGCCGGACGGATCGCATCGATGGCGGAGGCGAGGTCGTAGGCTTTGCAGCTCAAGATGATCGCATCATAGTCGGGTCCTACCTCGCCCGCGGTCACGACAGGGACCGGGCGCGAGACGTTGCCGAGCACGCTCTCGATCTTCAGCCCGTCGCGTGTGAGGAGTTGGGCCCGCTGGGGCCGTACGAGAAAGGTCACGTCGGCGCCTGTCGCGGCCAGAAGACCGCCGAAAAATCCGCCCGTCGCACCGGCACCGAGCACGAGTATGCGCATATTTCTTCGACCTCAATCACGCTCAGTGGGCCAAACCCGGCCGTGAGCCGTCTGGCATCGCCGTCTGGCCTCGCCCTCTGGCCTCGCCCTTCATACGCTGCTAGCTTCCGCGCGGCCGCAAAGCAAGCCGGGGGAGCAGCGCGCGAAATGGAAATGATGCCTCTGCGCGCACGGGCAAGCGCCTCGGCCAAGGTGCGCCGGCGCCTGCTGCCATTTCTCATCGTCTGCTATTTTGCCGCCTATCTCGACCGGGTCAACGTCGGCTTTGCGGCCTTGACCATGAACGCCGATCTTGGCATCGGCCCCGAAGCGTTCGGGTTCACCGCCGGTATCTTCTTCCTCGGCTATTGCCTGTTCGAGGTGCCAAGCAACGTGCTGCTGTCGAAGGTCGGCGCGCGGCTATGGATCGCGCGCATCATGATCACCTGGGGGCTCGTGTCGGCCGGCATGGCTTTCGTCACGGGGACGACCAGCCTGTCGGTGATGCGCTTTCTGCTCGGCGTAGCCGAGGCCGGATTCTTTCCGGGCATCATCTTCTATCTGACCCACTGGGTACCGCCGAGCGAGCGAGCGCACGTGATTTCGACCTTCATGATGGCAGTGCCCGTGTCAAACCTGCTCGGCGCGCCTCTATCCGGCCTGATCCTCGATGCGATGCATGGCATCGGCGGACTGAAGGGCTGGCAGTGGTTGTTTCTGATCGAAGCGCTGCCCGCCATTCTCCTCGGCTTTGCCGCCTACTTCGTCTTGACCGAGAAGCCTCAAGACGCAGACTGGCTCGACGCCGACGAGAAGCGCGGCCTGGTCAAGGCCATCGAGGACGAGACATCCGTCCACGCCGGCAGCCGCGAGGTCTCTCTTGCTGCCGCATTCACCGATCTTCGCGTCATCATCTTCTGCATCATCTACTTCGGCATCGTCACCAGCATGTACGGGCTGACGCTGTGGATGCCGCAGATCGTCAAGGCCATGAATTTCTCCAATACCACAACAGGCTTGTTGACGGCGATCCCGTATCTCTTCTCCGCCGTGGCCATGGTCGTCTGGGGCCGCCACTCGGATCAAACGGGCGAGCGGATCTGGCACATCGCCATTCCATCGTTGATCGGCGGACTGGCGCTCATTTGCGGCACCTTCGTTTCCGGCACGTGGAGTGCGATGATCCTGCTCACCATTGCCTCTGTCGGGATATTCGCGGCGCTGCCGATGTTCTGGACGCTGCCGACTGCGATCTTAAGCGGCACGGCGGCGGCGGCCGGCATCGCCCTCATCAACTCGATAGGCAATACCGGCGGCTTCATCGGCCCCTACCTCGTCGGCTGGCTCAAAGGCAACGGCCTGTCGCTTGAAACGTCGGTCGCATCGCTTGCCGCGTTTATCGTCATCTCCGGGGTTCTCGTTGTTATAGCTGGTCGCCGCAGCAGTGCTCACGCCGTGGACACGCGTCCGTGAACTGAGCCTCACGCCCGCTCACCAAGAGCTTTGAATACGCGACGGCTTCGTGTGTGGCACGTCCCGGCCTGAGCATCTATCTCCCATGCACCACGCGATCGCCAACGCCATGCGTGCGCAGCGTCGCAAAATCTAGTGGCATCGACTGATCCGCATAAACCTGGAGACCATACCCATGATCCGCACTTTTGCACTCGCGGCCGCGGCCGCTTTGTCGGCGCCGGCTCTTGCCGCCGAGATCACGCCCGAAGCAAACGCCAGCCCGGCCGCCGCGCTCAGCACGGCACTGGGCCAGGAAGCGGCAGCGCGCCAAGCCCAGGTTGCACTCGTCAAGCAGGGTTACACCAACGTTTCGGAACTTGGCCGCGACAACGACGGCCGCTTCGTCGGCACCGCCGTCAAGGACGGCAAGACCGTGTTCGTCAGTGTCGACATGCGCCGCCCGCCGGCCGCCGGTCTGGCCAACTAGTCGCTATATTTCCAAAATCGCGCGGCTCTGAGATGTTCTGGCCGCGCAAGACGGGCGCTTAGACACTGAGGGAAGCGCCCGTTTGGCTGCCGCCGCCTCGTCACTCGACTTTGAGTTTGATGGTGCAGTCGCCGATCGGCTGCGATCGATTGAAGGGCTGCACATGGAGAAACCGCACGCTTGCCTCTCCCGGTGCCACGGCGCGAAGATTGAAGACCTGATCGGCTTTGATGCTTTCGGGTTGCTGCGAATTTCCCGTAAACTTATCGCCTCCATCGATGGCCACGGTGCCGCCGCCGCCGGTCACCGCGCCTTCCCATCGAAACCCCGCACCCGCGCGCGCCGTGAGGCGCAATGTTTCGCTCTCACCGGCTTTGAGCGTGAGTGACGATCCGCAGGCCGATGGCAGACCGGCGGTCTGGCTGACCAGCGCCTGCATGATACCGGCGAGGCCGAGCATCAGAAGGATGCCGGCCACCACCAGGATCGTGCGCTTTGCGACCGTCACGCCGTCACCTCTGCGTGCCGCTGGACGCGGCGTCGGCGGGCGCTGCCGCGCCGCCCGTTGCAACCGGCGACGAGGCGGGTGCAGCGATGAGATCGGGACGCAGAGCCTTATAGGCCGGCAGGGACTTGTCTTCGAACGCCTTGATCCACCGCGCCGTGCGGCCGATGAGGTTGCTGCCATAGCTCATCCAGCCGTAGCCCTTCTCGCCCCACCCTTCGCCCCAGGAGTTCTTGATCAGCCAAGCGCCCTTTTTTCCCTTGCCATTGTCCTTGCGGTCATCCCAACCGACGAGCACGACGGCATGGCCGCTGCCCATGTAGGGCTCCTCGACATACTCGTCGTAAACGCCTTTCTTGTAGTCCTGATATGCGGGGTCGACGACGCGCATCGAAACCGAAAGCGCCCCATAATCGCACAGCGCCTTTTTAAGCTCGGCAACCGTCGGCAGATCGACAGCCGGATTGACAAAGCCCCACGCGACGGCACGGATCGGCCGCTTGGAAGGCGATTTGCACTGCTGATCTACGGCCTTATAGCTGCGCGTCTTCTCGTTCACCGCGCCGACACGCATCATGTGCTCGAACGCCTTCCAGCTCAGGCCCCCGTCGCAGCTTCCCGCGTCCGAGCCGTCATTGGCGATGGCGCAGTCGATAAGATCCTGCTCCGAGCCATCGACCGAGCGCCGGTTGACGATCAGATAGCTGCTTTCGTAGGCGCCCCAGGCCGAAAATGCCCAGCAGGAGCCGCAGGGATTTTGATCGCGCACTGGAGTCATCTTTTTCGGGATGCGCCAGTCGAACTTCTTCATCTTGACGTCGCACACCTTGGGCGCGGGTTTGGCGCGCTTGTAGGCCTTCTCGCCGCGGTAATATTCCGACTTCACCGCCTCATCCATGTCGAGCGCATCCTCGGCCTTGCGATTGTGGATGATGCGTTCTTCCCTGGTCATCGGATCATCGATCTCGCCCGTCAGCTGCTTCAGCGGCTTGGCGGACACCGACGTCAGCCCCACTTGGTAGTTCTTCTTCTGCTCGATGATCTCCTGGCGCGCCTTGATGAGCTTGTTTTGAACTTCGATCGGCGCACGCTTTTCACGTTCGCTGAGCTTTTCCGCGGCAGCGGGTTGGGCCGGAGCCGCATTCGATTGTGCGATGGCAGAGGTGGCGGACAGTTGAAACGCGCCGGCTGCAAACACCACCACCGGCGCCCAAAGGGCCTGACGCATGACAAATCTCCCCAAAAATTCTCAGTGCAGGAATAATGGGCCGAGCCTACCTCCGGCGGGCCCGAGCAGGAAATACAATCGTTCGCGATTATCTGGCGGAATGCGGCGGCGGTCAGCGGTCGCAATGCCGCCAGTGCATAGCTGCGGCAAACCGGGCTCGAAACCTGGATGCCTGCGCGCGAACAGGTGTAGTGTGCAAGGCAATAAAATTGTCCGGATCCCATGACGAGCGAGACACTGACACCTTCAAGCGACAGCGTTCTCGTCATCAGCGAGGACAGCCGTGTGTTTGCGGCGGCGCGGGATCGCCGCTTTCAAATCGGACTCGGCTGCGCGCTGTTCTTGCACGTCGCGGTCCTTCTGGGAGCGATAAAGCTTCCGGTGCGCCATATCGGGGATGAGAGCAGCGCGGAAAAGGCATTGAGCGTTGAAATCGTCAGCGCCGCCGATCTCGATAGCAAGACCACGGCCCCTGTCGATCCGCCTTCACCACCTCCGGCGATGGCGCAACCTCCGCCGCAACCGTCGATCCTGCCGAGGGAGACCTTGCCGCCAGAAGCCGCGGCGCCTGTTCCTGAACCGGAAAACTCCGATCCGGCCGCTTCTGTCGCTGAAGCGTTGAAAGGAACGGAGCCCGGCCTGCTGTCGATCGAGCCCGGCGCGGGCAAGCCGGATGCGAAGCAATTGACCGGCAAGGACGCTGCCAAACCCACGCCTAAGACCGCCGAAAACGTCAAGACAGACAAAACCCAGCCAAAGGAACGGCGCGCATCCGAGGCCAAGAAGCTCGCGCGCGCCGAGCCCTCCAAACCTCTCGATACGGCAATCCCGCAATCGTCACTGACCGGCCGGTCGGCCTCATTCGTCAGACCGCCAGGGATCACGCGTTCAGGCCTCAACGATCAATTTGCCCGCAACGTCATCCGCGCGCTGCAACAGACCATGCCACGGCTCGACGACACGTTCGGACGCTCAACGATCCGGATTTTGCTCGATGTGAATGGCAACATCGACAAGGTTGAACTGGTTGTGCCAGGGAAAAATCAGACCATTGCACAAAGCGTCGTCTTCGCGGCCCGGCAGACCAGCTTTCCCATCCCACCGGGCGGTTCGACTGTCGCCGACCGGACGTTTCTGATCACTTATATCTACGAGTAAAATCTACGAGTGATCGCGGCCGGTCGGGCCCCGGTTTTCAGCTTGTGCCAAGCGTTCCTGGAGGCGCCGCTTGGTCTCCATCTGCCGCACATAGGCAACGCGCAGGCGCGGCGCGATAAACCAGGAGATGAACGGCGAGATCAACAGGCTCATTGCGATCACGAGCGGCAGAAGAATTGCCGCCTGTTCGGACAGGGCGGGGATCGAAAGTACGGTCACCGCGCCGGCGCCGAACAGCACCGCACTGACCATCATATAGACGAGAACGGCAATCGAAGTACGAGTCGTCATCGCTCTAAACTCCACTGAGGGTTGACGGGCTCAGCTCAGTCCTTGCCTGGTCAACGTGCCGGACGCAGGCGCAGTTCCACACTGCTGTCCAACCCGCCGCGATTTTTGAGCGCGGCACATAGAAAAACCGCGGCGGAGCTGCCTCCACCGCGGTCGAAACGAAAGCCGGTTGTTTGAACGACGGGCGCTGGTCAGGCGAGGTACTGGCCGCCGTTGGCGGTCAGTGTCGAACCGGTGATGAAGCCCGCATCGTCGGAGGCGAGGAACGCCACGGCTCGGGCGATTTCAGACGGCTCGCCGAGGCGGCCGACCGGAATCTGCGGCAGGATCGACTTTTCAAGCACATCCTGCGGAACGGCCTTGACCATTTCGGTGGCGATGTAGCCCGGGCAGATGACGTTGACGGTGATGCCGGCCTTGGCGCCTTCCTGGGCGAGGGCTTTGGTGAAGCCGATGTCGCCGGCCTTGGAGGCGGAATAGTTCACCTGGCCCATCTGGCCCTTCTGGCCGTTGATCGACGAGATGTTGATGATGCGGCCGAACTTGCGAGCGCGCATGCCTTCCCACACCGGGCGCGTGACGTTGAAAAGGCCGTTCAAGTTGGTGCCGATGACCTCGTCCCACTGCTGCTTGGTCATCTTGTGGAACATGGTATCGCGCGTGATGCCGGCGTTGTTGACCAGGACGTCGACGGGGCCCAGATCCTTCTCGATCTGCTTGACGGCCTTTTCGGAGGCCTCATAGCTCGCCACGTCGAACTTATAGACCGGAATGCCGGTTTCGACCTGGAAAGCCTGGGCGGCGGCGTCGTTGCCGGCGTAGCTTGCGGCCACGCGGTAACCGGCGTTCTTTAATGCAATCGAGATCGCGTGACCGATACCGCGCGTACCTCCCGTGACGAGGGCAACTCGTGCCATAGTAGTCTTCTCCCTAGTTTCTTGTGCTGGACGGCTTTGGGGTGGATTTGGTTGGGGTCGATGAGAGTAGCATACAGCCGCCGGACGGTCCGGCGGCTGTAGCAAAAGTATGAAACAGTATTAGTCGCGGGCGACGCAGAGCGCGACGCCCATGCCGCCGCCGATGCACAGCGTTGCCAAGCCCTTCTTGGCGTCGCGGCGCTGCATCTCAAACAGCAGCGTGTTGAGGATGCGGGCGCCCGAAGCGCCGATCGGATGGCCGATGGCGATAGCCCCGCCGTTGACATTGACCTTGCTGGTATCCCAGCCGAGGCCCTTGTTGACCGAAATGGCCTGGGCGGCAAAGGCTTCGTTGGCCTCGATCAGGTCGAGATCGTTGACGCTCCAGCCGGCACGCTCCAGCGCCTTCTTCGATGCCGCGATCGGACCGGTTCCCATGATCGAGGGGTCAACGCCGGTGGTCGCCCACGAGACAATGCGGGCGAGCGGCTTGATGCCGCGCTTCTTGGCCTCCGCCACCGACATCAGCACCACAACGGCGGCGCCGTCGTTGATACCCGAGGCGTTGGCGGCGGTGACGGTGCCTTCCTTGGGATCGAAGGCCGGGCGCAGCTTGGCAATAGACTCGAGCGTCACGCCGTCCTTGATGTACTCATCCGTATCGACGACCGTGTCGCCCTTCTTGCCCTTGATGGTGACCGGCGCGATTTCATCCTTGAACTTGCCAGCCTTGCGCGCGGCCTCGGCCTTGTTCTGCGAGGCGACGGCGAACTTGTCCTGCTCTTCACGCGAAATCTGCCACTGGCGGGCGACGTTCTCTGCCGTCGTGCCCATGTGGTAGTTGTTGAAAGCATCCCACAAGCCATCCTTGACCATGGTGTCGAGGAATTTGACGTCGCCCATCTTGGTGCCGTCGCGCATGTGCGAGGCATGCATGGACTGGCTCATGCTTTCCTGGCCGCCGGCAACGACGATCGAAGCCGAGCCGGTGGCGATCTGCTGCATGCCGAGTGCGACGGCGCGCAGCCCCGAGCCGCAGATCTGGTTGATGCCCCAGGCCGGCGCGTCGACCGGAATTCCGGCGGCGACGGATGCCTGACGAGCGGGCCCCTGGCCCTGACCAGCGGTCAGCACCTGGCCGAGGATAACCTCTGATACATCGCCCGGGGCGACGTTGGCGCGCTGAAGAGCGGCGCGGATCGCCACTTCGCCGAGCTTGTAGGCCGGCAAACTGCCGAGCGAGCCGTTGAATGAACCAACGGGCGTGCGTGCAGCGCTGGCAATGACGATCGTCGTAGCATCCTGGCTCATAGAAGCCCCTCCCTGGGCACGGGTTTTGTTGAGGACTGCGCACCGGAATAATCCAGCGTCGCCTAGCTTGGACAGAAGACTTTAGAGTAAATCCACTTTGCAGGGACCAACAAAATTCAGCAATTGCGACGTGTTGCCTGCCCCCGCCCAGAAAAGCAGCAGAAACGTCTGGAAAGGCCACCCCGCGGTGTGGTACGCTGCCGCAGTGCAGCAACACCGGTCAAGTTCGACGAGACCTTTCAGAAGAGAATAGTTCAGCGATGCTCGGCAACGCAGAAGCTCAGGTTCCCAAGAAGGACGCGGTGGTCGTTAAGAAGTATGCCAACCGCCGTCTCTACAATACTGAAACAAGCACCTACGTCACGCTTGAAGACTTGGCCAAGATGGTCCGCTCCGACCGTGATTTCGTGGTCTACGACGCCAAAAATGGCGACGACCTGACCCATTCGGTACTCACCCAGATCATCGTCGAGCAGGAAAGCCGCGAGGGCGGACAGGCGCTGCTGCCGATCCCGTTCTTGCGCCAGCTGATCCGCTTCTACGACGATAGCATCGCCCGCATGGTGCCGAGCTATCTGCAGTTCAGCCTTGAGCATCTCGTCAAGGAACAATCGAAGTTCCGCGAGCAGTTCGCCTCGGCGTTTACCAATCCGGCCGCTGCCTTCGAGTTCTACCAATCGCAGGCGCGGCAGAACATGGCGATGTTCGAGCAGGCCATGTCGATGTGGGCCTCTTTCGGTGCGGCAGCCGGCGGCCCGAAGGGTGCTGCCACGGAAGCCGGCAAGCCGGGCGAGGCCTCGGCCACCGGCGGCCGCGACGAGCTGACCGAACTCAAGGCTCAGCTCAGCGCCATGCAGCAGAAGATCGAAAAGCTGTCTCAGAACCGGCCGTAGCGCGATCCGCGCCGGCCTGATGACGGCCCGGCGCGAAACCGGCCGCACCGCTGTTCAATGATTTGCAGAGACGCTCAAACAGGCGGCCATTCAGGCCGCCTTATATTTTTCGGCGTCGAGCGGCAGGCCGTAGTAGAAGCCCTGCAGATAGGTAATTCCCGCTTCCGCCAGCATTTTCGCCGAGCGCTCATCGCCAACCCATTCGGCCACCGTTTCCATGCCGAACGTTTTGGCGAGTTCGATCATGGTTTTGATGAAGATCTGGTCGGACGTATCGTCGGCCATGTTCTTCACGAACGCGCCGTCGATCTTGACCATGTCGACGTTGAGCAGTTTCAAATTCTTGAAGGACGTATAGCCGGCGCCGAAGTCGTCGATGGCGACACGGCAGCCCATGTCCTTCAGGGTGTCGACGAAGTTGATCGACTGATCGAGGTCCTGAATCGCCGCCGTCTCGGTGATCTCGATGATCAGCCGGTTCGTCAGTTCGCGCTTGCCGCCGGTCAGCCTCTGCAAGGCCACGAGCCACTCGTGATCCGAGCAGGTGAGACCCGAGACGTTGAGCGAAAGAGTCAAATCCTTATGGCGCCGGAGCAGGTCAATGGCGAGTTCGAGTGTGCGCCGGTCGATCAACCGCGCCAGCCCGAGTTGCTCGGCAACCGGAATGAACTCACCAGCCGAAACCAGGCTGCCGTCGACTTTTTCCATCCGGAGCAGGCATTCGTAGATTTCCGGCTTGCCGGACGAGGCGCCGACCATCGGTTGCAGCACGAGCCGCATGCGCTTGTCGTCGAGCGCATCCATGACATCGTCGGCGATGTTGATGCTACGCCGGCGCACGCTTTCGTTGCCAGCCGCAGGCTCAAAGGCCATGAAGCAGTCAAACCGCTTGGTCTTGGCCTTGTCGAGGGCCTGCAGCACGAAGTTCAGCGTCTGCTGGGTGGTTTGCGCCTGATCGGGGATCACGATGCCGCCGACAGAGATGGTCGCAGATAGCTGGCAGGCCGACGTGCGTACGGTTGTATCGCGCACCGCCTTCATGAAGCGCTCGGCGGCAACCCGCATGGCGCCCGGGCCGCAATCCTGCAGCAAGATGCCGAATTTGTTCGACGAATAGCGGCCGATGATGTCACCGCCGCGCAGCTTGTCCTTGATCTTGCGGGCAACTTCGGAAATCACCTCGTCGCCGACGTGGAAGCCGAATGTCTCGTTGATGACTGCGAGATTGTTGACGGCGACCATGAGGAAGGCGCACGGCGGCACGCCGTGCTCCGAAGACCGGTTCAGAACCGTCTGCAGCGCTTCGGTCAGCCGGATGCGGTTCAGCTGACCCGTCAGCTCGTCGTGATCCGAGCGATAAAGCAGCCGTTGCTCTTCCCAGTAGCGGTCGTTGATGACGCGCAGCACGCCGCGTGCGCGCACCGGCTTGCCGTCGGGCCCCGGCCACCACCGGCCATGATCCTCGAGCCAAATCGATTTTTCGCTGCGCCGGCCAGCACTCTGGAAGCGGTATTGAACGCGGTACGGCACGCCCCGCACGAGTTCAGCCGAGCGTGCGCCGGAAATTGCGTCCGTGCGGCGGGCCAAATGTTCAGCCGCGATCCGCAGCTGGAAGGCCGCCCCGGTGCTGATCGCCTCTTCGCTCTCGACGCCGAGAATGGAAACCGAGTTGCTCTCCCACTCGATGCGGTCGCTGGTCAGATCCCAGACATAGGCCGTCTCTTCGATGGCGGAGAGGATGCCGACCAGGTCAAGACCTTCACCTTCGGTCAGATGATCAATGTCGGCATGGGCCGGCTGAAGCTGAGCGCCCGGAGCAGCGATCGACGCAACCGGTTTTGATGGATTAGGCGGGGAAGCCACCGGGGACCTCGATCTTGCCGATGGAACAGGGACGTCGCCCGCTACCGATCGGTAAATGAATTCGATGCATTCGAAGCTAGTTGGAAATTCCTAACAAGAGTTAAAGCTACGACCGCGCGCACGTGATCCAACCCCGCAAAACCCTCACAAAACCGGGCGCAGGCAAAAAAAGAGGCCAGCACCTTGGCTGGCCTCGATGAACCGGGCTGTGCGCCTTTCGGCAGCGGAGTCTACTGGTCGGCGCCGATGTTCAAGTCGCGGCGGGCGACGCGGATGCCGATCGTGTAGCCGGCGATCACGTCGATCAACGCGGCGACGAGCACGAAGAAGAAGATCGAAGACGCGGCCTGCGGCACCATCAGGAATTCGACCAGAATGGCGATGAAGACGACCATCGACAGCGCGTGGTCGATCAGCGTCGAGGTGGTCGTGAACGTCGATTTCACGAGTTCGATGAACAGCAGGATCATCGTCACCAGCAGGATGAGATCGCCCCAGGTGAACGACCACTGACCACCGCTCAGCATCTTGGGGCTGAACAACGGCGTTACAAGACCCTCAAGCCCGACGGTCAGCACGATCACGTTGTAGAGGATGAAGGCGATAACCAAGAGCGGGATTGCTCTAATCGACATGAGGCGTCTCCTCTGAAATGTGGCCTATCGGGCTCGGCGCCCTTGTGCCACGCCCCCCCTGATTTGCCAAGCACGGGCCCATGCAACGGCCGGCCCAAAACAGTTTAGCCCCGGGAAAACCCAGGGCTAACCGCTTCAGCGCGCACATGCAGGTGACAGAAGAACGTGGTCGAAATCAGACCTCTGCCTTGGGCGGCAGGATCTGCCGGCCGCGATACTTGCCGGACTTCAGATCGATGTGGTGTGGGCGGCGGCGCTCACCCGACTCCTTGTCTTCGACATAGGCCGGAGCCTTCAACGCGTCGTGCGAACGGCGCATGCCGCGCTTGCTCGACGACGTTCTATTTTGCGGAACTGCCATGATACCTGCTCCAATCGGGCGCCCGCCCCGCCAAATCCAAAAAACCGCTGCAAGTTTGAGCGGTTCCAGGCTGTTGGCGCCGGTCGCCTCACATTCAATCCAGATGAAAGTGGACCGCCCGCGAGGGGCTTTCAGCCTTGCCTGACGGTCCGATGCGGCGGCTTATACGCGCAAACGGCGGAGATTACCAGCCCCCGCCGGCGGCTCATCCCCACGGCTGCTTTAGGCCGCAGCCGGGAGCCAAGGTCCTGCAATTAACCGCCTTTCAACACGCACGCCGTCTGGTAGGCGCCGGCGGCCCGCATCCGGGACTGGATGTCGCCCGCCAGCCGCAGGGTCATCGGCCCAGGGTCGCCCGCATCGCGCAGCAACGGATTGGGAAGGGCGACGGCAAGCCGGGCTGCCTCACGCTCGCTGAGCCGGCTTGCCCGCTTATTGAAATGGAATTGCGACGCCGCCTCGACGCCGAAAACGCCCGGACCCCACTCGGCGATGTTGAGATAAACTTCCATGATCCGCCGCTTGGGCCAGACGAGTTCCATGACGTAGGTGAGCGGGATCTCGATGGCCTTGCGGATGTAGCTCTTGGCCGGCCACAAAAACAGATTCTTGACGACTTGCATTGAAATGGTGCTGGCACCGCGCGGCACGCCCTCCCCCGCCCGTTCGATGGCGGCCTGCATCTCCTCGAAATCGACGCCGCTGTGCTGGCAGAAGCGTCCGTCCTCGGAGACGAGCACGGCGCGCACGACGTTGGGCGAAATGGCCTCGATGGGCATCCACTCCTGCGTGACGTCGTGACCCGTGAGACGCTTTTGAATCATCAGCATCGATGTTGGCGGATCGACGAAACGGAAAACGAGGATGGCGAGCAGCACCAGCCCGAGATAACCCGCGGCAGCCAATCCGGCGATCTTCAAGCCGCGCTTCAGATATTCGAAAACCCGAGGTTTGCGTGCGTTTGTCGTAGGTGGCGGCAAGTCGCGAGGCTCGGCACGCAACGCGCTCGCGCCCGGAGCCGGAGTTGAGGCCGGTGATGCTTCAAGACGCGGCACGGTGAGAGCCGGCGCCATGTGCTCAACCCCAGCTGCGGCCACGGAGGCCGGCGGCTGCATTGTCTCGCCAAGGTCCGCGACAGTCCCCGGCGGCGGCTGATCCGGCACGCGAAGTGTTGGTGCCGTGTACGGGATCGCCGGTTCGAGAATGCCCGACGGCAAGCACGCTTCCATCGTCGGCAGAATCCGGCAGTCCAAGGCAGTGCCTGGCAGCGGCAGCGTGTGGTCGGCCGGGCGCACCTGTCCGAGCGCGGCGTAGCTGGACGCTTTGGCGGGTAGCGGCACGGGCAAAAGTCCGGCAATCGGGGAAAACGTGTCGCTCGCCTGCAAGACCGGCAGAGGAGCGTTGCCCGAAACGATGGCCGGTCTGAACGGTACTGCGTCCAACGCCTTGTAGGCCGCGGCCGGCAACGGCCCCGGCGTCCCATGCACGGGGCCATGATGAGAGACCGCCGGAGCTTGCGGAATCGCAGGCGCCGTCGCCTGAGCGGGCGATGCCGTGCGCACGGTCACAACCCCCTCGTCGTCCACGCCCGATCCGCCGCTTCGATCCATGTTTTGCTTGAGTGTTCGACTTGAGTTATGGCCGTCTCTTGAACTGGTGGCACCTAGCCCGAAACCGTGGCCTTGTTGAGAGCCCCTGGCGCGGAAATTCACGCAGAGGTTAAGACTTTGACGTCATTCGCAGATCAACTTGCGGCCTGTGCCGGCTTGGTCGAAACCCGGCTGCAGGACGCCCTGCAGGCCGAGAGCCAAAGGGGTACTCCGGACCGGCTCGTCAGCGCCATGCGGCACGGCGTGCTGGGCGGCGGAAAGCGTTTCCGCCCGTTTCTGCTTATAAACTCCGCGAGCTTGTTCAACGTGCCCGCGCACGAGGCGCTGACGGCGGCGGCGGCAATCGAATGTATACATTGCTATTCCCTGATCCATGACGACCTGCCGGCCATGGATAACGACGAGATGCGCCGTGGCCGTCCAACGGTCTGGAAGGCCTTTGACGAGTGGACGGCGATACTCGCCGGAGACGGACTCCAGGCGCTGGCCTTCGAGCTCTTGAGCGCGCCGCAGGTAAACGGCGATGCCACGGTCCGCGCCGCCCTCGTGCACACGCTCGCCGTTGCATCGGGATCGCCCGGCATGGTCGGCGGGCAGGCACTCGACCTCGAAGCTGGCATTACCACAAACTCCGCGAACGCGGATGCCAACCACATCACGCGTCTGCAGGCGATGAAGACCGGCCGTCTGATCCGCGCGGCCTGCGAGATGGGCGCCATTCTCGGCCACGCCAATGCCCGTGACCGCGCGGCGCTACAAGCATATGGCGACGCACTCGGTGTCGCCTTTCAGATCAGTGACGACCTGCTCGATGCCGAAGGCCACGCCTCAACCGTCGGCAAGGCCACCGGCAAGGACGAGGCGGCCGGCAAGGCTACGCTCGTCTCCCTGCTAGGTGTCGCCGACGCGCGAGTCCGCCTGGAAGAGACAGTTGCCCTCGCCATCGACGCGCTCGCCCCATTCGGTCCAGCCGCCAACGTATTGCGAGACGCCGCCCGATTCATGGGCCGGAGGGGAAGTTGACGTTCCATCGCAAGACGCCCCTCATTCATCTGCCGTGGCACCCAGCACGCACAAGGACACGTTAAGCCTATGCCGTTCATCTCCGCCGCCACGCCAGACTATATCGCCGCCGCGGTCTTCCTCATCTGCTGGCTCGGATATGGATTTCTTGCACGCGCCGTTGCCAAGCGCCGGCCGAGCATGATGTCGGCCGTTCGCACCTTTCGCCATCGCTGGATTGAACGCATGTGCGAGCGCGACAACCACATCGCGGATGCGGCGCTGCTGAGCAATCTGCTGCGCGGGGCGTTGTTTTTCGCCTCGACCACGGTGTTTATCCTTGGTGGTCTTGCCGCGTTGCTCGGCACCGCGCCCAAGGTTGCCGAGGTCGTCGCGCAACTGCCGTACACCGAAGCGACAGGTCCGCGTCTGGCGGAACTCAAGGCCATGGCGCTCATCATTCTCTACATCTACGCGTTTTTCAAATTCACCTGGTCGGCCTGGCAGTACAACGTGCTCTCTATAATGGTCGGCGCCATGCCGGGCGCCGCGGCCGATGAGTCCGTGCGACAGGCATTTGCCTTGGCCGGAGCCCGCGTCATCACGTTAGCGGGGGAAAGCTACAACAACGGCATCCGCGCCTATTACTTCTCGATCCCGCTGATGGCCTGGTTCTTCAGCTCTTGGCTGTTTCTTGCCACCACGCTGTGCATCACCATCGTCCTCTACCGCCGCGATTTCCATTCGCCGGTACTCGTCGCCCTGAAGGATGTGCGGGGTTGAACAAAGGCTCTGATTTCCCGCCCTTCTCTGACCCTCGTCAATGCGGCGGCGCGAGAGCGCCACTATGTGTTGCTCATGTTTGATTCTGCCGTCGCGCCGCGCGCGACAAGGAGGCCGGACATGACGCTCTCGAAACCTTCCCGTTTGATGCTTTTTGCATGGGCTTCATTGTTTGCTGCCGCAAGCGACGGGGCGCGCGCGCAGCAAGGAAGCGATAGCATGGACGCTATGGGCATGCACGGTATGGGGATGCACGGCATGGGCATGGGTGGCATGGGTATGGGAGGCATGGGCGGAATGGGCATGGGCATGGGCGGCATGGGCGGCATGCATCCGGGGTTCCAGATGCACCATGGCTGGTTCAGCCCTGGCATGGCCGGATGTTTCATCACCGGCGGCGACGCAGCCATTCTGGCGCAGCGGCTCAACGCGCTCCATGATGCGCTCGCGCTCTCAACCGCTCAGAAGCCGCAGTGGGACGGATTTGCCAGCGCCGTCGTGCGCAGCAATGAAACCATGCAGGCCGCCTATCGGACCATGTTGGCGAACATGATGAACATGAATTTCGCCGAGCGCTTCAACAAACAGCTTGAAGCCATGAACCTCAGCATGGCCGAACTGCAGAAGGTGGCCCCCGCGCTGGCCGCACTCTACGGTGTTCTGACGCCTGAACAGAAAGTGCGGGCTGAAATGCAGTTTCGTGCCTTGGGATGCGCCATCTGAGGCAACAGTAGGCGCGGATTTATCGCGTGGCTGCGGTCATAAGAGCAAATCCGTTTCACGCTCACACTTTCACGACGCCGGCGATGAAGCGGACGCGCTGTTGAAGATACGCAGAGATCGCCTGCAAATCGAGCTCCGCGCCGCTCAACCCGATATGCCCGTCCGGCCGCACCAAGGCGTAGGACGGAAACGGTATGTGATGAGCTTTGCACGCTTCCGAAACGGACGCTGACTGTGGCAGGACATGAACGGCGATGGCTGGCTCCAGTTGGCTGACGTCGCACGATGGCTCTCCGAACACCACGAGATTGAAGTGCGCATCGTCGAGCGCCGCGAAGAGATCGCGGCGCTCGTGAGACCCGTCCTCACGCCTTGGCCCGATTCTGAACCAGGGAAATCGTTCACCCGCGCGTGGCGCCCCTTCCGGCATCCGCACCAGGTTTTGCGACAACGGGCTATCCGGATAGCTGATCCCAATCTGCGAGATCGTGCGAAAGGCAACCTTACGCACCCGCTCGATGGTCATCGCTCGCGACGCCACCCGGGCCATGATTTGGGTGCGGATGAGGCGGGCAAACCAGCCGTCCGAAACGACGAGTTGAAAGGCTCTGTCGGTCGTCTCGAGCAACTGGCGCGCAACCGGCAGCCGTTCCTGCTCGTAACTGTCGAGCAGGGCCGGAGCCGCTCTGCCCTGGACGACAAGCGCAAGCTTCCAGGCGAGATTGTAGGCGTCCTGCAACCCGGTGTTCATCCCCTGGCCGCCAGCGGGACTGTGAATGTGAGCGGCGTCGCCCGCCAGAAAACAGCGGCCGGCGCGGAATTTTTCAGCGGCCCGGTGATGGATGCGGTAGGTCGAGAACCACAGGCACCGCCTGAACGTCAGATCGGTTCCAGCTTCCTGCTGGATGGCGGGACGCACGTCCTCGAAGCTGACATCGTCGCGGCCGCGCAGGTGCGCGGGCAAGATCCCGATGACGCGCCACCGGTCTGTTCCCCGCATCGGGAAGAAAAGGTGAAAGCCGTCGCGCCAGAGATAGACGTTCAATTCCGCGGGCTTCATGGAACCCGTTGCTTCCGTATCGGCAACGAAAAAAGTGTGTTGATAGGGCTCGCCGGGAAAGCCAATGCCGTTCAACTCGCGCACGGCGCTGCGGGAACCATCGGCCCCGCAGACCCATGCCGCACGCATGATGCGTTCTTCTCCACTTGCACTTCGCAGCGTCGCCGTAACCTGGTCGTGATGTTGCGTCAGCGCGACGAGTTCGGTGTTCCAGGAGATCTTGACGCCGAGCCTCTCCAAGTGCGCGCCAAGGATACGTTCGTTGTCGTCCTGCCCCAGCATGAGGACGAACGGATAGGGACTAAGCTCCTGGCCGATGTCGCCGATCGGGATGCGCGCGCTCCAGCGGCCGTTGGTCCACATGTTGGCCGCGACGCCCTTGGCCCCGAGCGCGAGCGCCTCGCCGGCGACCCCGAGCTTGTCGTAGATTTCGAGCGTACGCGCATGCACGGCCATGGCGCGCGTCTGCTGGGCGGGACCAGAATGACGATCGATGATGAGGGGCGTGACACCGCGCCGGGCGAGCTGGTTGGCGAGCATGAGGCCGGTCGGTCCGGCGCCGACGACGAGCACTTGCGTATCCATGCGCCACCTCCTGAACAAGAAGAGCATGCCGCCGAAGTACCCCGCCCGGCGGGGCCCAGCCGTTACGTCTTCGCGCCAAACCGCTTGTCGATATAACTTTCGACGATGGCCTTGAACTCGGCGGCGATGTTGGGCCCGCGCAATGTCATGGCCTTCTTACCGTCGATGAAGACGGGTGCGGCAGGGCTTTCACCTGTGCCCGGCAGCGATATGCCGACGTCGGCGTGCTTCGACTCACCCGGACCGTTGACGATGCAGCCCATGACCGCGAAGTTCAGCGCTTCGACACCCGGATAGCGGGCCTTCCATTCCGGCATCTTGTCCCGGATCATATCCTGCACGTCGCGTGCGAGTTCCTGAAAGACCGTCGATGTCGTGCGGCCGCAGCCGGGGCAGGCCGCGACCACTGGCACGAACGAGCGCAGCCCCATGGTTTGGAGAAGCTCCTGCGCCGCGCGCACTTCTTGCGTGCGGTCGCCGCCGGGCTCCGGCGTCAATGAAAAGCGAATCGTGTCGCCGATCCCCTCCTGCAGCAGGATGCCGATGGCGGCGGATGAGGCGACGATGCCCTTGGAGCCCATGCCGGCCTCGGTAAGGCCAAGATGAAGCGCATAGCGGCTACGCTGCGCCAGCATGCGATAGACCGCGATCAGATCCTGCACCGCAGAGACTTTGGCCGAGACGATGATCTTGTCGGCCCCAAGCCCCATCTCTTCGGCGCGGGCCGCGGACATCAGACCCGATTGCACCATCGCTTCGTGCATGACCGAACGGGCGGGAAGCGGAGCTTTGGATTTCGCGTTCTCGTCCATCAGGAACGTCAACAGTTCGCCGTCGAGAGAACCCCAGTTGACGCCGATGCGCACCGGCTTTGCGTACCTCTGCGCGATGTCGATGATCGCCCCGAACTGCCTGTCCTTCTTATCCTTAAAGCCGACGTTGCCGGGATTGATGCGGTATTTGTCGAGCGCTTCGGCGCAGGCCGGATTTTCGGCAAGCAGGGTGTGGCCGATATAGTGAAAGTCGCCGACGAGCGGCACACGGACGCCCAGTTTCACGAGTCCGTCGCGGATTAGAGGCACGGCCTTGGCCGCCTCGTCGCGATCGACCGTGATACGGACCAGTTCCGATCCCGCGCGCGCCAGATCAGCCACCTGTTTGATGGTGCCGGCGACATCGGCCGTGTCGGTATTGGTCATCGACTGGACGACGACCGGCGCCCCGCCGCCGACGGTCACGCCGCCAACATCCACCGCGACCGTGCGATGGCGTGTGCCCAAGCCGTGGGGTACTGCTGCTGGCTTCGTCTCGATCAGTGTCGTCATGCCTTGGTCCGCCGCATGGTCGGCCGTTTGCTCAAATTCAGTCTAGCGCACCTGCCGGCTTGCGATCAGCAGGGAAATGAGGGCCGCCACTGTCATGGCGAGCACGATGCTGGGCCCGCCCGGCGCATCGGTATAGAGCGACGCAGTCAATCCCGCGACGACGCTCAACGCCGCAACGGCGGCGGCGATCAGTGCCATGCGCTCCGGCGTCGAGGCGAGCGGCCGGGCCGCAACGGCCGGTACGATGAGGAAAGCCATAACCAGAAGAATGCCGACGATTTTCATGGCCACGGCAATCGTCACCGCCAGCAGGATGTCGAATGCTGAACGTGTCCGGCGGGCGTCGATGCCCTCGGCGACGGCCAGATCTTCATGCAGCGACAGGCGCACCAGCGGCCGCCATAGCCAGACCATGGCGGCCAGAACACCGGCGCCGCCGGCCGCGATCCAGACGAGATCGCGCGACGTGACGGCGAAAATGTCGCCGAACAGAAAGCCCATCAAATCGACAGATGGCCCCTTGAGCATGGCGATAGCAATGACACCCAGCGCCAGCGTAGCGTGATGCATCAGCCCCAGAACCGAATCGAGCGCCAACAGCTTCTGCTGGCCGAAGCTCGTCAGCAGCACCGCCGCCGCCACCGCGGCCAGGATGACGGCCAGCATCAGGTCGATGTTGAGCGCTAGGCCCAGCGCCACGCCGAGCAGGCTCGCCTGCGCCAGCGTCTCTCCGACATAGGCCATGCGCCGCCAGATGATGACGCAGCCGAGCGGCGCGGCAACGACGGCAAGACCGATGCCGGCGGCGAGCGCCCGGAGCATGAAGGGCTGAGCGAAGTCTCCCATCACGTTCCCGCCTGCCCGCGCCGTGACGGATCGATCGGCAAGGCGGCGCCGGAGATATCGTGGGCGTGATCGTGATGATGGGTGTAGACGCCGAAGCTCGAGGCCACGGCAGGGCCGAACAGGCGCACATATTCGGGGTGCTGGGAAACCGTCTCAGGCTTGCCGGAACAGCAGACGTGGCCGTTGAGGCAGACGACGCGGTCGCTCTTCGCCATCACCACATGCAGATCGTGCGAGATGAGGAGAACGCCCAACCGACGCTGTTCGCTCAAGCGGGCGATGAGATCGTAGAGATCGGCCTCGCCGGCATAGTCGACGCCGCTCGCCGGCTCATCAAGTACAAGAAAATTGGGATCGCGAAGCAGGGCTCGGGCGATCAAAACGCGCTGCAGCTCACCACCAGAGAGCTGCCAAAGCTGCTGATCGGCCACGCGCTGTGCGCCGGTATCCGCCAGCACGCCATCGATCGAGGTCTGCGAAGCCGCGCCGCCGAGCGTCAAGAACCGGCGCACCGTCATCGGGATGGCGCGGTCGACGTTAAAGCTTTGCGGCACATAGCCAATGACCGTCGATTGGGGCCGCACAATCTCGCCGCTATCAGGGCGGTCGATGCCGAGCATCAGCTTGACGAGCGTGGTCTTGCCGGCCCCATTGGGACCGATCAGCGTGATGATTTCGCCCGGCATGACGTCGAGATCGACATGGTCGATCAAGGTGCGGCCGTTGCGGCGGTAGACAAGGCCACGGGCGGAGATCAGCGCGTTGGGATCGGCACGACCCATGTGCTCATGGCCGCAGGCGCAGGCATGGCCGTCATGGCTGTGCGGCCGCCCGGCAGGTGCGGGCGTGCCATGCGCATGACGGACAACGCCGCCGCCTTGGTGCGATTTAAACACCGTCGTTGATCTCCGCGACCTTAATGGATCGAACTCAATCCTTGCGCTTCATCGCGCACTCGTGACAGGTGCCGGACACTTCGACGAACTTGACGCGCGGCTCGAACTTGGCCGAACGTGCCGCAGAATCGATGGCACCAAAAATGTCTTCTCCGTCCGTCTCCTGCACGGTCCCGCAGGTTTCGCAGCTCAAGAACATCGGCCGCCGCCCGGTGCGCGGGCTGTGCAGCCTGCGGCAGGCGAAATATGCGTTCTTGCTTTCAAGCCGGTGGACGACGCCAGCTTCGAGAAGCGCATCAAGCGCGCGATAGACAGAGATCGGCGCGAGACGGGTGCCCTTTTTCGACAGCCGGTCGAGAACCTCGTAGGCGCCGACGCTGGCGGTGGTCGAGGCGATCTCTTCAAACACCTTGCGGCGCAGATCGGTGAACCGCAGGTTCTTCTCTTCGAAAATCTGGGTCGCCCGGTCGAGCGAAGACTTGACGCGGTCTTTGGCGCGATGATCCTCGCTGGAATGCGGCGGCATGTGGCTTCCTCGGATGGGGCTTAGTGGATCGGCGTTGGAATCTCTGAAGTTCTCGCCTGCACGCCTGACCAAGCGGAGGACCGTAAGGCTGCTGAAAAAGTAGAATACTATAACACTTCACCACCAGCCATACCATGCCGCCGGCCAGTATTTCGCCACCGTTCACGCTCTGGTGCAGGAAGAAACAACGGAAAGGGGCCCTCGCCGCCGTTGTTAAGAGTTTGACACCGCTCACGCCTCCGGCGCGCGCCTTTTAAGGGGGACCGGGACACGCTTAATCTGGACGATATTTCATCCCCGGCGCCAGAATTGGTCTTATTCTTGCCGCCAATCAGCCGGGTCTTGTGCGCAAATTTGCAATCACCATAATTTGCTCGCCCACCACGCTACTTTAAGGATGATCGGGGGATGGACGTTAAATCGACGATCGACGGGCTCATGGCCAACGCCCAGCCGCTGGCGATAGCCCTGTTCTTCCTGTGCGTCATTGCCTTGATGCTGCGCTCCCGGCTTGCCAAGCGGTTGGCGGCCGGCATGGAAAAGGCGTTTTTCGAGAACTGGCAGCTCGGCCTCTTGGGCGCGACTGGCATCATTCTGTCGCTGGCGTCCGGCTACACGACCTGGGACGGCATGAGGAATTTCACCGGTGAGCCCTTGCTCTCCGGCATGGTCACATTCGGCATCCAGGGCGTGATGCTGATCGCCGCCTGGCTGATCGGCGAAAGCTTTGCGACCGGCATGAACGCGCAAAGCCGTTCGGCCCCCGCCCGCTTCGTCAATCCCGCCATTCAGACCTGGCTTGGCGCGGGCATCGGCGCGCTGCTGTTTGCCGTCGGCCTTGTGCTCTTCATGCAGTGGACCGGCCAGGCCGACGTGCGTCAGGCGACGACCGGCGACCTCGCCTGGTCGAAGATGGGCGACAAGCTTTTGATGCTGGGTTTCGGCCTGCTGATGGTGGCGCTGTTCGCGCTCTATGCCGCCTCCGACCTCATCAAGCCCTATCTGCAGGGCACGCGCGTCATCGTTCGCAACTCCATGTTGTGGCTGATGTTCCTCGCCTGTATGGCGACCAGCGTGTTCTTCTCGTTCGACAGCCTTTTTACTTCGATTTTCCCGCAGTCGGAACGCATCCGCGCCGCCGAGTTGCGCGCCCAGAACCAAGTCGCTGGCGTCATCGCCGACATCGAGCAGACGATTGCAGGCCGGCAGGCCACCCTGGCCGAAGAGCTGTTCACAACCGAGGCGTGGACGGCCTACGAAGGCCAGCTCAGCAACATTGCCAAAGTTGCAGCGGCGTCCGAAGCGGCGATTACCGACTACGTCAACGCCCAAATCGAAGAGCGGCGCCGGGCGGTGAAGGAGCAGCAGGAGCGCATGGCCTCTGCCCAGTCGGGTCAGGCCGGCCTTGCCAACCGCAAAGTTTCGCTGACGGAAGAAAAGTCGCGGCTGACCGGCGAGCGGCCGCAGCTCGCCGCCGAATATGCCGCCAAGAAGTCCGACTACGACGCCAAGGGCAAGGAGGTCGATGCCAAGCGCGTCGAGGCCATGGCCGAGGACAAGGGTGTCGAAGGCACCGGCAAGGAAGGCCGCGGCCCGGTCTATCGCCAGCGTATGTCTGAACTGAACTTGCTGCAGAACGCCGTCAAGATCGCTGACGAACGCATGAAGGACGCGCAGAAGCGCCTGAACGCCACAGAAAACAGGCTCGCCGCCATAGACCGCGAACTGGCCATGATCGACGGCGATCTGGCCAAGCTCAAAGGTGAGGCCGAAACGGCCGAGCAGCGCATCCAGCTGGCCGAGGAGGCAGTGAAGGGCGAGGACGCTCCCAAACTCGATCCCTCGCGCATCCTGCCGGCCTTCGAGCGGGCGAAGTCCGATTTCCGCGCCGGGCCGACGGCCGAGCGCCTCGCCGAAGTGCAGCGGATGTGCGGTGACATTTACGGCGCGCTGTCGGCGACGCCCGCCACCAAGTCCTTTGTCGAAGGCATCGACTGCGATCCCAAGCAGACCGCCGATGCAGCGGGCGGGCTGTTCGCGCTGCAGGCCGGCATCAAAGTATTTGGCCAGACCTGCGTCGGCGGCGACAAGCTTGTCGCCAACAGAGGCGCGGACGAGTTATTCTCATTTGCGCGCCGCTGCCTCGCCGACAGTGCCTTGCCGAGCAAGGACACGGACGAACTGCGCACCAAGATCAATTCCATCGAGCTCGCGCGCGACGACAAGGCCCATCGCTTCGTCGTGACCTGGAACGCGTTCCAGGACGGCAACCGGCTCGCGTATCTGGCCCTCGCCATCGCCATCGCGATCGACAGCCTCGTGTTCATGTCGGGCCTGTTCGGCGCCAACGCGGTCCGCTCTCCATTGTCCGACGTGCCGACCTTCAAGGCCCGCTCGGCGGCGCAGCTTGAAGCCACCATCAATGCCGCGCTCGGGCCCCATCCCTATGAGACGGCGTGGCTGACGCTCAACGGGCTGCGACCGATCACCAACACTGACGGGTTCTCGGCGATTGCCGACTTGAGCACGATGCAACCGTCTTCCGCCGATCGCATCCGTATGGTGCTGACGGCCGGCGCCGACATCGGCGCGGTCGAAGCGATCAGCGTCAATCCGGAGAAGTACCGCGTGCGCAGCGAATTGCGCGAATATCTCTCGACGGTGTGCAACAAGCACTTCAAGACCGACGCGACGGCAAAGGATCGCGCCCGCCTCGATCAACTTGTCAGCGCCGCACTCGCCCCGCACCCGCGTGAACACGCCGACATCGTGCTGCACACGCTGGAGCCCATCCGCGAGGTGGAGGGCTTTACCTCCAAGGTGACGCTGACCGAGATCGACGACCCCTACGACGCGCGCGTCGTCCGCCGCGTCATGAACGCGGGCTCTGCGGTCAAGGCGGTTGCGCCGGATTTGAAGCTCGACGACATCTACTATATCCGTCCGGCGCTCTACGAGGTGCTGCTGACCATCCGCGCCACGGCCCCAGAGTCGGGGCACTTCGATCAGGAAAAGCGCCGCTATCTTGGCATTCAGAACGCACCCGCGATCGAAGGCGGGGCGATGCGCGTCGAGACCCAGCAGGTCGCCCAGGCACCGCGCCCGGCCGAGCTCGAAGGTCCGCGCACCCAGCGGCCCAAGATCGTGCGCCTGACCGCGGCGGAGCAGACCGAACTTGCGCGCCGCTACCGCGAAGAATTGCTGGCCGCGATCGGCCTCGCGAGCGACATCGTCGATCAGCGCATGTCGACACCGGGCTCAAAGGAAGCGATGCTGCAGGCGTGGAAGACACTCGACGCCCACGGCAAAAAGAACGAGCTTCTGGGTCATGTGCTTCGCGAGTTCCAGAATGTCCAGGACCGCGATTTAAGCGAAGTCTACTCAGGCCTCGTGCGCGAGATCGGCGGCGATGAGCGCAAGCGACCCATTCTCGATGCGGTCGATACCCAAATTCGTGACGATCTCGCCTACTACATGCTGTTCCCCGAGGTTCAACTGATCGACCACCTGATCGAAGACATCGAAAGCGCCGCTCAGGCCGATGACGGCTTGCAGCAGGGCGAGCAGCGGCTCAAAGATCAATTGAAATATGTGCGCGAGGGTCTGGGCTCACTCAATCTCGCCAATCCCCAGTCATGGGAAGAGATCAAGATGCGGCTCGCGAGCGGCTACAGTTCGGACGTGCGCAATCTGTTCAACCGCTTCGCCCCACGCCAGGGCGGCGATAACGCCTGACACAGAAAGCGGCGCGGAAATGCTTCCGGACCGTTTCCTCTTTCATGTCATGCGTCGATCAAGCCTTGAACGGCACCACAGTCTGATGCTGCTCGCCAAGTCCTTCGATCTTCAACACCAGCTTGTCGCCGGCCTGCAGATAGCGCGGCGGCTTTTTGGCTGAACCCACGCCCGGCGGCGTGCCCGTCGTCACCACGTCGCCCGGTTCCAGAACCATGAATTCGGTCACGTAGGCGAGCAGTTCGGGGATCTTGAAAATCATGGTCGCGGTCGAGCCGGTCTGCATCCGCTCGCCGTTGACGTCGAGGCTCATCGCCAGATTGTGCGGATCGGGCATTTCATCCGGCGTCAGCAGATAAGGTCCGAGCGGCCCGAACGTCTCGGCCGACTTGCCCTTGACCCACTGGCCGTTGCGCTTGACCTGGAAACGGCGCTCCGACACGTCGTTGCAGATCGTGTAGCCGGCGATGTAGTTGAGCGCGTCCTTGGCTTCGACGTAGCGGGCGCGTGAGCCGATGACGAACGCGATCTCGCACTCCCAGTCCATGCGGTCGGAATTCTTCGGATACATGATGTCGTCGTTGGGCCCGCAGATGCAGGTCGGCGCCTTGTTGAACAGGATCGGCTCGGCGGGAAGCTCCTGTCCGGTCTCCTTGGCGTGGTCGGCATAGTTGAGGCCGATGGCGACGAAGTTGCGCGTGCCGGCAACCGGTGGTCCAAGGCGCACGTTGGCGGGCACAAGCGGCAACGTGTTCGGGTCCAGTGCGGCCAGCCTCTTCAAGGACGCCTGGCTCAGCGCCTCACCCTGGAAATCGGCGACGTGGGCCGAGAGATCGCGGATCCGGCCCGCGCTGTCGATGAGGCCGGGCTTTTCCTTGCCGGCTTCTCCAAATCGAACGAGTTTCATGGATTGAGTGCCCTGTATGGTCCGAAAGTCGGATGTTGCCTACGGCCTCAGCGGCAAGCGGTCAAGGGAACGCGCGCACTTTCACGCTTTCAGCCGGCCGTGGCGGGCGAGGATGGCGAGCGTCTCGGCAATAGGGAGCGCGCGGACGGTGTAGCGGTCGGCCGGCGTACCGCCCATGGTCTCAGCGGCGAACAGCGCATTCAGGATCGCCTCGTCTACCGCCTCGACGGCGGCGAGATAGACGGGATCGAGGATCTCGTCGTTGACGATGTCGATCGAGAAGCGCGGCTTGGCACGATGCGCCATCGCGAGGCGGTTGCCGGTCGAAAAAGCAAGGAAGATATCGCCCGAGCTGTTGCCGCCCGGCGTGCCGCCGCGGCCGATGCCGATGGCGGCGCGGCGCGCCAGCCGCTTCAACTGATGCGGCGCGAGGGGAATGTCGGTGGCAATGACGGCGATGATGGAGCCGCGCTCGCGTTTGGGCTCCTCGATCGTCCCCTCACCCAGTTCCCGTCCGACCGGAATTCCGCAGATCGTCAGCCAATCGCGCTGCCCGTGGTTGGCTTGAACAAGTACGCCGACCGTGTGTCGCGCCCCCGCGATCTCAATGACGCGCGAGGCCGCGCCCGTGCCGCCTTTGAAACCGTAGCAGATCATAGCGGTGCCGCCGCCGGCGTTACCTTCCTGAACCGGACCGCCCTGAGCCGCCGCGAGGGCCTGAAACACATCATCCTCGGTGACGTGCTGGCCGTTGATGTCGTTCAACATGCCGTCATAGGTCTCGGTCACCACTGGCATGATCCACAGGTGATCCGTGCCGCCGTAGACGTGCGCGTAGCGCTTCAGCATCCAGGCAATCGCCGCGTGATGGACCACGCCCACGCTGTGTGTATTGGTAATGAGCACTGGACCCAGGAACGATCCGCCGTCCTCGATCCAGTGACTGCCGGTCATCTCGCCGTTGCCGTTGAAGCGGTGAATGCCGGCGAACACGGGAACCGGCTCGCGCTCGGTCGCGTGCGGGAGAATGGCGGTGACGCCGGTGCGCACCGGCAGCGGCCGGGCCGGGCGCCGCGTGCTTTCTATCTTGGTCGTGAAGCCGACGGTGAGACCCGGCACGTCGGTGATGGCATTGAACGGGCCAGGTGTGCCGGGCAGATCGAGCTTCAAATCCCGCGCCCGCGGCTTACGCCGATCCTTGATCATCACTACACCTCTTATAGCCGTTCCACGGCAGCACTCGTTGCGGCAAGTGAAGTGACGCCATTGGATCGCGCGAGCGGTCTGCGTCAAGCCCCGCAAGGGCAGGCCACATTGCATCAGGCGATGCCTCAATCAGAACTTCACCTCCAAAGCGGCCAACCGCCAAAGCGAAAAGGCCCGCCTGCTTGCGCTGGCGGGCCTTTTCTTGAATTTCAGTGCCGTGCTACTCAGTTGGCGCTGCTGAACGCGAACGTCAGGCGGGCGCCGGCACGCAATTCCCACAGATCGGTGGTTGACGTGCTCGAGGCCGTCGCATCCGTCGCCTGATTGTTGGCAAGACCTGCGGTGCCGACATCCGAGAAGTAGTCCGCCTCGGCGAAGGTTTCGAGATTGGCACCCTCGCTGATCTTGAATTTGAGACCGGCGCCAAGCTGGCCGCGGAAGCCGACGCCCGTCTCGCCGTCGCTCAATTGCGCATTGAAGGCGGGCACGACGGCCGAGGCCGAGCGATAGTCGCCATCCGCATCATAGCCGTAGAGCCCGACGCCGACGCGGCCGACCAGTGCCACGTTCGACGTGATCCACTGCTCCGGCTCGAAGGCAAGGGTGATGCCATACATCCAGGTATCCACATCGCCGCTGCGCGTGGCCGAGCCGCACGCCGAGCTGCAAGCCGTACGCGTCTCCTCATCCATGTTGCGGATGAAGGGCGACACGATCCAGGTGTGAGACCACGTCGGATGATTTTGCTCGTCGTATTCGAACCGCAGGCCGCCCTCGATGGTCCGCCGCTCCGTCGAAGTCGATGCATTGCCGAAGCCGACGCCGAGCGCGCTGCCGTCGACGCTCTTCAAGAGAATGCCGGCGGCAGGAGGTGCGGTATGCGCGGCGTCGTCATCGGTGCGGCCGTAGATCCCATAAAGTTCGAGGCGATGGAACGGCAGGCCGGCGATCAGCGCGTCGCGGTTGGCGATACCGATCATCGCGCCGGCGAACCAGCCGCTATCGGCGGAAACCGAAACATCATCGACCACACCGGGTGCGGTTTGAACACCATGTCCGATCACGTCATCGGACTGCTGCAGCAGGTAGCCGCCTTCAATCGAGCCGTAAGTGCCGTTGCCGTTGACGGGTGCACGGCCCATGTCGGCCAGTGCGACGGAACTCGCGGCCGCGATAGCCACTGCGCTCACAGCGCTGCGGATGGTGCAACGGATGGCCATGATCATCTCACACTCAAAAATAATTCGAGTATTCCGGGTGCACGAACGCGAAAACATTGTCGAGCGATCATAGCTTCGTTTGCACAGATTACTTGCCCGGCGCACCGTTTGATGCCCCGTTAACCTTGTGGATGTTTCCCGGACGCCACAGAAAGGTTGACAAGCCAAAAAATCGAACGGGGCGCGAAGTGAATTGCGCCCCGTATCAACTCCGCCCCCGGTCTGGACTAGAGGATGAAATCACCTGCCGTCAGCGTGTGCAGGCCGGTCAGTTTGATGACCAGATCGGCTGTCGTGTTGCCGTTGACGTCGGCGCGGATAATGGTGTCGGTGCCCGACTGCACCCACGTCACCGTGTTGGCGACCGCGTTGGCGTTCTGCGCCGTCTCGAAGGCGAGCGTACCGCCGAAGATCGCCGACAGATCGATGCGTTCGCCCGCCTGGTTCGCATCGAAATCCAGTATGGTGTCAGCACCGGCAAGAGATGGACTGTCGGACGCGGCGGCGTAGACGAAGGTGTCGCCACCCGAGCCGCCGGACAGGAAATCAGCGCCGCCCGAACCGAGCAGGAAGTCGTCGCCACGGCCGCCAGAAAGCGTATCCGCCTGCCCGGCAAGACCTGTGAGGACATCGGCTCCGTCCTCGCCGAGCACAGTCGTCAAGGTCGCCGTCGCACTCAACGGCTCGCCGGCGGCGGTGCCCTGCAGCGTGCTGGCATCAGGCGAAACCTTGGCCACGACGGTGCCGGCTCGCATATCCCCATCGCCGTCTGTGCCGAGGATCGGCACGGCAATGTCGAATGGCGTGACAGCGTTGGCGGTCGTGTATGTCAGCGGACCGAGCTTGAAGTCCACCGTGCCGGGCCGGCCGCTGATCTCGATGGCGCTGAACGGATCGGCGTTGGACAGCACCGTGAACTTGTCGCCGTTGGCCAGGCCGTTGATGTTGACGGTTCCATCGGCGTTGTAGGTGATGGTCGGCACCGCACCGCCCGACAGGTTGTTGACCGTGACCACGAGACCAGTGACCGTCGATTCACCGCTTCCATCGCCGACGAATACCAGGTCGTTATCCGCGTTCACTGCGCGAATTCTCAGATTGACGGGCGAGCCGCCGCTGGTGGCATTGGTAATGCCCTGCGTGTAGCTCGCCGTCTCGTAGTGCCCGGTGTACGTCGTGCCGGCAATCGTGCCGGACGTGCTGGCGGCCGTGACGAAGTCGAAGCGGATCGTCTCGCCATTGGTGATGCTGTTGCCGCCGTCGACGCCCCAGTTGCCCGTGCTTGTATTGACGGAGTTGGGGCTGTTGGCCGTGACCAGAAGCTCGTTGGTATTGGCCACTGAATTGAGTACGACCGCCTGGTTGTTGCCTCCGCTCGGCGTAAAGTTCGACGATGAGAATTGCGCTCCGGCATAAACAGTGCCTGCCAGCGTCATCGTCCACGTATCAGTTCCCGGCGCCAGCGTCATCGTGAACGCAAGGTCGTTTCCGTTGGCCGCCGAGCTGCGGGCCTCGATCGTGTGACTGTCGACGATGTGATAGAACAGCGCTTCGCCGTTGAATAACAGGGACTGTCCGGTGGTGTCGAGAATGGCAACACCCTCCGCGACATTGAAGACGACGTCGCCCACGCCATCGGCACCGGCCTTGGGCGCGAAGTTGATCTGCTCGGTCAGCGTGACGTTGGCGGCGTTTTCCAGATAGATCGCCGACGGCGTGTAGGTGAGCGGGGCGTCATCGCGCACGGTGAGATTGACGGTGCCGAACACTTCATCGCCCGTGGTGTCGGTCGCAACAACGCGCAGCCCGGTGATCGTGACGTCGTTCGCGCCTTGCACGAGCGCGTGCTCGAGCTGATCGGTCAGAGTTGCCGTGACGGTCGGCGTCACGGAGGTTCCAGCCGAAGCAGACGTATTGGTGAGACCGATGAAGATGGCGTCGCCGAGGTTGGTGGCGCCCTGCATCAGCGTGCCGATGAGCTGACCTCCGCTCAGGCGCCAGTCGATGGAGTAACCTGCGGCAAGTCCCGCCACGGCGGGCGCGACCCAGCTCGGATCGCCGACTGGATCGGCGAACGCAACCGTCAAGGCTTCGCCCGTCGCGTTGAAGGTGATGCCGCTCGCCGCCTGCGCGGTCTCCGACCGCAACGACGGATCAGTGCCGGTGACGGCGCCGGGCTGCAGATCGGCGGGAGCGGGCGAGGCATCCTGCGTCGTATCGAGGGCCGCCTCGAAGACGAGCAGCGACACCGATCCGCCGCCCGTCGGCAGCGTGTTGGCGTTGACATCGAGCGTCACGGTCGCGGTGGAAATGTCTCCGTCGCCGTCGCGGATCGTATAGGTGAAGCTGTCGGCGCCGGCGTAACCGGGCGTCGCCGTGTAGCGGAATACGCCCCCGCCCTGATAGGTCACCGTGCCGTGCGACGGTCCGGTCGAAAGCGTCACGCCCGTCGCCAGATCGACGCCGTCGGCGCCGGCCGTATCGTTGGCGAAGACGTCGATATCGACTGGAACCGTCGTGACGGTGCCCGGCACGGGATCGTCGTTGGCGAGCGGCAGGTCGTCCTGAACTTCGAGATTGACCGTGCCGGTCACAGGATCGCCATCTGCATCGGTTGCGACGACGCCGACCGAGCCGATCGAGCTGATCTGGGCACCGAGCGCCGTCTGATGCTTCAGGTTGTCGGATAGCGTCATCGTCACCGTGACGCTGCCCGAGGTGCCGGCAGCGATGCCGCCAACCGGTGCGCTCAGAACAAGATTGACGGCAGGCAGCGTATGCGCGGCGTCGAGATATCCGGCGATCTGCGTGGCCGACAGCTGCTGCCAGAAGATGTCCTGGGTTGCATCGCCGTTCAGATCGGTGACCAACCCGGCCGTCCCGTCAAAAGCAAAGGTGGTGATATTGTCCGAACCGGCGGTGAACGACAGCGTCGGCGCATTGTCGACTTCGGTCGTGAGACCCGGGTTCGACCCGGTCGCGCCCGCCGTCGAGAGTGCCGCTTCGTTGACCTGCAGAGTGACGGGTGCGCCCACGGACGGGTTTGTCCCATCCGTCACGGTGATGAACTTGGACGCGGTCGCCGTATCTCCGTCGCCGTCCTCGATCTCGTACTGGAAGCTGGCGTTGGCGCCGGCCGCGTTGTTCAAGTTTGTGTTGGGATCGAAGGTCCAGTTGCCGGCCGCATCGAATGTATAGGTGCCAAGTGCATTCGACAGCGTGGTGGTGCCTGCGGCGGCGATTGCGACAAAGCCGGCACCGATGTTCACCCGCGTCATCGTCGCGCCATCGGCGCCTGGGGAGTCGTTGGACAAGACGTTGCCGCCGATGTTCGCGCCGTTTTCGGCGACGTTTGTCAGGCCGTCATCCGTCGCGGTCGGCGCATCGTCGTCGAGCGTGATGGTGAGTGCGCCCGGTGCTGTTGTGCCGTCCGCATCGGTGATCGAATAAGCGAGATTGACGGTGTTGTCGTTCTCGTCGTTGGGGCCGTCATCGTGCAGGATGTTGTTGATGAGCTTGACCTCGAACGCGCCGGTCGCGGTATCCGTGATCGTCACGGTGAAGAGATCGAGACCGTCGCGCGGACCGCCATCCACCGTCGCCGTCAGCACCTTTCCCGTGTCGTCCCACGCATATTGGACGTTCTCCTGGCCAACAGTGCCGGGAGTGCCATCGAGCCCGATGAAGCTGAAGACGCCAGGCGTATCAAGCCCGACGCTGCCACCGAGGGTGCCGCTGAATGTCGTCTCGTCGTTGTCGCCGTCGAGATCAGGATCGGAAAGGTCGCCGATGGTGCTGAGCGCATTGCCGCCGCTCAAGCCGTCATCGTCGACGGACGCCGTGGCGCTGCCGCCGGTGGGAGCATTGGCGTCCTGCACCTGGAACGCGAACGTGCCGACGTCCGTATCGCCATCGGAGTCCGTGACGGTGAAGGTGCCGTCGATCTGAGGAACCGGCGACGTGGTCGGATTGGCGGCCGTGAATTCGTAAGTGCCGTCCGCCTTGACCTTGAGGGTGCCGTTCACCAGGTTGATCGGCGACGAGAAGCCGTCCGGGCCGAAGGTGAGCGCCGTGCCGTTGACTGCGGTCAGCGTCGCGCCGTCCGCGCCCTGAACGAAATCGAACGTGCCGTTGAGCGTCGCGCCCTCGTTGACGAACTGCAGAGCCTCGTCAGTTGCCGTCGGCACGTCGTCGATGACCTTGACCAGAAGGTTCGAGGACGCCGAGCTTCCGTCGCGGTCGGTAAGCGTCACGCCGATTGTTTCGAACACGGCGTTCTGGCCGTTGCCGGCGGGGCCGTGCGCGGTCGTATTGTCGAGCAGCGTGTATTTGTAACTGACGATGCCAGTGACGAGATCGACGCTGGTGATCTCGATCTGGCCATAAGCGGTGGCGATGGGCCCCGGCAGCGTCACAGCGCCATTCGTGACAACGCTGACGCCGCCGACGATCAGATCGTCGATGCCGTCGGGTGTTGAAATATTGAAGGTGCCTGGAACCTCAATCGCGACCGCGTTGGGCGATGAACCGGCGGGCTCGGCGCCTCGCGCCGCGAGGTCGTCCTCGTCCACCGTCGCTTCGCCGCCGTTCGCCGCCGGATTGAGCCCGGTGATCGTCACGCCGTCGTTCGCGCCGGTGATGGTGATCGTCAGCGTCGCGATGCCGGTATCGCCGTCGCCATCGGTGATGGTGTAGTCGAAAGTCTCGGTGACACTTTCAGTGCCGGTCAGCGCGATGATAGCCGCGTCTGCACCGTTCAGCTGATAGGAATAATTGCCGTTGGCATCGACCGTCAGCGTGCCGTACGTGCCTGTCACCACGTTACCGATGACGCCGGTCCAGGCAATGCTACCGAAGCCATCGGCGCCGGGCGTGTCCGGCACGCCGTCGGTTAGGTTGGTGTCGCCCCCTAGACCGCCGTCCGACCCGTCAACGACGTTGCCGGTCGCAAGGGGCGCCGCCGCAACGGTGGTGAAATCGTCGAAGCCGAAGTAGTTGGCGGACGTGAAGCGGATTTCATCGATGTTGGAGAAGCCCGCCACGGTCGAGAAATCGACGTAAGTCGGTGCGCCTTGTGAGGCCGTGAAATTATATGTGCCAACGATGACGCCGTTGTCGACGGCGAACGCGGTGATCGGCAGCAAGGGATCGAATGGCGAGACGAACGTGGCGCCGAGGAATGTGAAGGTGCCGTTCGACGCCGTGACCGGCGTTCCGGCAGGCGAGTAGCCGACGCCGCCATTCAGAGCGAAGAACGCGAGGTTGGAGCCCGATCCCGCCACATAGCCGGGGATCGATCCATCGGGTTGATAAACGCCGGTCTGCAACCAGGTGAACCCGCCGTAGGGACTGGCGAGCGGTGTCTCTCCGCCGCCTGAAAGCGCGATATTGTCGAAATTCAGTACCTGCACAGCGGGTGCCGTAACGCTATCGGTATCGTCCTTCGCGATCGGCACATCGTCGACGATGTCGATGGAGATGGTCGAGGTGCTGGTGTTTCCGTAGGCGTCCGTCACCGTGTAGGTGAAGATGTCCTTGGCGGCCTCGATGTGTGGGCCGTTGTTTGCGTCAGGCAACGTATCGAACGGCTTGGTGAGGGTGTAGGTGTAGTTGCCGTTCTGATCGATCTGCAGCACACCGTAGGTGCCCTGCACAGAAACCGGCGAACCGGCGACCGCCGAACTGTTGACGCCGGCGATGTTGGTCACCTTGGGCGCATCGGGATCACCCATGTTCACGGTGCCGGAGATGGATTCCGCCGTCGAGCCCGGATTGGAGCCCGTGACCGTGCTGACGTCCACATCCGACGGATCAAGCAAGGTATCGAGCGCCGCTTCCTTGACTTCCGCCGTTGCCGGCTGCGGCCGCGGCGTGCCGTTGTTGACGGTGATCGTCAGAGTCGTCGTCGACGTATCGCCGTCCGCGTCGGTGATCGTGTACGTGAACGTGTCGACGCCGGACACGTTCGTATTGGCCTTGTAGCTATAGCCGCCATTGGCATCGACTGTGAGCGTGCCAAGCGCGCCGCCAACCGTATTGCCGGCCGCGCCAGCCCAGCTGATCGAGGAGATGCCGTCGGCGCCGGCGGTGTCGGCGCCGTTATCGCCATTTGCCTCTGTATCATCGATGACATTGCCGCTGGTCGTATCGCCCGACTGCACTTCATCGGTATCGAGCTTGGCGACAGGCTGATCGTCGACGATTTCGATGGTGAGTGTCGCGGTCGTGGTATCGGGCACCGGATCGGCGTCGGAAAGCACGATCTGGAACTGTTCGCTGCGGAAAGCGTCGTTCGCCGGCTTGGTGTGAGTCTCAGCGTCGTTCAGCGTATACGAATAGCTGATGACACCGGTCGCAGGATTGAAACCCGTAATCGACATCGTATTGCCGAGCGGCGTCGTGATGGTGGTTGGCGTGAACACGCCGTTGGTGATGACGGGCTGTCCACCGATCGTCAGGTTGCCGATGCCGTCGCCGGCAAAGATCTGGAACGTTCCCGACTGCGTCAACGCCCCCGGCGCGGGCGATGACCCGCCCGGCAGGTTGGCCTCAAGCACCGTCTGGTCCGGCCCTTCAAGGCTCAGCCCATTGATGCCGAGCGGATCGTCGACCGGCGTGACGTTGAGCGTCAGCGTGCCCGTATCCGTGCCACCGAAGCCGTCGGAGACCGTGTAGGTCGCGACCGGCACCGGACCGTTATAGTTGGGAGCGGGTTTGAACGTGTAGCTGCCGTCGGCATTGATTTTCAACGTGCCGATGCCGGGGATGTTTGCCGTGCTGCCGGCGGAGAATGTGCCGCTCACGCCCTGAACGGTGAACTTGGTGATGGTCAGCGGGCCGCCATCGACGTCCTTATCGCCGATCAGCAGACCCGATGAGGCCGGCACGGTGATTGGCGTGTCTTCCGGCGTGGTGTTGACTTCGTCGTCGGCGATCGGTGCATCGTTGGTGCCGACGATCGTCACGGTGACGACCTGCGTGGCCTTGCCGCCGTGTCCGTCATCGACCGTGACCGTGTACTTCTGGACGATGGTCTGCCCGACTTTGAGTTTTTCGAGCACGCTATCGGCCACCTTGAAGGTCCAGCCGACGGCGTTGGCCGTCTGGTTGACTGCGCCCAGCGTGAAAGTCCCCAGATAGCCGGCGCCTTGAGGCACGGCCTTGGCGGTGTGCGTGTCGAGCGTGTCGACATCCGAAAACGTGACGGCGCCGGTGCGCGAGTGCGTCACGACGTTCTCGCCCGCGTTGGCGTCGTTGAACTCGGTGACCTTCGCCTGCTGGGTGGGCGAGGTGACGATCGGCGCATCGTTGGTGCCGACGATCTTGACGGTGATGACCTGGGAGACGGTGCCGCCGTGCCCGTCGGAAATCGTCACACGGTAGAGCTGCGTGAGCGTCTGTCCCGCCTGGAGGTTGTCGAGTGCGCCGTCCGAGACCTTGAATGCCCAATTGAGAGTGTCTGTCGCTTGATTGATCGGGCCGAGACTGAAGGTGCCGCGATAACCTGCGCCCAGCGGAACGAAGGTTGCCGTGTGCACATCCTTGGTGTCGGCATCCGCAAAGCGGATCGGCGCCGTTCCGGTGTGGACGAATGTATTTTCGCCGGGCTTCCTGTCGCCGATCTCGGTGACGATCAGCGGTGTTGCGCTCGACAGGATGCGAGGGGGAGCGTTTTTGCAGAACAGCGAAAAATCATAAACCGTAGGAATCTTGGTCGTAATCGCCATAACGCAACTCCACGCAACGAGTACAATTCACTCGCTGGCCGCGGAGGCCGGTGATGGTGACGATGGCGGGGCCGCATCCGATTTTGAAAAATCGATTCAATATTTCCGCATTGCCGCACGTAAACTATGGGCCCCGCTGGACTCCGCGCCAGTCGTTGGGCGGAAGTTTACAGGTCGTTAAATTGGTCCAGATAATTGAAACTTAATACATAATTAATTTGGCCCATGTTGGTTAATTAACCATACCGGCCCAGGCAAAATAGGGCGCATGCGCCGAATTGAGCCACAGCCGGACTGCGGCCAGAAATTGGGATTTTGGCTGATCGGTCTTGAAGGTTAGGCCGCACGTTTCAGCCAGCCGGCGCAATGCGATCACATCAGTCGATGACGAGAGGACGCTGACCCAGGCTCGCCAGCCGCTGATTGAGCGCATCGATATTGTTGCGGACGTAGGGATTGCCGGGATCGGCCCGGTAGGCGGCCTCCAGCGTTTTGCGAGAACGATCGAGATTGCCGCGCAAGAGATAGGAATAGCCGAGGTTGTTGAGCACCGTCGGCGTTGCACCCACCAGCTCCTGCACGCGGTTGTAGGCCTTGTCGGCCTCATCGAAGCGATTGATCTGGTCGTATGCGGCCGCCAGACCGAGCCAGGCATCGGCATTGAGCGGATCTTCTTCAATGGTCTTCGCGTACGCTTCCACCGCCGAACCGTAATTGCCGTCCTCGAATTGAAGTTTGGCCTTTGCGACGAGCCTGGCGGATGTCGGCAAGCTCGTATCCGTCAACGACGACGTCATCAATTCCGGATCATGCTCGGCGCATCCCGACATCGCAATCGCAATGCCAACTGCGAACGCCACCCCAAACGACTGCCAGACTCGACCCACGAAACGCCCCCGCCGCGACTGCGCAACCCCACTTAACGCCCGCCGATCATCGCACCGTTGCGAGAGGTGTTACAAATACTTGCAGCAATTTTCCTCCGCGTGCGCCCGGTGGTGTTGATAACCTGTGGGCGGTGCGTTCGAAGCGGTTACGGCCGGGCGCCCGCTTAGCCAGCGATACGGCTCAAAATGCGCCTTGGGACCGGATTTGAGCAGCGACGGCAGCCCTTTCCCAAGGCTGTTTAAAATTCCATTAAGGACCGCCGTGCCAGACTCGCAGTGTCTGATTCTTGCAACGCTTGAGGCACGCACATGCGCCGAGAGGTCGTCCTCGCCCTGGGTCTCGCCGCGATCAGCGGCATGTTCGCCGCGACCGGCATCAGCAGTTGGCTGTCGTCGGAGCAGGCGCGCTTGCTGTCGAGCCAGGCGCCGCCACCGCTACCGGTCGAAATGACCACCGTCGTCGTCGCCAGGGAAGACCTGCGCTTCGGCACGGAAGTGACCAAGGACAAGCTTGAACTCGCCGATTGGCCGGCCAAGAACGTGCCCAAGGGCTCTTTCGGCTCGATCAAGGATTTCCTGGGCAAACACCAACCGCGCATCGTTCTGGAACCGATCATGGCCAATGAACCGGTCTTGAAGGGTAAAGTGACGGGTCCCGGCCAGCGCTCCGGCCTCGCCACCATGCTGGAACCGGGCAAAAAAGCCGTCGCCATCAAGGTCAATGACGTCGTCGGCGTCGGCGGTCTGGTTCTACCCGGCGACCGCGTCGACATTTTCGTCACCAACGACGGTAAGAGCGAAGACCGCAAAGAGGGCGAGCAGCCCAAGGCCTATACCGACGTTCTGCTGCAGAATATTCGCGTTCTTGCCATCGATCAGATCAGCGATCCCAAACGCACCGAACCCGTGGTCGGCCGGACCGTGACCGTCGAAGCCTCACTTGCCGAGGCGCAAAAGATCACTCTGGCCTCCACCATCGGCACGCTGACGCTGGTGCTGCGTCAATCGGGTCTTGCACGCAATGACGAGCCCTGCGACCGGATTACGGTGGCGGGCCTGACTGGGAATAACGGGGAAAAATCCCGCGCGGGCACACTCGTGCCGACGAATGCGGTTGCATCCGAGGGTGAGAGCGAGGCACCTAGCGTGTCTGAGGACTGCTCGGGGCTCGCCAGGATCACGATCGTGCGTGCCACCTCGCAATCGGAGTATTCGGTTCTAAAGCAGGCAGACTAGGACAAAGGCTGCCGCATTCGCTCTAGACGTCCTCATAATGTTGTGACCGCGTCGCGCCCATTCGGGCATTTGCGTCCCATTGTTTGCGTTCCGTGAATTGCGTCGGGACTCCTGACAGTATGAGGACGTATTGTAATGTATATGTGCTGTGACCGCGCGGGACTGCGCGCGACGACCGCCGTTGAAACGGTTCAATCGGCGAATCCAGAGACCGGATGCCCCGCATGCCAGTGCGGCTTGATCCGGCCTACTTTCTCTCAACAAATTTCGGGTGCACTATCGTCGGCCCGCCGTGCGCTGCGCCTGGGCGCGCTCGCCGCGCTGTTGACGGCAACGCTCGCCATGCCGCCGGCGCTCAGCCGCAACGGCGATCCCGAATCCGATCCCGATGTCGGACCGGCCTCCTCATTCGCAGGCAAAATCAGCCGCGCCTCGATCGTCGCCAAGAAATCCCAGGTGGTCGAGATCGGCCGCCCCTATGAAACCGCGCTCGTCGCCGAAGCCGAAATCGCCGACGTGGTGCCGCTGTCGGACCATTCGGTCTACGTGCTTGGCAAGAAGGTCGGCGCAACGCGCATCACAGTCGTGGGCAAGGATCAGAAGATCATCCAGCTCATCGAGGTCGAGGTTACACCCGACGTCCAGAACTTGCGCGCCAAGCTCAAGGAAAGCATGCCAGGCACCGATATCAAGGTGAGTTCGGTGAACGGCGGCATCGTGCTGTCCGGCATCGCCTATGACGGCCCCGAAATCGAGCGTGCCATGGCGATTGCCAAGCGCTATTCGCCCGATCCCGTCACCAATGCCATGTCGCTCGCCGGCCCGCAGCAGGTCATGCTCGAAGTGCGCTTCGTCGAGGCGTCACGCGCGGCAAACCGTGAGCTGGGCATCAGCACGCGCGGCCGGGCCAAGACCACCGGTTTCGACACCAACGATCAGGTGTTCAAGCCTGACTTCGGACCCTTGCAGGCCGCCGCATTGCTGAGTGGCGCGGAGCCCTTCGGCTCGCTCATCACCCGCGTCCTGGAAGGCGGGACCAACGTCGACGTCATGATCCGCGCGCTTGAAGAGCGTGAAATGGCGCGCCGTCTGGCCGAGCCCAATCTCATCACCACCTCGGGCGATACGGCCAGCTTCCTGGCAGGCGGCGAGTTCCCCTTCCCGGTGAGCGCCAGCGACAACCGCATCTCGATCGAGTTCAAGCAATTCGGCGTCGCGCTGGCGTTCACGCCAACCGTCCTGTCCGGCGGTCTCATCAATCTCAAGATCGCGCCGGAAGTGAGCGACATCGACGATACGGTATCCGTCGAAGTCAACAACGTCAGAATTCCGGGGCTGGTCGTGCGCCGCGCCAATACGACGGTCGAATTGAAGGACGGCCAAAGCCTTGCGATCGCCGGCCTGCTCAAGCACGACCACCGCAAGCTGCAGGCCCAGTTGCCGTGGGTCGGCCAGGTGCCGGTGCTGGGTGCGCTGTTCCGCAGCGCCACGTATCAGAAGCAGGAATCCGATCTGGTCATCATCGTTACGCCGCGACTGGTGAAACCGGCGCGCCCCAATGAACCGCTGAAGACGCCGCTCGACAAGCCGATGGCGAGCAATGATCCCGACTTCTTCATCAATGGCCGCGCAGAGGTGACGGGCGATGAACGCCGCCGCGACACCAAGCCGGCCGGACACATCATCTCCAATGGAACCGACAGGGTGAGCTATGCGCCGGCGAAATAGCACCGCGAACCGCAGGGCGGTGCTCTCCGCCGCCGCACTGGTCATGGCCGCCGCTGGAACTGGCGGTTGCGATGACTATCTTGATCGTTCCGATACGATCACCCTCGGCGTCGGCGATGCGACGGCGCACAATAAGGCCGTGCAGACCATCAACCGGTGGCCGAAGGAAGCGCGGCAGGACCGCTGGCTGACCGATGGCGAGCGCGTCCGTTCGGCCATCGCCCGCTACCGGGCCAACAAGGTCACGCCGCCGAAAACACTGAGCGGCAAGGTTGGCGACGCCGTGACCGAAGCGGCACCCGTTGCCGACACCACCGTGACCGGCGGGCCGGCCGAAAAGTAGCGGCACGGTGCTGCTGGTATTGCCGAAGCGATACGATAAACGTCTGCGAGCCGCTCATACCCTGGGCGGCTCGTCGTCATTGCCATCCGTCTTGCCGTCCCAGCCTTCCTTGCCGATCAACGGCACGAAGCGCACTTCGGTCAGATTCTCTTGCCGGAATGCGTCCCCGGCCGTGCGCGTCACTCGGATGAGGCTCTGCGACCTCGGCTCCGCCCCTACAGGCACCACCATGCGGCCGCCGATGGCAAGCTGATGCGCCAAAGCCATTGGCACGTGCGGCGCGCCGGCCGAGACGAGGATGGCGTCGAAGGGCGCTTCCTCGCGCCAGCCTTCGGTGCCGTCGGCATGCCGGACCTCAGCATTGCCGCATCCAGCGCGCTTCAGATTGTCTGCCGCCAGTGTGGCCAAGGCGCCGATCCGCTCGATGGAGAACACCTTGCCGGCAATCTTCGACAGCACCGCGGCCGCGTAGCCAGATCCCGCACCGATCTCCAGAACTTTCTCGCCGCCCTTCAAGTCCAGCGCCGCGATCATGTAGGCGACGATAAACGGTTGCGAGATCGTTTGGCCCGAGCCGATCGGCAGCGGTGTATCCTCATAGGCAAACGCACGCTGCGCCTCGGACACGAATCTCTCGCGCGGCACACTGCGCATGGCCGCCAGCACCAGCGGATCGTCAACGCCGCGCCGCTCAATCTGCTCGCTGACCCATGCTGTCGATTTGGGCTTGTGCCGTTTCATGTGAGCCTCGAGGCAATCCGGCTCTTTCTGTGCAGGGTTCAATGTCACGAAAAATATGGCGATATCATCATCGCAGAAACCTATGCCGGCGTTGACCGGCGTCAACGCCGCGCCGTTGCGGCGAGGGCTTCAATTTTTCTGCCTGGCGGCTCCAATCGGGCACAACCCTGCAATTCGATGGCACGCAACCCCACCACGACGAGGACTTGGCACACCATGAAAGCCATGCAGTTGTTGCACCCCGGTCAACCGCTGCAATGCGTGGAGATGCCGTTGCCGCAACCGGCGAGCGGTCAGATCCGCGTCAAGGTTTTGGCCTGCGGCGTATGCCGCACTGATCTGCACGTCATCGATGGGGATCTGCAGCATCCCAAGCTGCCGGTCATTCCTGGGCATGAAGTCGTCGGCACCGTCGATGCGCTCGGCCCGGGCGTCACGTCATTCACGATTGGACAGCGCGTCGGCATCCCCTGGCTCGGCTCGACCTGCGGATGCTGCCGCTATTGCCGGTCGGGCCGCGAGAACCTGTGCGACCAGCCGGGCTTTACCGGGTACACCCTCGACGGCGGCTACGCCGAATACGCAATTGCCGATGCGCGTTACGCCTTCGCGCTCGCAACACCGCTCAGCGATGCTGAAGCCGCGCCGCTCATGTGCGCAGGACTGATCGGTTATCGCAGCCTGACCTTTGCATCAGATGCGGAAAAGCTCGGCATCTACGGCTTCGGCGCGGCGGCCCACATCGTCGCGCAGGTCGCCCGTCACCAGGGCCGGGAGGTTTATGCCTTCACAAGACCCGGCGATAGCGCTGCGCGAGACTTCGCACTGTCGGTCGGCGTCACCTGGGCGGGCGGCTCCGACGAGAGCCCGCCTGAAAAGCTCGACGCTGCCGTCATTTTCGCGCCGGTCGGCGCGCTGGTGCCGGCCGCCCTCCGGGCCGTCGTCAAGGGCGGCACGGTCGTACTCGGCGGCATTCACATGAGCGAAATTCCGGCAATGCCTTACGAAATCCTGTGGGGCGAGCGTGTCATCCGCTCGGTAGCGAACCTGACACGCCGGGACGCCGTCGAGTTCCTGGCTCTGGCAAGTCGCGTTCCGCTGAAGATCAGCGTCGAATGCTTCCCGCTCGACAGCGCCAACGCGGCCCTGCAGCGGCTCCGCGATGGCAGACTGACAGGCGCCGCCGTACTCATTCCTTGAGCTCAGCAGCGCATCGCGCAAAGCGGCCTGCGCCGCCCATCGATCAGGTCCAAATTCGGGAGATCCGGGTCACAACGCCCGATCGGTCAGGCAATGGCGGAGAGGGAGGGATT